>VMHT01168895.1_pt1 | contig 15273 bp, 15 predicted proteins | sample 4693611 | NCBI WGS metagenome assembly VMHT01 (sample SAMN12280063, study PRJNA550983) | marine metagenome | isolation source: seawater sampled from same location over 5 years 0.02-0.2 micron viral filtrate | place: USA: collected off the coast of southern California halfway between the port... ... | reverse complement strand
TTTTTTTATTTTTAAGTTAAGTGACAAAATAATAAAATTGTTTGTATTTAAAGATTAAAATACAAGCTTTTGACTATTTTCAAGAAATAGCTTAATTTTAAATTTATATACTTTATAGTATTAAAACCGTACCGCAAACCGACACAGGTAAACTGGTTGAGAAAATTAAAGCGCTTGAACGAATTGTGTTGAAGGAACTCGGCAAAATGACTCCGTAACTTAGGGATAAGGAGTAGCTTTATTAAAGAAATTTTTTAAAGCTGTCACAAAATCGAGGACAGCGACTGGTTAATAAAACCACAGGTCTCTGCAAAATTGAAAGATGAAGTATAGGGACTGACGCCTGCCCGGTGCTGCAAGATTAATACGAGAAGTATTCGCTTTAAGTAGAAACCCCAGTAAACGGCGGCTGTAACTCTGACGGTCCAAAGGTAGCGAAATTCCTTGGCATTTAATTGGTGTCCTGCATGAATGGCGTAACGACTGTCCTACTGTCTCCAACACAACTTCAGTGAAATTGAATTCTCCGTGAAGATGCGGAGTTCTTGTGGCTAGACGGAAAGACCCCGTGCACCTTTACTATAGCTATAAATTGTACTAGTAAATTTTATGTACAGGATATGTGGGAAATTTTAAAGATGTTTACGCTAGTAAATTATTTAAATTAAACTGAGATACCACTCTTAAAATTTATTATTACTCATTTACATTATTGACAGTTTATAGTGGGTAGTTTGACTGGGGCGGTCGCCTCCTAAAAAGTACCGGAGGCGCATAAAGATAAGTTCAAATTAAATATATTAATTGAAGAGCGTAATAGTATATACTTATTTGATTGTAAGATTGACAAATCGAGCAAGGATGCAAGTCGGTTATAGTGATCCGGTGGTTCTGTGTGGAAAAGGCCATCGCTTAACGGATAAAAGGTACGCCGGGGATAACAGGCTAATCACTCTCTAGAGACCCTATCGACGGAGTGGTTTGGCACCTCGATGTTGGATTATCGCATCCTGGAGCTGAAAACGGTTCCAAGGGTTTGGCTGTTCGCCAAGGAAGGCGGTACATGATCTGAGTTTAGAACGTCGTGAGACAGTTTGGTCCCTATCTACCACAGGTGTATGAAAATTGAAAGGAGTAGACTCTAGTACGAGAGGACCGAGAAAAGTAAACCTATGGTGTGTCGATTGGTATATCAATGCCATAGTCGAGTAGCTATGTTTGTATCAGATAATTACTGAAAACATTTAAGTAAGAAACTGTCCTTAAAACTAATTTTCATGAAGATGTAATAGATTATTACTAAATAGGCTTAATGTGTAAGACTTGTAAGAGTTTTAGCTAATAAGTACTAATTTCTTTGTTTAATTATTGAATAAAATTATTTTATATTTTATGTTTTTATAGATTTTAGTTTTAAAAATTTAGTAGTTTTATAACTAACAAAATTAATAGAAATTGAGTTTGATCCTGGCTCAGGATGAACGCTAATAATATGCTTAACACATGTTAGTTAAACGGAAAATTATTTACGTAGCGAACGGGTGAGGAATATGTAGAATTTTACCTTTTAGTTTAAAGATAAATCAAATCAGTTTTGAAAAATAAATTGAGAAAAATTATAATTGATAATATTTAAAAAGAATAATAATAAATTATTTGCTTTAAGATAGCTCTGCATAAGATTAGGTTGTTGGTATTGTTTTAATAGACTACCAAGCCGATGATCTTTAATTGGTCTGAGAGGATGATCAATCACACTGGAACTGAGATAAGGTCCAGGCTAAACATTTAGCCAGCAGTGAGGAATATTGGACAATGAACGAAAGTTTGATCCAGCAATATTATGTGAATGAAGACGGCTATTTTGGCTGTAAAGTTCTTTTATTTTAAAACAATAATGATGTTTATTTAATTTTAAGTTTAGTCCTGGCTAATTCTCGTGCCAGCAGCCGCGGTAATACGAGAAGGGCAAGCGTTATCCAAAATAACTGGGCGTAAAGGGTCCGTAGACTGTATTACAAGTTATTTGTTAAATCTAAAATAAAATTTTAGAAAAGCACTTAAAACTGTTATACTTGAGTTTGTTAAAGAAAAGTAGAATTTTATGTGAAGACGTAGCTATTTAAGATTTATAAAGGAATACCTGTAGCGAAGGCGACTTTTTAGTAAAAACTGACGTTGAGGGACGAAAGTGTAGGTAGCGAACAGGATTAGATACCCTGGTAGTCTACACCGTAAATTCTGAGTGCTGTAATTTAAAATTAATAAAAAAATTTTAGATTTTTTAAGCTAACGCTATAAGCACTCCGCCTGAGGAGTACGGTCGCAAGATTAGAACTCAAAGGAATTGACGGGGACTCACAACAAGTGGTGGAGCATGTGGTTTAATGCGATAATCCGCGCAAAATCTTACCAACCCTTGAATAAAGTAAATTTTAATTTATTAATTTAGTTTTATTCTTTTTGTAGAAAAACATTTTCTTTACAGGTGTTGCACGACTGTCGTCAGCTCGTGTCGTAAGATGTTTGGTTAATTCCTTTAACGAGCGCAACTCTTGTCTTTATTTATATTATGTTTTTAATTATTTAAAATGTTAAATAAAATAATTTCTATTATAAAGATACTTGCTATGACAAATAGAAGGAAGATGAGAATTAAGTCAAGTCTCTGTGGCCCTTATGGGTTGGGCTACACACGTGCTACAATGGAAATTTACAGAAAGTTACTTAAATTTTTTGTCATTAAAAAATTTTTGTTAATCTTTAAAGATTTTCTTGTTCGAATTGTAAACTGAAACTTGTTTACATGAAGTTGGAATCACTAGTAATCGCAAATCATAATGTTGCGGTGAATATGTATCTTGGTCTTGTACACACCGCCCGTCACATGCGGAGAATTAGTTTTATTTGAAAACTACACATTTAAAATTTTAATTATAAATTTTTAAATTTTGCAGTTTATTAAGAAATTAATAATTTGGATGAAGTCGTAACAAGGTAGCTGTACGGGAACGTGTAGCTGGAACAAAATGAAATAGTTCAGTTGGTTAGAACGTTGGAATCATAATCCAAATGTCAGGGGTTCAAATCCCTTTTTCATTATTAATTTAAATGCTTCTTGATATTTTATTATATATGTTTACGGGAATATTACTATTAAGTTCTGTTATGGTTATTTCAGTACGAAATCCCGTATATTCTGTTTTATTTTTGATTTTAAGTTTTGTATCTTCCATTTGCGTTTTGTTACTGTTAGAATGTGAGTTTTTCTCTCTTATGTTTCTTATAATTTACGTGGGTGCTATTGCAGTCCTGTTTCTTTTTGTTGTTATGATGTTGGATGTTAAGTATATTAGTATTAACAAAAAAGACACCATAAAATATTTACCATTTGGTATTGTTGTTTTAGGATTAGTGTTATTAGAAATTTTAATGTTAATTAAAAATAGTTTTACATTTAATCCTTATATAAATATTGAATTAAAAAATTTTTACGTGAATTGGTTAGATCAGACAGATACTTTTAATGAAATTGAAGCTGTTGGTCAAATAATGTATACTCAATATGTTGTTCAGTTTTTAATTGCAGGTAATATTTTATTATTAGCCACTATAGCCGCTGTAGTTTTAACAGTGAATACTGATAACAAGACTCAATTAACTAAACAAATTATATTTAAACAGTTATCTAGAACAAATAAAAATAGTATCATCGTTAAATAAAAAGCTTATAGCTCAGTTGGTTAGAGCGTACGCCTGATAAGCGTAAAGTCAGTAGTTCAAATCTACTTAAGCTTATATTTTATTATAAATAATATGGTTGCTAAAACATTATTTTTAAAAGAAATTATAATTTTTCCAGAGCTTTTTTTAGGAATATCTTTAATTTATCTAATTATTCATTGTTCGTTTTTATCTATGCAAAAATCATATCCTTTGATTCAAAATTCAACGTTACAATTAAGTTTATTGATTTTATTTTTTTCTTGTACTTTAATTGCATTAGATCCTTTAAGTAATCAAGAATTTGGCTCATTTAACAATTCATTTGTTAATGATTATTTTAGTTATTTATCTAAATTTATATCGGGAATTTTGGTTTTATTTTGGATGTTTGCTTGTCAAAATTACATAATAAAAAATAAAATTAATAATTTCGAATATGTAATATTAATTTTATTTTCTGTTTTGGGAATGTTTATACTCTGCTCATCTAATGATTTAATCACCGCTTATTTGTCTATAGAGTTACAAAGTTTATCGTTTTATGTACTAGCTTCCTATAAAAAAAACTCTACCTTTTCAGTTGAGTCAGGTATAAAATATTTTATTTTAGGTTCTTTGGCTTCGAGTTTTTTTTTGTTTGGTTCTTCGTTAATTTATGGCTTAACAGGTACTGTTAATTTTGAAGACTTAAAAGATTTATTCTGCAATTTTTTTATATTTGAGATTGATTATAAAAATTTAGAACTTATACCTAATTTAATTTACTATAATACCGTAATAAATTATGCAGAGCCTTTAATAGCGGATAAAATTATCAACGATAAATTTTTTCTTGACCAATTTCCTTCTTTGTTTGAGGTAGAATTATTTAAAGAGTCTACTAATAATTTTAGTGATTGTTTAATTCAGTATGAAATGTCATGTTATAATGTATCGTTTTTATTAAGTCATTTAGTAATAGAGTGTAATATGGCTAATTTATTTGAAAGTATGCCTGAATTAAATGAAGACTTTTTTTTAATTTTATTTTCTGAGTTAGAAATATTAAATTCATATATTTACAATAATTTTGATTCTTTAAATTTATATGAATCAGAATTGTTAAAATTTTCGTTATTATTAATAGCTTCAAGCTTGTTTTTCAAATTAACTATAGCCCCTTTTCATTTATGGGCTGTCAGCGTTTATGAAAATTCTCCTTCTCCTTCCACTTTTTTTTTGCAGTGGTTCCTAAAATATCATTGTTTGTTTTATTTATTAGAATTTTTTTTTATTCTTTTTCTGGGTTTATTGATTATTTTAGATACATCTTTGTTATTTTTGTAATTTTATCAACAATCGTAGGGTCCTTTGGAGGTATTTCACAAAAAAAATTAAAAAGTTTATTGGTTTATAGCTCTATTAGTCACATGGGTTATTGTATAATGGCTTTGTGTGTTGGTACCAATGAAAGTGTCCAAATGTTATTTTGTTATTTAATTGTATACAGTTTTTCTGGGATTTGTGTGTGGGCTATTTTAACTTCTTTAAATTTAAAAACAAGTTACTTAAATAAATATAATAAAGATTTAACCGATTTTTCTTTATTGTCATCGTCTAATTATACTATCGCCATATTTTTTGGGGCTGCTTTATTTTCCGTAGCGGGTTTACCTCCTATGGTAGGTTTTTTAGTAAAAATTAGTCTATTTTTAACTGCAGTCGAATCTTCATTGTATTTTATTACTTTTGTTAGCATGTTTACAAGTGTCATTGCTACTTTTTATTATTTAAAATTAATAAAAATTATTTATTTTGAAAATAAGTTAACAGGCAAACTTTATTATCCTATACAAGGTAAGTCCGCTATTTTGATTTCTATCTTATTTTTAATGTTTATTTATTCATTTTTAAATCCGACTTTTTTATATTTAATATCGTTAAAAGTCAACTTGTCTACAACAGCTTTTATTTAAAATAATCTATTGTATTTTTTATATTAAATGATTCTTACAAACATAAATTATCTTTTAAATATTTTTACAATTTTATTTTTTATAGGAGTTTTCGGGTTAGTATTGAACCGAAAAAATATATTAATAACTATTATGTCAATAGAGTTGATGTTGTTAGCTGTAAATTTAAACTTTATTATTTTTTCTATATATTTAGATGATATTGTAGGTTATATATTTGTCCTATTCGTTTTAACGGTGGCTGCAACAGAATCGGCAATAGGGTTAGCTATTTTATCAGTTTATTATAAATTAAAACAAACTATTCAATTAGATATTATAAAAAATATAAAAAATTAATTATATAATTTTACATGATTCAACAACAAACAATTTTAAAAGTTATTGATAACTCAGGAGCTAAAACAGTTAAATGTATTAAAGTTTTAGGTGGTTTTAAAAAGAAATATGCGTTCTTAGGTGATGTTATTATTGTTTCTGTAAAAAACTTAAGGAATAAATCAAAAATAACGTCAAAGGTAAAAAAAGGAGAGGTGTGCCGCGCATTAATTGTAAGAACTAAAAAAAAATCTTTGAATAAAGATGGGTCTATTTTTTTCTTTAATCATAATTGTGTAAGTTTAATTAATAAACAAGGTAAACCTATAGCGACTCGTATTTTAGGTCCTGTACCAAAAAGAATAAAAAAGGGTAAATTTTCAAAATTTGCCAGTTTATCTACCGGGTTAATTTAATTATATATAAATATGAGAATATTTAAATTTTATTATAAAAATATTATCGGTTACGATCTTTTGCACAAATTTGTGTTTAAAGAAATAAAACATATACCGAAATTAAAAAAGGTTGTATTAACTTTTTGTCTTAAAAAATACGAGATAAAACATCTTTTAACTTCATTAGCTGCTTTAAAAATAATAAGTGATGTAAAATTTTGTAGCATAACAAAATCAAAACTTTCAAACGTAAGTTTAAAAATAAAAAAAGGAAATCCTATAGGAAGTAAAGTCATGTTAAGAAAAGAAAGAATGAATTTGTTTTTGTTAAAATTACTTAATTTAAGATTTTTAAATAAAAAAAAGTTTGAAAACGTAAACAAGAATACGTTTTCTTTTAAAATAAAAGATATTTTAAAATTTTCTGAATTAGAACAAAATTATCAATATTTTAAAAATTTACCTGTTTTAAATGTTAATATAATTTCTACTTCAATTAAAAAAGATTTATTATTATTTTTGTTGAAATCTTACAAGTTAAAATAGTAATTTGTTGTTAAAGCAAATGTAACTCAATTGGTAGAGTGTAACCTTGCCAAGGTTAAAGTTGAGGGTTCAAATCCCTTCTTTTGCTTATGTTTAAATAACATTTTTAGCTCAGTTGGATAGAGCAGCAGCCTTCTAAGCTGAGGGTCATAGGTTCGAATCCTATAAAATGTAGTTTATATATGTTTGATATCAAAAATATATTATTTATAATCTTAAGTCTCCCTTTAATAGGCATTACGTTTTTATTAGTAACGCCTTCTTCAAATAAACTATATTTAAAGATAATAGCTTTAAGCTTTTCTTGTTTAACTTTTGTATTTTCTCTTATTTTGTGGGTTTTTTTTAATAAATCTGTGTCTTTTTTTCAATATTCTTGTGCAGTTGAATGGTTGTCTACTTTTAATTTATCCATCTCATTAGGTGTTGATGGTTTATCTTTATTTTTAATTTTGTTAACAACTTTATTAATCCCTTTATGTTTATTAGTTAGTTGGAATAGTATAGCTCATTCATTAAAGACTTATTTAATTTGTTTTTTAGTCATGGAATTTTTTTTGTTGGCAGTTTTTTGTATTTTAGATGTGTTACTTTTTTACATATTTTTTGAAAGTGTATTAATACCTATGTATTTAATTATAGGTGTTTGGGGGTCTAGAGAAAGAAAAGTTCGAGCTTCATACTTTTTTTTTATTTATACTTTATTAGGATCAGTTTTCATGTTATTATCAATTTTATATATTTATTATCAAGTAGGTAGTACTGATTACGAAGTACTTTTATCCTTTTCGTTTTCATCATTAGAACAGAAAATTATGTGGTTAACTTTTTTTACTTCTTTTGCTACTAAAGTTCCTATGATTCCTGTACATTTATGGTTACCAGAAGCGCATGTAGAAGCACCTACTGCTGGCTCTGTTATATTAGCTGGAGTTTTATTGAAATTAGGTACTTATGGATTTTTACGATTTTCTTTTCCATTATTTCCTGAAGCGTGTTTTTATTTTACTCCATTTGTTTATGCTTTGTCGGTAGTAGGAGTAGTTTATGCTTCTTTTACTTCAATACGTCAAACAGATTTTAAACGAATAATTGCTTATACATCCGTAGCTCATATGAATTTGGTCATGATAGGACTATTTAGTTTTAATATTGTAGGAATTGAAGGTGCAATATTGCAAAGTTTAAGTCACGGATTTGTTGCTAGTGCCTTATTTTTGATTATAGGTGTTGTATACGATCGTCACCATACCCGTACTGTAAAATACTATGGAGGATTGGTACATACAATGCCCCTTTATATATTAGTTTTTTTATTCTTCACTATGGCTAATATAGGATTGCCTGGAACTAGTAGTTTTGTTGGAGAATTATTAATTTTAACAGGTTCTTTTAAAATTAATACTTCTGTGACATTTATAGGCGCAACTGGTATGATTATAGGAGGAGCGTATGCTTTGTGGCTTTTTAACAGAGTAGCCTATGGAAATTTAAAAACTCAATATTTTAATAACTATTTAGATTTAAATAAACGAGAATTTTTAACTTTTTTACCGTTAATTATAGGTACGTTAATTATAGGAGTATACCCAAATATTTTTTTAAATTCTATTCATTTTACAGTTAATATGTTAATTGAAATTATGTATTTTTAAATTCTAAAAATTAATGATCTATATATTAGAAACCGACATTTCTGCTGAAAAATCTATATATGTTTCTTTAAGAAAAATATATGGTTTAGGGAAATATAAAGTAATTGTTTTATGTAAAATAATAGGTTTATCTCCTAATATGAAAACAAAAAAATTATCACCTAAAAAATTAAAAAAATTAATTAAAGTAGTAAATTCTTTAAATATTACTATAACTAGTGAACTTAAAAAACAATTATCTTTAAATTTAAAAAATTTAATTGAAATTAAATGCTATAGAGGATTAAGAAAATTGAGAGGGTTACCTGTACGAGGTCAAAGAACTCACACAAACGCTAAAAATTCCAAAAAATTTAAATATTTATAAAAATGAAACGTTCTTATTTATTAAAAACATCTGTATTTAACAATTTTTCAGATTTTTCTTCGAATAATTATAATTCAAGTTTTATGGCATCCGTTGTTACCAAAAATTTTAGATGGAATAAAAACTATGTATTAGCATTTGTTGACAACCATTTAATACATTACCCTTCACCGATAAATCTAACTTATGCGTGGAGTTTTGGGTCAACAGCAGGTATATGTCTAGTGATTCAAATTTTATCTGGTGTATTTTTAGCTATGCATTACACACCTCACGTAGATTTAGCATTTAGCAGCGTTGAACATATAATGAGAGATGTTAATAATGGATGGCTTATAAGATATATTCATGCTAATGGAGCTTCTATGTTCTTTATTTTAGTTTATAGCCATATTTTTAGAGGATTGTATTTTGGATCATATATGCATCCTCGTCAATTATTATGGTGTTCTGGTGTTGTCATTTTTATTTTAATGATGGCAACAGCTTTTATGGGTTATGTGCTACCATGGGGTCAAATGAGTTTTTGGGGAGCAACTGTTATTACAAGTCTTGTTTCTGCAGTACCTGTAGTAGGTCAATCAATTGTTGATTGGTTATGGGGAGGATTTACTGTTAATAATGCTACATTAAATAGATTTTTTAGTTTACATTTTCTTTTACCTTTTTTAATAGCAGGTGTAACCGTTCTTCATTTAGCGTTACTTCATAAAGACGGTTCAAATAACCCTTTGGGAGTAGACAGTGGAGTAGACAAAGTGTCATTTTACCCTTACTTTGCTGTAAAAGATTTATTTGCGCTATTTTGCTTTATTTTATTTTTTGCTATTTTTGTCTTCTATTTCCCAAACACTTTAGGTCATCCAGATAATTATATTCCAGCAGATCCTATGCAAACACCAGCTCATATAGTACCAGAATGGTACTTTTTACCATTTTACGCTGTTTTAAGATCAATTCCTGACAAGCTAGGAGGTGTTATAGCTATGTTTGGCGCTCTTATTATTTTATTCTTTATTCCTTTTACAAATACTTCAGAAGTTAGAAGTACTACTTTCAGACCAATTTTTAAAATATTTTATTGGTTATTAGTTGCAGACTTTTTGATTTTAGGCTGGATTGGTCAAAAGCCTGTAAAAGATATTTATGTACTTGTAGGTCAAGTAGCAACTGTTTTTTATTTTTTATTTTTTATAATACTTATTCCTTTAATTGGATTAATAGAAAATCGTTTAGCTTCTTATAAAGTAGAAGATTTTTAAATGTTACTGACCCCATTAGAACAATTTCAAATAATTTCTTTATTACCAATTAAATTATTTTCTTTCGATTTCTCATTTACTAACATGCTATTAATTAATTTAATTATTATGTTAATCTATAGTTTTATTGTATCATGTTTTAGCAAAGATGACTCTTTTTTTTTTATCCCTAATACATGGCAAACGTTAGTGGAATCATCTTATGAAACAGCTGCGCAATTAACTTTTGATAATTTAAATTTTGAAGGGGAAAAATATTTTCCTTTTATAGCATCTCTTTTTACTTTTATTTTATTTAATAACTTAATAGGTCTTGTTCCTTATAGTTTTACCATAACAAGTCATTTAATCGTTACTTTCACTTTATCTTTTACTATTTTTATTGCAATGCTAATAATTTGTATCCAAAAACACAAATTAACTATGCTATCAATTTTTTTACCAGCTAATACTTCATTTGGATTAGCCTTATTATTAGTTCCAATTGAACTTATTTCGTATATTTTTAAACCAATAAGTTTAGGGGTTCGATTGTTCGCAAACTTAATGGCAGGCCATACACTATTAAAAGTTATAGTAGGATTTTCGTGGAGCATGCTTTTATTAGAAGATGTTGTTTTATCTTTATTACACATAATTCCATTGTTAGTTTTAGTAATTTTAATGGGTCTAGAATTAGGGGTTGCTCTAATTCAGGCTTACGTATTTACAGTTTTAACCTGTATTTATTTAGGAGAAAGTATAAACATTGGACATTAAAAACTAACAAAATAAATATTTATGTTTATTATTATTGATTTACGTTCAAATAATATTAGATCACTAAAAAATTTTCAATCTTTTTTGGTAAAAAATATTACAAACGAAGAACTAAAAAATTTTTATAGTTTTCACTCTAAAACAACAAAGCTTAAAAGTTTTACTGTACTAAAATCACCTCATGTAAATAAAACAGCCCAAGAACAATTTAATTACCGTTCTTATCGAACCAAAATTATGTTATTCTCGTCAAATTTTTCGTTGACATTGTATTATTTAAAATTAATTAAAAATAACTTATTTATTAATCTAGATATTAAAATAAAACTGTACTCAAAAAATGTATCGTATCATAAAAAACTTAAATGTTGTTTTAACCCTAACAAATTTATTGTAGAATTTAACAATCCACAAGTTATAAAAAATTATTTAACTCTTTTTGAATTATTTGGACACTTTAATTTTCGAACAAAAATTTTATCTAGTTTAAATAGCTCAGTCGGTAGAGCAAAGGACTGAAAATCCTTGGGACGGCAGTTCAAGTCTGTCTTTAAACATTTATTTGATAAAAATATTTTTATGCAAAACAATTTACTTAAAATGATGTCTACATTAAAGAATGGTATATTAATACGAACAGCATTTATATATCAAAAAACCAAAAAAAATAACAAAGAATTATTAAATATTTTATGGGATGAAGGATTTATTCTAGGTTATAAAATGTATAAAACAAAAAACAAGTTGTATACATTTAAAATTTTTTTAAAATATACAAGATCTAACTCTGTAATCAGTTCAATAAAATTTATAAGTAAACCTGGTTTAAAAATATATTGCTCTTTAAAGCAGCTTTGGAAATTAAATTTAGTTAAAGGGTTGCTTATAATATCTACCAACAAAGGACTTAAAACTCTTACAGAATGTAAAAAACTTAAATTAGGAGGTGAACTTCTATTTTTGGTTAAATAAATTTAATTTATACTATATGAAAAATTTAAAATATTTAATAAAAGTTCCTAAAACAATTTCTGTTGTATATTGCGCCAACCGGCGAGTGATTTTTATAAAAAAAAATGATAAAACTAGTTTAATACGTTTAAAATTAAAATTATTATTTTTAAATAATAATACTTTATATGTTACTGACAAAAAATTTTTCTCTTTTTCAAATATAGAAAAGAAAAATCTAAAAAGTTTGAGAGGTTTCACTTTTTCCCAAATTGTTAAAAGCTTTCATAAAGTTTCATACACTTTTTTTAAAAAATTAAAATTAATAGGAGTAAGCTACAAAGTATTCGATAAAACTTTGACAAATTTAAACCTAATTGAATTTAAATTAGGTTATAGTCACAGCATATTCTTAAGACCTTCCAAAGACGTATCTGTAATATGTTATAAATCTAATATTTTATTTGTTCAAAGTAACTCATACAACAAGTTGTCGGAAGTGGCTGCAATGATTAGAAACTATAAAATACCCGAGGTATATAAAGGCAAAGGCATTTTGTATCAAAACGAGACTGTTAAATTAAAACAAGGAAAAAAAATTTAATTATGAAATTAAAAACCTTAAAAATTAAAAAATATCCTTTATTAAACTTATATATTCTAAAATATGCTAGACTTATAACGTCAAAAATAAGTATAAATATAAAATATTTACTACGTTTTATTTATGAATACCATATAAATAAAAAAACAATTTTGTTCGTAGGATTAAAATATTCAAAAAAATTAAACAACGCTGACTTAAAAAATCATATTTTACTACCTAAACATTTATTAAATAATGGTGTATTAAGTAATAAAAAATATTTAAAAAACAAAACTTCTAAACTATTTACTGCTAAAAATCCAAATTTAGTTGTAATATTTAATGCTGAGGAAAACGATATCAACTTTATAACAGAATTATTAAAACTTAACATACCAATTATTTTATGTGGGTACAATAGTAAAACTATAGAACAATACCTTAATAATAGTAAACAGATATACTTATTTGGATTAAACTTAACTGAAACACAACTATCTTTCTATAAATTTTTAATACATAGCATTATTTTAAAAAAATTTTAATTTTATGACAAGTAAAACTCATTATAAATATAAAAAACTATTAAATTTCGAAGATCTTGCTAAAAATAATCAAAAAATCGTTAACTTAAAAGCTTTGTCTTTGATAAGATTTAATAAACAAAAAATTCAAATTAAGTATATACCAAATGAAAACGTTTTAAAAGTTATTGTAAACTCAAATGACACTAAAACATACTACAATTTTAAAAAAAAGAAGTGGCAAAGGCTGATATTTTACATATTAAAACAAAACAGATTTGATAATCAATACTATAAATTATTTGATCAAAATATATACAATACAACAACGTATAGCGACAATTTTTCAAATAATTATAGAAAAAATCTTAAAATAAGAAGACAGTTTAAAATATTTTACGGGTATTTAAAAAATAATCATTATTTTAAAATAATTAAACAAAAAAATAAAAAAGGAACTTTTGATATGTTAAATTATTTGGAAAAAAGACTTGATGTAATACTGTTACGTTCTAATTTTGCCTTATCTATAAAAAATGCCCAACAGATGATATTACATGGCCATGTTTTTATAAATAATATTCCTGTTAAAAAAAAATCATTTTTATTAAAAAAAGGAGATAAAATAACTGTCAACCCCAAAAATCATAAATTAGTAGAATATTATATCTTAAACTCTTTAATGTGGCCAATTTATCCTAAATATTTACAAATTGATTATAGTATATTTCAAATTTTAGTAATAGATAAAATTAAACCAAATAATAATTTTTATTATTTTTGGTTAAACTTAAACGGCTTAAAATAAAAACGTAAACACCACAGGATTTGCTGATATTTTAAATAAAATAAAAGTGTATTTTTGTATTATGACCCAATAAAATTCGTTTCTTTTTCCCTTAACTTTATAGAAGCATCTGACATAATGGTCGAACGTGAACTATGTAAATCTTTTCCGCCTACGTAAAAATCGTTTAACCATAACCTAGAGCTACTCAAAAAAACTTTAGTTTTTTGAGTTTTAAAAAAAGGTTTACTTAAAAAAGAACTACTTTTAATGTAACTTTCTTGTTGACGAAAGTTAAAGGCAAAATTTTTACAAGGCCAATATAACCCCCCAACATATTTCTCAAATAAAGGGTTAAACATATCATTAAAAAATATTTTATCATTATCTTTTGCATAAATTGTAAAATTTATACGATTTAAATAAGAAAATATTTTTCTTAATATGTCCCAATCGTGTTTTGCAGCTTTAACAGGTGAAGGCAGAATACTGTATCGATGCTTAATTTGGCCTTTCGCATCTATAATAGACCCATTAGACTCATAAAAAGCTGTGTTTGGAATGTTGTAAAAAACCGTATTTAAGCCGCAGTTACCATTTAATAACCCACCATTTTGATCTATTAACATATGCTTTTTTTTAATGTTTATGCCTGGCAAATGGGTAAAATGCTTATTTAAGTATGAAAATTGCTCGATATTAAAAAGCTTTTTAATATGAAAATTCGAAGATCTACGATTATTAATGAAATAAAGCCCTATTGAATCCCGAAAATCTGACTCTGATAAAACAGGAAAATTGCCTAAAAAATTAACTCCAGACTCATTTACTGTAGAACCTACGACATTAAAATTATTCCATTTAAAATGATGTTTTTTTAAACGTATTTTTAACGAATCTATTAAACTAGAGAATTCTCCAAAATTATTATTTTTATAAAATTTTGTGTTTGTTAAAATAACAGGATTCGATTTATTTTCTAATAATTTTCGACAAAAGGTATGATTTCCTTCAACAATTAATTTTAAAACGTTTAAGTTTAAACCTAAAGAGTTAGCAGGAAAGGTTAACTTAGTATAGGATCCTATACTAAAAACTTTAAAATTACCTTTTGAATACCTAGCTCTTAAACCTAAATTTAATGAAGAAACTTCATATCTTGGATTAATATTTAATAACAAGCACGTTTTTGAAGCGTTTAAATTAACGTCAGTTGTTTCAGGATTTATTAAAAAATCAGAATGTGAATCTACACATTTTAACCCATCTTCAGATCGTCTAAGCTTTATAAAAGAATACTTTTTAGCTAACAAAAGTAATAAATTTATTACTTCTAACGAAGAATTGCCGTCAACAACTATAATCAATTTGTCGAGCTCTTTATTTATTAAATTTACGTAATCTTTGAAATAAATAGTTTGAATGATTTCTTCAAACAA
>VMHT01136665.1_pt1 | contig 15273 bp, 17 predicted proteins | sample 4693611 | NCBI WGS metagenome assembly VMHT01 (sample SAMN12280063, study PRJNA550983) | marine metagenome | isolation source: seawater sampled from same location over 5 years 0.02-0.2 micron viral filtrate | place: USA: collected off the coast of southern California halfway between the port... ... | reverse complement strand
ATCGGCTGTAGCTGATGCTTCAACACCTGATAGTTTTGTTTGCTCCGCATCTGTAAAAGCATTTGTATTACTATTACTTTCGTACGATGTTTTTATCTCGGTAGCAGTTTGATCCGCAGTCGCTCCACTCTCTATTGCATTTAGTTTTGTATGGTCTGCGTCTGTAAAAGTATTAGAATCAGAAGCTGCTTCTACTGCTGCTGCTATCTGTGCAGCCGTTATAGCTCCTGTATTACCATTAATAGATAAAACTTGATCTGTAGGCGTTAATAATTCTGTGAAATCTGCCATTGTGCCAGCAGTTCCACTGTTTCTTACATAAGATTTATTCTGGTCTGATCTGACAACAATATCTCCTTCTTGGGTCGTAAGACCTAGCTGTGCAGATTCATTTGCTGCTGTTTGGACAGTAGTAAGTGCTATTTGATCGACATTGAAAGTAGTACCAGATAAACTCAAACCTGTTCCAGCAGTGTAAGTTGTATCACTACTATTAGCATCAACATAAGCTTTTACTGATTGTTGACTTGGAACTTTGGTAGCACTGTTAGATGCCATGTTATCTTCATCAACAACAAAACCCATTGCAGCAGTTGAAGCGTCAGTATTCATTACCGCACCAGCAGCATCTACGTTAGTTGCATCTGTGACATCAGCACTAGCTTCTATTGCAGTAAGTTTTGATTTCTCAGCATCCGTAAAAGCATTGGTATTAGATTCTGCTTCATATGCTGTTTTAATTTCTGCTCCTGTCTGATCTGCTGTAGCACTGGTTTCTATACCTGTTAATTTAGTTTTCTCAGCGTCAGTAAAGGCATTGGTATCTGAGTTGGCTTCATAAGCTGTCTTTATCTCTGCGTTTGTCTGATCAGCAGTAGCAGAAGCTTCAATACCATCAAGTTTTGTATGATCTGCTGTTGTAAAATTTTCATCAGTTTGTGATGCCACAGCAAAGTCTATAGTGCCATCTGCATCTTGATAAGTTACTGTTATGCCTGACTCAGTATTACCTGTGAGCATAGCTCCCACAATATCTTGTATCTCTTCATCAGTTTGATCTGCTGTAGCGTTACTCTCTATACCTGATAACTTAGTTTTCTCAGAATCGCTAAAAGCATTAGTATCACTTTCACCTTCATATAAAGATTTTATCTCAGCACCTGTTTGGTCAGCAGTAGCACTTGCTTCTATCGCATTTAACTTTGTATGATCTGCGTCAGTAAATACATTAGAATCTGTAGCTGACTCTACAAGTGTTCTTATCTCACTAGCTGTTTGATCTGCGGTTGCATTACTTTCTATACCATCTAATTTTGTTTTATCGCTGGCAGACATTGAACCAGCAGCAGATGTTGTAGCTGCTGAAATACTAATAGCAGGTGTTGATCCACCAGAAGAAACTATAGGAGTTGAACCTGTAACTGAAGTTACTCCACCAGCAGAACCAGATGCAGCAGATGTTATCCTTCCCTGTGCATCAACTGTGATATTTGTATTTGTGTAACTACCAGCACTAACAGAAGTGTCAGCTAACTTAGCAGCAGTAACAACATCATTATCAATAGTAAAAGTTGCACCAGAATTGCTTACAACAATATCTCCCTTGTCACCATCAGAAATCGCTCCGTCTGCTCCGTCATTACCAGCAGGGCCAGTAGCACCTGTCGCACCTCTAGGAATAGCAAAGTCAAAAGTAGCAGCACTTGACGATCCAGAATTAGTAACCGTTGCCGAAGAACCAGCCACACCAGTGCTAACTGATCCAACCGCTATAGTCGCGGCAGCACCATCTGATCCATTACTTCCATTACTACCAGCAGCACCAGCATCACCTCTTGGAATTGTAAAATTTAATGTAGCTGCTGTTGTACTACCAACATTAGTAACGGTTGCATTTGTTCCAGCATTTCCTGTAGTTACTGTACCTATGGCTACTGTTGCAGAACCTTCACCTGCGGGGCCAGTAGCACCTGCGACACCCTGTGGCCCTGCCGTTGTAATTTCAACAGTGGTTACTTCATTAACCTGACTAACTTCAACTTTATTAGGTGTACTCATTCTGAATAGCCCTCATTAATATATAGTGTACCTCTTAAATATTGAAATTTCTCTCCATTTGGTTGTGTTAATTGAACATCATATTTTAATTCATGTTTATTAAAAGTTGCAGTCTGTGTATCTGTCAAAGCAATATCTACAACACCACCTGTTCTACTTGTATAAGTTATAGACCAATCCGCATATTTTGTATCTCTGAAGCCATCAGAAGTAATACTATAGACTTCCGCATCAACTGTGTAACCTGTCAGATCAATAAGATTGCTGTTGCCATCTCTAAAAGTAAGTTTTATAGGAAAATCACTACGTCTTGTGACATCAAAATCTTTAACTCCAGCAATAATAGCCATTAACCAGCCTCCAATGCAGCGACTTTAGTTTCTAATGTTTCTATTTTAGCAATTGCTTCTTGTAATGAAGCTACAAGTAAAGGAACTAATTTTGATTGATCTATTCCCTGATAAATTGCTTTACCATTACTATCAACTTGATCTTTTGTTCCTGTTATTGCTTCTGGTACTGCGGTTACTTCGTGAGCAAGAAAACCATCAACTGTTAATGAGCTATTATTTTTGTAATTAAATCTATAAGTTTTTAAAGTTTTTAATCTAGTTATTCCATCTGTTAAATCAACAACATTTTCTTTTAATCTATAATCAGAACTAGTATTATAAGCTGTTGCACTTCCGTTAGTATTTATTGAACCTACGTTACTACTATCATATTCAAACTCAATTAATTTTCCTGTTCCGCTATCTGGCAGACCCGCGGCTGCAAGTCTGTTTATAAATACACAAGTACCAACCCCTGTTCCATTTTTTACAATGCTAACAAATTCAAAACCAGCACCATTATCGTTTGAAGTATTCGTAAGAGCAATTCCAGCAGATGTTAAAACATTACGAGTACTATCATGCGAAATCATAGTACCTTCTTGAGTTCCAACTCCAAAAACTGTATATCTGTCAACACTATCTGTTTTAAAAACAATATCGGCTGCCGTATCAGTATGTAATATAAAATCGCCTGTACCTTGATGTACTATTTCTGAATTTCCATTTGCTGTCTGTAATCTTTTTATAGATAAACCGCCAGTAGTATGTGTTGTGTCAGCAACAAGATTAATAGCAACATCTTGGTCATTTAAAGAATTTGTTTTAATATCTAGTGTTGCACCACCAGTAGTCGGGATAACTTCAAGTTTGCCTTTTATCTCCGTTCCAGTTGTTTTAAATAATGCTGTATTTACTGAATTATTAGAAACTCCTATTTGATTAGATGCACTTCTATAAAAACCAGTACTTGCTGAGTTTGTAAAAGTATAACTTGGAGTAGAAACAGACCCATCAGGACCAAAGAAATTTCCATTAACTAAACTTATAAATTCAACTCTATCAGTTGCATTTGCTTTGTAGAAGGCCATGCGATCAGAGGATGTATTCGCATACCACATATAATTGTATTTAACAGTCGGTTCACTACCGTATCCATTATTTTGACGTATTGCTTCAAATAGATTATTTAAATCCGTTCTTACATTTGCACCCGTATCATTATCAACTACAAAATCTGCTGGTTTTGTCATTTTATTTTACGTTTTTCCTATTATACTACCCCGATCCATATCCAAAAGCACTATATGTGAAATTTCTAGCCACAAAACTAGAGCCATTTTTTATTGATACAACAAAATTACTAGAACTGACACTATCTATAGTAAAGAAATCACCTGACTGCATATTATTTACATTTATAAAAATTACTGGGTTAAAAGCTGATGTACTTCCACCTACAACAGAAGTTCCTGTAAAGAATTTTTTAGCAAAAGTAACTGTAGTTGCACCACTTCCAGAACTTGTAAGAATACCATTTGTCGCACTTGAATTATCAATACTTCTTTCAGTTCTTGCTTTAAATGTTAGGTTTACACCTAATTCAGATATGGCAACGTTTTTATAACCACTATCATTTAAAACATTAATTTTAAAAGATAATGTTCTTGCAGTCATATCTGTATTTGTAAAAGTTTCAAAACTTGTACTAGCTGTACCTGTTTGACTTTTAGCAATTTGAAATGTAACTGTTGCGCTTTCTCCTGTTTCACCAGTACCAGTAAAATTACTTTCAGGCCAAGTATCCATCAAATCGGTGTAATCATCCCATAAAGTAACTGAGGTGAATCCAGATTTTTTGATATGAGTTGTTAAACCAAATCTAAAAGCCCCACCAAGATCAATGTCATTAGCATTAAAGGTATAGTCACCTGTTTCAGATATACCACCAGTAACAAGGTCTAAAGTAGCAAAAGTTTCTGTAGCAGTTGTAAGATTATCTAGATTAGTCAATGAGTCGAAATTTGTTCCACTTGTAAGAATTAATGCATTAAGTGAATTATCTTTTGCCATATTTACTTTCGCACCAGAAAAAGCTGAATCCTCTCTTATTGATATTGTTTTATCATCACCAGCTACCAATTTATTTACAACAACAGAAGTTGCAATTACAGATTCATTACCTGCTACATCAACAAACTTTAATAAATATTCACCGTTTTCATAATTATTTATAACAATTTCAGTAGAATTACCGTCAACATCTTTTAAAAAAGTTGAAGTTAAATATGTGCCAGAACCATCAGTACTAGGATGAGATTTTACCCTTACTAAACCTCCATTTAAAACATCTTGATCTTCTGAAGGATCAAAAGTTAGAATTAAATTATTGCCACTTTCTACACCCCTTAAATTTTGTACATTACCAATTGAGGAATTTATCACACCAAAAGCATTTAAATTCCTTTCAGAAGCGTTAACACTTAAAACATCATTAGCCGAAACTGATCTTAGACTAAATTCATAAATACCTGCGGGATTATTATTAATAATAAATTGATTAGTAAATTGGTAACTTACAAAAGGTCCGTTTCCACTTTGTTTATAACTAATTTGGTATTTTTTTGCTCCCTGTACATAACCAAAATCTAAAACAATACGACTTGTAGGTCTTCCGTTTACTACTATTAACTCTTCTTTTAGGCTTATTATTGGCGGTGGTTGTAATTCATCTAATAAGGTTGTCGGATCTCTTCCAATCCCATTTCCAAGATCAAGTCTGTCAATAAAAGTGTATTTTGTATCGTCATAAGCAACTGCTGTTATAGAGAAAGTAAAATTAGTATTTTGTTTTATATTTGAAACTCTAAACTTTCTATGCTGTATGTTTCCAGTTTTAACTGCCCAAATTGTGCCAGCTTGTGGTTCAGGACTTAAAGCTGATGATAATGTTACCGTACTTCCACTTACTGATTGAATTGTTCTTTCTTGCAATCCTCCCTCTTTATCAACTATTAAAAAATTATCACCAACAACACCAACTGTTGTATTAGTGCTGTCATCTAATACTAATACTGTTGAACTTGTAACTGTCTTAACTCTTCCGCTTGCTCTAAAAGATTCTTTTAACCTATCAGCAATTTTTATTATATGAAAAGGTTCTAACATTGACGCAGCTTCCAGACCACATTCAAAATTAACAACCTCACTTTCAAGTAAATTCGTATATAAAATTGATCTTCCAAGCCTTACTGCTTGACTCCTATCAGTTGTGTATAAAGCTTGTATATTTGTTTGGTTTATGCCATATTTGGTTTCAAAATCAGGGTCTAAATCATTACTGCTTACAGAAATTTGATCTAATTCTTGAATATTATTATTGAAATAAGCTACATTTACTTGAGTATATTTTTTATCTTTATCTATTCCAGAATAATTAAATTTGCCATTTATTATATTTGCATTAGTAAACAAATAAGATGTAACTGTTTCAGCTTTATCTAAAGCAATTTTGATCGAGCCATCTTTATAGTAAACAGTAGCTCTCATTAAACCTGCTATTTGTTTTATAAGATCTAAAGCTTTGCGTCTTCGGTTAATTACACCATTAAATGAATATCTTGGAGTATCTTCACCTGTAATTGGTGTTGAACAATGTTTACTTGCTTCAAAAAAAGATGGTTTATTAATCTTTGATTCTTCTATTTGTAGACCATATTCCTCTGTTAATAGTGCATATAGAATCCAAGCTGGATCAGTTGTCCAACGTTTTTTATCTGTATCATTATTTAAAGCAACAAAAGAATATCCTGTCGGGTAAAGTATTCTTCCATTAACGCTGTCAACAGGAACCGTTCCATCATTTGTACCAATAGGAACTTTTACTTTTATTCCTCTTATTTTGTAGATTCTTTGTGGGATGCTAGGGAACTGCTCTGCTGAATAACGTAAACCTATATAAGCAGATTTAGGAAATCTTGCAGTTGTTGGGTTTGCTGGAATCAAACTTTGCAGTCTAGCAAAACTAAATTCAGTAAATCTTCTTGATCCTTCTTCATAAACATTTACTCTTTTTGTTTCTCTTCCTACTGATATATTTGCGAAAGGATCTCTTCCTAATGATGAATTTGATCTAAATTCAATGTCTTTTCTCACAACTTGGACATACAAAGGAAAATTAGCAGCTATAGCTGCGGGTGTATTTCTAACACTTAAAGGTATGTCAAGTCCATAATCTCTTGCATAAGGGCCAACTGAAATTGCCGCTAAAGGTTCTGCGTCAAAAGTTACTAATCGAGTGCCATTTGTATTATTTATTCTGATCTGTATATGCACCGCACCAGCTTCAAAACTTTTTATACCATGTTTTGTAAATTCGTCTTTAAACGGGCCTTCGGTAACTATTAAACCTTGTGTACTTCCGTCAGTAGGATGTAACTGCCTTAAACTCTGCCAATTTAAAGTGACAATTATTGATGATGGGGTGTCATCAACATTATTATCTTGCCCCCCTGCAACTGATCCAGTAACCTTATTTGCTTCCATATCTCTATTATTATTAACTGTATCGGGTGATAAAGTTTCAGATCTTCTTAAAGTATCTATACCTCCCATAACCTCTTGATTATCTTTTCCTGTTCGTAGTGCTAAAGAAGTATTTATAATTGTCTGTTGACCACCTGCATTTCTTATTGGTCTACCATTTATAAAAACATCTTGTTCTGCTAGTTCTAAATATTCTTTCTCATCAGAAGTAAGAGTTTCAATTTTAGATTGTTTTGGTGAAAAAAGTTCATCTGGAATCGCTACTCCGTTAGCTGATGGTGTAGCAAAACCTTCAATTTCCGCACCGTCACAAACTAAATCAAGAAAAGTAAAAAACTGTACTGCTCTTATAAAATTATCAGGCAATTCTTCACTAAGACCCATTTGGTGCTGTAATCTCTTATAGCTGTTTATTTCTCTAGCCATAATTTTTATTTAATACAATTCAAATATTATTTACTTCTACTGTATCAGCACCAGCACTTATGACCACTGAACCGACTAAAAATTCACCAAAAATTAAAGGAGCAGCACCACCAGATTTTGTAGTATTTGCAGTCGCTCCACTTATAAATGAACTAACTTCTGGATCACTTGTTACCTCATTACCTGAAGGTGGAGTTGGGGCAAGTAGATCAGATAAAAAACTTAATCCACCAACAACAAGAGCAGACTTTAAAGCAGCCATAGAGGTCATAGTTGTATTAAAAAAACCAGCAAACAAAGTACCTAAAAAAGGTAAAAAGAAATTTCCACTTACAAGAGGTATTACTTTTATATCACCTTCACCATTAATAATTAAATTTTTAAAAGTTATATCAACATCATTCATAACAACGCTGTAACAAGCTTCATATAGATGCTGTTTGCAATTAGGATAATTAACTTTTATAAAACTATAAACCTCATCTACATTAGAAACATCTGCGTCAAATTCTTTCACTCCAGATAATTTTCTTAATGGACCATAAAGTTTTATTTTTCTAATCATTAATCTGCCTCCTCAAAATGCCAGTTATCATCTTGTATAGAATAAATATACCAATCTGTCATGTACAGCTTACAATTTTTTATGTCAGCTTCAGATGGATCTGCATTGCCTTCTACATGAGAATGAATAACTGCAAGTATGTTAGCACCACTATCTTCACAGGCTGCATAATCTAAAGGATCTATAGCAAAAGTAACTTCTTCTTCCACATGAGATGCAAGATTTTTACAAGGATAAAAAAATTCATTTCCACCTCTTTCTATTAGAAAACCACAACCCTCTGCTGGTTTGCAATCTATAAAATGTTTTTTAGCATCTTCTTTCCAAGTCATACAAAAACAAAAGTACCTGTAGCTGGAAATCTATCTTTAGTAATTTGCTTTCTTGGTAAAAATAAATCCTCAAAATCAATAGTATTAACTAATTCAAAACTACATATTTCATTATTTTCAACTAATTTTTTATTGATTTGATATTCTTGCCGTTCAAGTTCCATATTTTCGTTAGGTGAGCCAAATGGATTTGTATTATTAGCAAAATTATCAGCATCTAAAAAACGAGCCATAGTTCTAAGCCTAGTAACTGTTGCTTTTTGTAAATCATTAAAAGGAGTTACTTGATTCACAAGTTCTAAAATTGAAGAAAAATTACTAATAGTATTAGCAAAAGAAAGTGTAGGTCTTGCCATAACTGTATTATCACCAGTTTCAAAACCTTCTGCTTGACAAGCAATGGCTGTATAAATATTTCCTTGCCATTTTAAATCTGTATTTATCCCATTAGTACCATTATGAAATCTATAAAAAATAGTTGGACTTGATTCCGTTGAACTATAATGCAAGTCAATTTTTAACTCTAATTGAAATAATTCAATAATTGATATGCCTTCTAGTTTTTGTAGTTGTTCAACTGGAAGTGTTAATTGGTCAACTGGATTAATTGTCATGGTTGAAATACCTCCTCAAAAGTTGCTGAAATGGTAACTCTATTTAAATATGTATTTGTTCTAGAGTATTGATCGCAGATAAATGTTCTTGCTGTGCTTGTAGCTGGTGGTGTAAATGTAAAACTTTCACTGTTTTTTGCTCTTGCGTCAAAAAAAGCTAAAATTTTATCACCATCAGCCAAAGAAACAACAAAAGTTAAATTATAAGATTTAGGGTTTTGGTTCAGGCCAAAGGTATTGCGTGACTTAAAGCCATCTCCGAATTGTACCGTAATAATTTTTGGCGCAGCAGTTTCAGTAGAGTTATATGTAGGTGTTGTTGCACCTGCGGTAGTACCAAGTGTTGAATCATCAAATGTAGCCATTATCTTAATAAACCTCCACTACGTTTTTGCTTAATGATTTCAGACTGTATTGCACTTGCAATAGCCTGTCCAAACTGACGGCCATCTTCATCAGATTGAACATTACTGTTTGAAGCATCAACACTAATACTAATGTTGTTTGTAATATTTGAACCACCAATATCTTGATTTGGAACAACAGTACCAGCAGAACGAGGAACAAAAAGTTCTGGGCCTCTTTCACCTACAACTGAGATTTTGTTAACAGGTGGTTGGCCACCATTAGCGAACAATCCTCCTAATAATCCACCAAGCAATCCACCAAGCCCTTTACCTCCGTCCTTACCTTTACCAAAGTTTTCACCAAAGCCGCCTAGCAGCTTATCTAATTGAGCATCTATAATTTTGTCTCTTATCTTATTAAGAACCCCTGCCATTGCCTCTCCAAAGGTTTTCGCACCAGTTATGGCATCTCTTAGATTGTTTTTGATACTGCTTTCAATCTCTTCACCTACAGCCATCATTTTTTCTTTTAGTTTATCTGTTGCCTCTTCTTGTTTTTTTATAAGCTCTTCAGACTTTTTATGTTCCTCATTTTGTTTTTTCTTTGCTTCAGTGATTTTTTCTTCCGAAGCAAGAGTGTTTAACCTTCCTTGTAACATTCTTAATTCTGCTTGTTCTTCTTCTAAGCGTCTACTGATGTGACCTGCTCTTTTTTTATTTGTGCTTGCAAGTTGTTTTTCTAAGGCTTTAACAACTTTTTCTTGTTCTTTAAAAGCATTAGTTACATCTTCCTGACCACCTTCATTAATTAAGTCTTGAAACTCTTTTGCTTTTCTCCTTGCTTTCATAAATGCAGTTGCAAGACCACCAACAGCAAGAACTAAAAGGCCAATTCCAGTTGTAGCCATAGCAATTTTTAAAGCTCCAAGAGCCAAGGTTGTGCTTGCAATTCCTTTCGCTGCAAGTAATCCAGAAACCTGTAGTCCAGTCAAACCTCCTGATGTGATAAGACTTGCGACCCCAACCATGTTAACTTTTACAAGCAAGGCTGAAAACGCAGCAGTAGCCAAAGGTATAGCAACAGACAAAAGCTTCACTGCAACAGCTATTTTTGTAATTAGTATTGCAGCCTGACCAGCATCAGTTTCGACAAATTCAGTAATTGAATTAATTAGTTGGGTCAATTGTTTTGTCACTCCTTCTACTGCTGGCCTTAATTCTTTACCAAATGCCTTTGAAAGATCATGCGTTGCATTACTAAAATCTTTAAATATTTGAGTTGGATCATTAGCAACTAATTCTTTTAATGAAGCCGCTCCGTCTGTTTCAATCTTTCTTAATGCTCTTAATACAACATCACTGGTCAACTTGCCTTCAGCAGCTAACTCTTTAAGTTTTCCAATAGGAACATTTAATTCATCTGCTATCGGTTGGAGTAATGTCGGGATCTGTTCAGATATACTTCTAAATTCATCACCAGCCAGCCTTCCTGAGCCAAGAGCCTGAGCTAATTGTCTAAATGCGTTTGATGCCTCCATAGTAGATGCACCAGCTAACTTGGCAGCGGTATTAAATCCAAAAAAAGTACTTTTAATATCTTCAACCCCGACACCCAAAGGAGCTAGTCTTGCCGTTATATCTGTAATTCCTTCAAGAGCTTCTGTCGAACTTAAACCAAAAGCCTTTTGAGCATCAGCCGCTATTTTTTGAGACTTAGCAAAAGTGCCATTTGCTTTTGTTAATAGTCCTAGCCTTACGTTTAATTTATCAAAATTAGATGATGCTTTAACCGCTTGCCTTGCTACTAAACTTAAACCTATCCCACCAATAGCATTTCTAAGACCGCCAAAAGACTTCTGTAAGACATTAGTTTGTTTCTGGACACCATTTAATGCTCTGGTTGCACCACTGGCATCAACTGTAAGTTTTACATTAGCCTGTGCCACTTATAAAAAAACCCTTTATTATATATTACCTTGAATTGTGTTTTTGTCGTTGTAATGCTCTTTTTTCTTCGTCATGCTTAATCTCATAATAGCCAGCCCAATAGATAAGCTCTGCCTCAGTCATGCCTTTTCTAAGTTCTTGTACTGTCTTACTAAGTTCTGTTGCTAGGAAAAACTCAAATCTAAACCAGTTATCCCCTTTTATTCTTTTTTTGCTGTATCAATATCTAACTTAATATCATTCAAGAAAAGCTCTATTTCATTTAAAACTTTTTCTGGAAGTGATCTTTGCAAAACAGCAGCATCTGACATATCAAAAGCTGGAGTCCCATCTTCTTTCTCTGCCATCTGACAAAGTAGTTGAGTTGAGATTACTAAAGCTTCATCTGATCCAGCCAACTGTTGTGCCTTGACCCTCGCAAATCTAGTTATAGGCTTAAAATATACAGTTGTTATTATTTTTCCATTTGAATCTTTAATTTCATACTTTTTTCTGTTGACCATTTCATCTTGAAAAGCTCCAAGAAGAAGGTCTGCGGTTCTTTCAGTTGCCATAAATAAGTGCGAAGAATTTTACGTTTTAGATTGCTGAGGTAATTGTGCCAGATGGTTTAAATGTAATGCTAATTGTGTTTACATCACCAAGAGATGAACTTTGCTCAAAGTTAGTAATAAGGCCACTGAAACTGATCTTTGCAGAACCACTAGCACTATCAGGGAAAAGTTCAAAAGCTGCTGTTCCAGCGTCACCAGTAGTTAAGACCCCATCAACAAAAGTTGCAGTCTCTCCAGAAGCAGCGGCATCATAAACTAATTCAGCAGTTCCCTCACCTTCAATAAGACCACCAATAAAAGATTTGAAAGTGTCACCTTGAACTGTAGTTTCTTGTGAATCTTTAGTGATAGACATAGACCATGATCTTGTGCCTAGTACTGGGTTAACTGAAGAGCCACCATCATCAAATTTGACTTGGCCTACGTCACCTTTTACAGCAGCCATAACAATAAAAAAGAATATTTATAAATATATTAACTCTTTTTCTGTTTTTTTACATCTTTCTCATTCTTTTCCATGTAACGTCTACACTGATGATCCCAATATTGAGCTTCTCTTCTGCCTTTAACAGCTTCAATCGCATCTAGCATTTCTTCAGTAATTTCAATCATGGTGTTAGTGCTTCATACAATTCAAATGTTATTCTAACCTGTGTTTGAAATTTGCCTTCTGGCGTTGCCTCTAATACTTCTGGACCTACAGGCGGATCAAACCTTACATCTGTAACAGTAATTCTATTGTATAAATCTCTGAGTCTTTTACCAATAACAAAATTTGCCCCTGCTCCTAGTCCTTGAGCCGTATATATATTAAAAGTAGTAAGACCCACAACAAGGTTTGTTGCAGTAGTGGCAGAATTTGGTGCTTGCTGTGTAAGGTATTCACTTGATCCAAAGCTAGTAATGCATTGAATATATTGATCAACAGTAGAGGCATCAAAAGGAACATTATTAAAAACTAAAGGAATTGATGGCCCTGTTCTAAATTCCTCATTAAGTCGTTTTTCAATAATTGATCTTACTGTATTTAAATTTGTAGCAGCCATTAGATACCTCTTTTAATTTTTTCATATTCTCTTCTGGCATATTGTTCTAATTCTTTTCCTATTAGTGCTGGAAATCCTTCAACAGTTCCCTGCCTTGTTCTATAAGTCCCACCCCATGATGGCGGTTTATTTATACCAAAACAAACAGGTTCAGCATATTCAACATTATTGATTATTGTTCCTTTAAAAGGCTTAACATCAGTCTGCCAAGCTGATCTAAGTCTGCCAGTGTCTACTGGAGTTTCTCTTTTTACTTTTCTAGTCCATTCAAACGTAGTCGCATGAACAAGATTTTCAACAGCTTCTCTCATTACATCATCTATTTGGTCAACTCTTATCTGTCTGGCCATGATTACCTCAAGAAAATATCAAAAGTTATATCTGTATTATCTTGCTCATTACTATTTATTTGAATAATTTTATATTCTGTACCACTTATTATCACTCGATCAAATGTTGTAGGAGTAAAACTTATATCACCAGCAGATATAATTAATCGTTTATCCTGACTAGAAACTAAATCAGTTACTTCAGCCTTTGAAACATTAGTTACCACGCCTTTTATACTGACATCTGTTTTCACTTCACTCATTGAGCCAGTAGTAGGGTTATAGATCCCTGTAGTTACTCTTCTATAAGTAATTCCGCCACCAAGAACTTTGATTGTTTTTGAAGCTGCTTTTTTTAAGGCGTTGGCAATACTCATAAGAGATAAGCTATGACCTGACCACTAGCAAGAGTGATGCTTGTTATAACTCCACAAACTTCAGATGAAGCCTTCATTGTTATGCCGTTTATAGTTGAAGAACCATTCTCTGTAATGTTTTCAGAAACAAAAGTAGCACTAGCATCTGATAAACAATGAACTTTCCCAAATCTGCCAGTATGAGCATTTGTATCAGTAATGATAATTGCTGCTGGGTATTCGTATGCCATTAGTTAAGACCTCTTGATTGATAGATTAGCACTTCCACCTATTCTAAGGCCATTCAAATAATGGTCAACGATAGGAGGAATACGATCAATCCCAATTCTTCCATAGAAATTAGGAGTAACGTTTATATTTCCAATAACTACATTTGTAAAATCTTCAAGACCACTCAACCCGATTCCGTCTTTGTTGTTATTTAGATAAACAGCTAAAACGATTTGTGCGTGTTGGACATGATCTGGTATTTCAGTATCTGTGTAATAATCGGCCATTATCCTGTTAGGAAAAGATAGGCCATAAAGATTTGTATATTGGTCAGGAACACGAACACCGCTGCGCGGCCATTGTCTTGCCTGTGTGTCAGAAGATCTAGCACCCAAAAACTTTTCACGATCTATTCTTTGAGTTGAACTAAATAATGCACGATTTTTTTCGTCATCAGTGCTAGTACCCCAAGCTACAACATCATCAGACTGTGTAAGACCTTCAACAAATAAATTTGCTTCAGCTAATGTGACATAGCTATTAGCAGTCGTACTACCGACTGTCGCTGTTATTGTTATCGCCATTTACTTTTAACTTTTGAGGTTTGCGTTTTGGTTTTTGCTTTGATGTGGAAACAGAAGCCGCCTTTTGAGCAGCTTCGTTTTGTTCCCTCATTCGCTTAAAAGCAAATAAAGCCATTAGCTAGATGCACCCTTTAGGGCTACAAAATTAATGACAATCGCTTCACTTAGTGAGCCAGCAGATACGTTAGCAACAGTGACCTTAAAAGATCCACTAGCCATTGTATTAGCGTTCACTAAATATGAACCAGCAGTTCCAGCAGATCCATGACAAGCTACAACAACATCAGATGCTGTAATCTTAGTATTCGTCACCGTGAAAGTGACTTCTGCCGCAGCCGCTAAAGCCGCAGCGTTCATTGTGATCTGACCAGACTCTGTACTTAGAGTTACACCTGTTGATTTACTGGTAGCCTGAGTTACAGTGCCGCCTGTTGTTGGGCCTACTAAAGACCCAGCAGTTACATCAAATAAAGATGGCATAATTAATTACCTCTAGTCGTTATTAGAAACAACGGTAGCTCTTACGATACCGATATTTTTTGTCTCATAGGTTTTCGACCAAGAACCTACTGTTTCTAGAACTGATCTAGATGGGTTTACTGTTGATACAGCATACTTCAAACCTACAGGATGATAGATGTAGTGGAGATCCACTGCCATTGCTTCTTCTAAAGCAAGTATATCTCTGTCAGTTTGTGTTCTGATTGGAGCCTGTTCGCCTGTAACGACTGCTCCGTTTTGGAACATAAATACAGAATATTCTGTAGAACTTCCAGATCCTGTTGTTGGAATGTCGTCAGAAACGATAACTCTCAATCCCATAAATGTTGGAACTGTTGGACTTCCAAATGCGTTCTGTATAGAACCACCAGAAGCTGTTGCACCGCCACCATTGATGTCTGTAGCTAGTACAAAATCAACTGCTCTTCTTTCTACCAAATCGTAGTAGCAGCGGGAATGCATTGCAATCGTTGAAAGCTTTCCTCCTTGATCGCCAAGTAAAGACT
>VMHT01033664.1_pt1 | contig 15277 bp, 9 predicted proteins | sample 4693611 | NCBI WGS metagenome assembly VMHT01 (sample SAMN12280063, study PRJNA550983) | marine metagenome | isolation source: seawater sampled from same location over 5 years 0.02-0.2 micron viral filtrate | place: USA: collected off the coast of southern California halfway between the port... ... | reverse complement strand
TCATATGACAGGGCGGGATAGACCGCGCGATAGCCGATTTCCAAACTGTCTAAAGTTTCCGAGTCAATGGCACTGACATCGGGGTTTAATCCGTCATTAACTTCACTTCTAAAGTTACGTCGCGTGTTATCGCGCAAGCGATAAAGGTCGGTTACTTGCGGAGCGCGGGTGGCACGGGCCAGATTGGCAAAGATGCGGCGATTATCGGCCAAACGATGCACCACGCCCAGCTTGGGAGACACATCAGAAAAATCATCGCTGCGGTCAGCGACGCGGAACAGGAAAACTCCGTCCGCATTGGGGTCCGTATTGTCGCTATCCGTTGCTTTGTTGGTGTAATCATAATCGGTCATTTCCCAGCGCAGGCCGGTGGTGATATCGGTCTTATCCGACAGGCTCCAAACCGCATGCACATAAGGTGCAATCACTTGGGCATCGACCTCAAAATCATAATGCGTGCCTTGTTCGTAAAGTGTTCCTAAGAAGCCGCTGATTTCTTGGCTTTGCTCTTCGCTCAACTCGCCTTCGGTCAATTCAATATCGAGACCGGCGACATAAGAGACCCAACCGGCATCCCGCGCATAGCTGGCTTGCAGGCCATAGCTGTCATGGCTGTTTTGCTCCAGCGGCGTGCCGGGCAGAAAATGCATGCGAAAATCCATCTCATTGCTGCGCAGATAGGGGGTCAGGGTCAGGGTCGCGCCATCATCCAAATCCGTTGTCATTCGCACATATAGCCGCGTTGCGCTGGCATCTCGAAAGGCATCTGTGTTCGAGTTTGTCTTTGCGCAAGCCTCATTCTCATAAGCTGGAACTGTCAGGCCTTGGCAAGCGGCTGGCAATTCACCAGCGTCTGCGGGGTCGTCCAAATCGGCCTCAGATTTTATATAACCCGCCGTTTCCTGATTGAGATTCATATGAGCCACCGACAGGCGATAGCCGGTCGGGCCGTCTTGCCAGGCCGCTTCCAGACGGGCTTTTTGTTGCGCGAAACTTTGTTGGTCGCGATAGCCATCGGCATCGCCGTTTAAGTCCAGCGTCAGGCGGGTCATAAACGCGCCATGGTCTTGGGCTGATTTTAAGGATATGGCATGGCGCGCATAAGAGCCGACGGCAATATCGGCGCTGGCTCCGGCCTCATCAAGCGGGGCCGAGATGAAATTCACCAAACCGTGCACCGCATTGGAACCATAAAGCGCAGAACCCGGCCCGCGTACAACTTCAACCGAGCCATCGGCTTGCGGCATGGCATCCATCAGCGCGTTGACATTGGCAAAGCCCGGCGCGCGCATAGGAATACCGTCTTCGAGATAGAGGAAAGAACCGGCACCCGCGCCGCCCACCAGAACGGGCGAGCGCATGGCGGTCAGATGTTCTTGGCCGCTGCCGCGATGAATATGCACACCCGGGGCTTGGTTAAGCAATTCGACCGGAAACAGATTAACGGTTTTGGACGGGTCGAGCGTGGCGATGTTGCCCGGATTGTCGATGCGCAGGCTATCGCTGCGCGTGGTGGTGACGATAATCTCATCTACCACAGCCGTTTGCGCCAGTGCCGGTGTGCCAAGCAGCAAGCTTGTTAAAACCGTTTGTCCGATGAATGTTGAAAATGACTTGGTCATTCATATCTCCCCCAAGGACTAGGCTGTGCCTAGCCGCAATAAATCCAAAACTCTGATAAGCCCGGTCGGTTTACCCTCTTCGCAAACAAACAAACACTGGACCTTACTCTCCTGCATTAAACTTAGGGCTTCTGCAGTCATTCTGTCACCGCCAATAATCTGGGGATTCTCGGTCATAATGTCGCGGGCTGCGCGCGCCAATAAATCATCAGCCATGTGGCGGCGCAAATCGCCATCGGTAATCACGCCGCATAAATTTTGCGCCTTATCAATAATGCCGAGACAGCCAAAGCCTTTTTCGGTCATCACCACAATCGCCTCGGCCATTTTCATCGACCCGTCAATCAGTGGCAGGGCGCCGCCCTGATGCATGACATCGGCAACGCGGCTGAGGCTGGCCCCCAATTTTCCGCCAGGGTGAAAGTTTTTGAAATCGGCGGCCGAGAAATTGCGTTGCTCAAGCAGCGCGACAGCCAGCGCATCGCCCAAAGCCAATTGCATGGTGGTCGAGGTGGTCGGCGCAAGCCCATTGGGGCAGGCCTCTTTGGCCTTTGGCAGGGTCAGGCATATGGTCGCCGCCTTGCCCAACAGGCTGTCTTCGCCGGATGTAATGGCAACCAAAGGAATGTTGAAGCGTTTGGTGTAATTCAGCAGGCTGGAAAGCTCTTGCGTGCTGCCCGACCAGCTTAACGCCAGCACCACATCATCGGGGGTAATCATGCCCAAATCGCCGTGGCTGGCCTCAGCCGGATGTACAAAGGAAGCCGGTGTGCCGGTGGAGGCCATTGTGGCGGCAATCTTATTGCCGATATGCCCGCTTTTACCCATCCCGGAAATAATCAGGCGGCCTTTGGTCTGGCTTAAAAGCGCCACCGCTTGAACAAAATTATCGCCTAATGCGTCGGCAAGCTGGGTCAGACCGGCGGCCTCAGCGGCCAATGTATTGCGGGCAGAAGTCAGTGCATCTTGCGCCATGAAAAACTCCGATTTCAAATCTCGGCTAGTTATGCCCGAATTCGTCGATTAGTCCAATAAGGGACGTAAACGTTGTTTCAATGCCGCGCGCGCCTCATCATTCGCGGCGGCGATGGAGTAGGCCAGATTGGCCTCCAAAAATCCGTCGCGATTGCCGCAATCAAAGCGTGTGCCTTGAAACCGAAAACCGTTCATCGGCACTTGGCCGATGAGTGCGGCCATGGCATCGGTGATTTGAATTTCCCCGCCTGCGCCTTTTTTAAAGGCCGATAGCGTCCGCATGATGTCGGGCGCGAGAATATAACGGCCGATAATCGCCAAAGTGGAGGGCGCATCCTCGGGGGCGGGTTTTTCAACCAAGCCTTTGACCGCGACCAGCCCGTCAGCTTCTGCGCCCGGGTCCAGCACGCCATAGCGATGGGTCTGGTCGGCAGGCACATTTTCGACAGCCACCAAATTGCCGCCGCATGTTTGATATTGCGCCGCCATTTGCGACAGACAGCCGGTCGGGTGCTGCACCATATCATCGGGCAAAATCACCGCAAAAGCTTTGTCTTCCGTAGCCTCATGGGCGCACCATATGGCGTGGCCCAGCCCCAAAGGTTGCTCTTGATAGGTTTTGATAATCTCGGCATCTTGCGGCAATCCGGCTTTCAACAAAGCCAATTCTTGAGTTTTGCCGCGGGCTTCCAGCACATCTTGATAATGCGGCGCGTCGCTGAAATGCTTCATAATTGCGTCTTTTTCAGGCGCGGTCACAAAAACAAAGCGCTTGCATCCGGCGGCGGCGGCTTCTTCAACCGCCCATTGGATGAGCGGCTTATCGACGACCGGCAGCATTTCTTTCGGCACGGCCTTGGTGGCGGGTAAAAACCGCGTGCCCAAGCCGGCAACCGGAAATACTACAGTATCAATTTTATGGGGCATGATAGGCCTCTTTGGGAGTGAGCGCTTGCAGCGTCATGAATCGACGATACAGTGAATGTGACAATTGCGATAGACTTGGTCAAGTATCGGGGTCAATAGATAAGTCAGGTCGGGCGAGGGGAATTTGAGGAAGAATATGATTGTGCGCGCTTTTGCCATAGCGGTTTTAACGCTGGTGACCGGGGTCGTCTTCCCAGCGGCTGCGCGCGAGCGCGCCTTTGAGATTTTCATTCAGGAAATCAAGCAAGAAGCCACAAAAGACGGCATTGATGCGGCGCATTTAAAAGCTTTGGACGCGCTGACGCCGGACCCTGAAGTGCAGCGTCTGGCCGCGCGTCAGCCCGAATATGTCAAACCGATTTGGGCTTATTTGACCCATATGGTGACGCAAGAGCGGCTGAGTTTGGGGCGCGAACAGTTAAAAGCCCGCGAGGCTTTTCTCGATGGCCTGGAATCCAAATATGGTGTGCCGCGCGGCATTCTCATCGCCATTTGGGGCGTTGAGACGAATTATGGTGGCAATAAGGGCAGCTTTTCCGTGCTGCGCTCGCTGGCCACTTTGGGCTATGAGGGCAAGCGCGCCGATTTTGGTCGCCAGCAATTGCTTTACGCGCTGCGGATTTTGCAATCGGGTGATGTCGCGCTGGCTGATTTTAAGGGCAGTTGGGCCGGAGCCATGGGGCATACGCAATTTATTCCGACCACTTATGCCGATTATGCAGCCGATGGCACGAGCGACGGCATTAAGGATATTTGGACCGAGCCACGCGATGCGCTGGCATCCGCCGCTTATTATTTAAAGCGCATGGGCTGGCAGCATGGCCTTGTTTGGGGTTTTGAAGTGGCCGTGCCGGATGATTTCAACTTCGCCGAGGCGCGCATTAAAAACGCCAAGCCTGTATCTTATTGGACCGATAAAGGCGTGCGGGTGAATGGCGACGAGATTGATGAGAAGCTGGGCGATGTGTCGATTTTTGCGCCAGCCGGTTTGCGCGGTCCGGTCTTTTTGCTGACCAAAAATTTCCGCGTCTTGCTGCGTTACAATACGGCACCGGCCTATGCGCTGGCGGTCGGGCATTTGAGCCAACGCTTTTTCGGCGCGGCTCCGTTTAACCGCGCTTGGCCCAATGCCGACCGGCCGCTTTTGCCCGATGAGATTGCTGAATTGCAGCGCCGCTTGCGCAAAGCCGGATATGATACGGGCGATATTGACGGGGTTTTGGGGCGGCAAACCATTGCCGCTGTGCGCGATTATCAAAAAGACCGTGGGCTGGCGGCAGACGGTTTTGCCACGCCCGGCTTGTTGGAAGTGCTGGCGCCTTAACACTCGCTTTAGCGCCGATTTATGCTACAAGTTCCCCCGAAAGAGGCAAATTATGAGTAAGCAAGAAACGGCGCGTGACGCCATTGAAGGGCTGATGGCGGGCTATGAAAAGCTCGGCTATGTCAGCGATGAAAAAATTGCGACTGCGTTATTTTTGGCGCAAAAGCTGGAAAAACCGCTCTTGGTTGAAGGCCCGCCCGGGGTTGGTAAAACCGAATTGGCCAAGGCCACAGCGGAATATCTGGGCCTCGATATGATACGTCTGCAATGCTATGAGGGGCTGGATGAGGCCAAGGCGCTTTATGAGTGGCAATATGGCAAGCAGCTTCTTTATACGCAGGTTTTGAAAGAAAAGCTGGGCGATCTGATGGAGGGCGCGGCGACGCTCGACCAATCCATGAGCAAGCTGCATGATTTTGAGGATGTTTTTTTCTCCGAGCAGTTTTTGCAAACCCGCCCGCTTTTGCAGGCGCTGCGCTCTGATGATGGGGTGGTACTGCTGATTGATGAGATTGATAAATCCGATGATGAGTTTGAGGCGTTTCTTTTGGAAATCCTCTCGGATTATCAAATCTCCATTCCGGAGCTGGGCACGGTGAAGGCGAAAAAGCCGCCGCTCGTGTTTTTGACCTCAAATAATACGCGCGAGATTGGAGATGCGCTGAAGCGGCGTTGCCTGCATCTTTATATTCCGTTTCCTGATGCGGTGCGCGAAAACACGATTTTGCAAGCGCGTGTGCCGGAATTGAATGATGGCCTGCGCGGTAATATTGTGAATTTTGTGCAAAAGCTGCGTGAGATGGATTTGAAAAAACCACCTGCGGTCAGCGAGACCATTGATTGGGCGCGCACGGTTGTGCTGCTGAATATTGATGTGCTGGACGGCGATTTTGTCAAAAACACGCTGAATGTGCTGCTGAAGTTTAAATCCGATATTGAAGCGGCGGAGAGCGATTTGGCGCGGCTGATGCGCGAGAGCCAAAAGAGCGGCGCGGCCGCTGAATAGGGTTTTCTCGTGATAGCCGATTTCGTCAGAATTTTACGCGCCGCCGATATTCGTGTCTCGCCGGCCGAAACGCTGGACGCGGCTGAAATTTTTGAGACCATCGGCTTTGATGACCGCGCCATTTTAAAACATGCTTTGGGTCAGACATTGGCCAAAACCGAAATGGAAAAACTGGCTTTTGACGAGGCCTTTGAGACTTATTTTCGCCTGCCCGAAGAAACGCCGCCCCTCAGCGCAGCGCAAGATGAGGCACCGGACGAAAACGAAGGTGAAGACGCAGAAGAAGATAAATCCGCAGAACAAAATGTGGGCGAAGGCCAGCCGCAACCTGCCGGGCAAGACGCCAATGGCGCGCCGCAAAACGGCGAGGCGGGCGGCGCTGAGGCCAATCAGAATTTGGTCGATATGCTGGAAAACCAAGACACGGCTGCCTTGCAAGCCGCCATGCAGCAAGCGGCGACGCAGGCCGGTTTGGCCGATGCCAAGCTGTTCACCCAGCAGGGCATGTTTTCGCGCCGCATTATGGAGGCGATGGGGCTGGCCGATTTGGAGGCGCGAATTCGCCAAATGAATGAGGGCGGCGAGACGCAAGAAGCCGAGCGTCTGCGCGAGGGCCGCGCACAATTATTTGATGCGGTGCAAGATTTTGTCGAGCGGCAAATTGCCATGCGTACAAAAAATGCCGGTCGGCTATTGCGCGAAGACGCGCTGTCGCGCATCCGCCTGTCCAATCTCGATAAATCGGATATGAAGATTATGCGCGAGCTTATTCGTAAGCTGGCCAAGCGGCTGGCCTCGCGCCATTCGCGGCGGCGCAAAAAGGCACAGCGCGGCATGTTGGATATTCGCCGCACCATGCGCGCCAATGTGGCGTTTGACGGCAATCTGTTTAACCTCGCTTGGCGGCGCGTGAAAATCGACCGCCCCAAGCTGATTGTGCTGTGCGATGTGTCCGGCTCGGTGGCTGCCGTGTCGCGCTTTTTCCTGATGTTCCTCCACTCGCTGGATGAGGTGATGCCGAAGACGCGCAGCTTCGTGTTTTCCAATCGCGCCGGAGAGATTACCGATGTGTTGCAAGGCGGCGATATGGAAGAGGCGATGGAGGCTGCGCTGCGCCAATATGGCGGCGGCTCCACCGATTATGGCATGTCGATGATGGATTTGGCCGAAGCGACGCTGGACAGTGTCGATAAAAAAACCACGGTGATGGTGCTGGGCGATGCGCGCTCCAATTATGGCGACCCGGGCCATCTCGCGCTGAAAGAGTTTTACGAGCGCGCCGGTCGCGTGATTTTCCTCAATCCCGAACCCGAAAGCGTGTGGGATACGGGCGATAGTGAGATGAAAAAACTCGGCGCCTATTGCACCCATAAGCAAACCTGCAATTCGGTGAAGCATGTCGAGCGCGTGCTGGATGATTTGCTGAGGTTGAGTAGTTGAGACTGTTTCAGCCGACTTGCTCACTTCGTTCGCCGCGCTGGCGCAAGGCGCACCGTGCTTGTCCGTCGGGCAAGCGGGCGCTTTTAGCGCGGTAGTACCGTTTCACCCATAAGGAAGAAGTCAACCTCACGCGCCGCTTGGCGGCCTTCGCGAATGGCCCAGACGACGAGGGACTGGCCGCGGCGCATATCCCCACAGGCGAACACCTTATCGCGTGAGGTTTCATAAGTCGCCGTATCGGCTGCGACATTGCCGCGCCCGTCTTTTTCCAGCGCCAATTCTTCCACCAGCCCATCATGCACCGGATGGATAAAGCCCATAGCCAGTAGCACGAGGTCCGCTTGTAATTCAAATTCTGAACCGGCAATCGGCGCCATGTTCTCGTCAACCTTGGTGCATTTAATGGCCGTCACTTTTCCGTCCGCGCCGATAATTTCTGTCGTCATGACAGAGAAGTCGCGTATCGCGCCTTCCTCTTGGCTGGTCGAGGTGCGCATTTTCAGCGGCCAATCCGGCCAGGTCAGACCCTTATTTTCCTTTTCCGGCGGCATGGGCATAATCTCAAGCTGCGTCACTGACAGCGCGCCCTGGCGGAAGCTGGTGCCGATACAGTCAGAGCCGGTATCGCCGCCACCAATCACGATGACATGCTTGCCCTCAGCCAAAATAGGCTCAATCTCGCCAATCAGTTCTTGCCCGACGCGGCGGTTTTGTTGCGGCAGAAAATCCATCGCATAATGCACGCCATCCAGATCGCGGCCCGGCACGGGCAGGTCGCGCGGCACTTCAGAGCCACCCGATAAAATCAGCGCGTCATGCTTGGCTTCCAATTCAGCCGCCGTCAAATCAACGCCGACAAGGGTCTCATAATGAAAGGTCACGCCCTCGGCTTGCATCTGCTCGACGCGGCGGTCAATGCTGTGCTTTTCCATTTTAAAATCGGGAATGCCATAACGCAGCAGGCCTCCGGCCTTGGCGTTTTTCTCATAAAGATGCACATCGTGACCGGTGCGGGCCAATTGCTGCGCCGCCGCCATACCGGCCGGACCGGCACCGATAACGCCAATGCTTTTGCCAGTTTTGGCTTTGGGGGGATGCGGCAAAATCCAGCCTTCTTCCCAGCCCTTATCAACAATCGCACATTCCACCGATTTAATGGTCACCGGATTATCATCAATATTTAGCGTGCAAGAGGCCTCGCACGGGGCCGGGCAAATGCGGCCGGTAAATTCCGGAAAATTATTGGTCGAGTGCAAATTGGTCAGCGCGGCCTGCCAATCGCCCGTATAGACAAGGTCGTTCCAATCGGGAATTTGGTTGTTGACCGGACAGCCATTATGGCAAAAGGGCACGCCGCAATCCATGCAGCGCGAGGCCTGTGCTTTCAAATCCGGCTCGTTCATCGGCACGATGAATTCGCGGAAGTTTTGCACCCGCTCTTCTTTCGGCAGATAGCTGCGGTCTTGGCGGTCCAGTTCTAAAAATCCGGTTGGCTTTCCCATTTTATTCTCCTGCGGCAGGCTGCTCAGCGGTCTCGCTTTCAGCCAGTTCATTCAGGGCACGACGATATTCGGTCGGCATGACTTTACGGAATTTCGGCAGATAGGTCTCCCAATCAGCCAATATGTCTTGCGCCCGCTGCGAGTTGGTGTAGCGGGCATGATTTTGAAGCAGCCTGTGCAGACGCTCGGCATCATGAGTGCGCATATCATCTTTGACATGGCCAAGCGCATCGCCAAGCGCGCCGGTGACCGGCTCCAAATCGACCATGGCCATATTGCAGCGGCTTTCAAAATTGCCGTCTTCATCCAGCACATAGGCAATGCCGCCCGACATGCCGGCGGCGAAATTGCGCCCGGTCACGCCCAGCACAACCACGCAACCGCCGGTCATATATTCGCAAGCATGGTCGCCCGCGCCTTCGACAACGGCAATCGCGCCGGAATTGCGCACGGCGAAACGTTCGCCGGCGACACCGCGGAAATAGCATTCGCCATCTACCGCGCCATATAAAACCGTATTGCCGACAATAATGCTTTTCTCAGGCACAATGCTGCTTTCCTTAGGCGGATAAATCGCAATGCGTCCGCCCGACAAGCCCTTGCCGACATAGTCATTGGCTTCGCCTTCCAGCTCAAAGCTGATGCCGCGCGCCAAGAAAGTGCCGAAACTTTGCCCCGCCGTGCCGCGCAATTTCACCGAGATGGTGTCATCCGCCAATCCGGCATGGCCATAGCGCAGGGCCAATTCGCCCGACAACATGGTGCCGGCCGAGCGGTCAACATTGGTGATTTGCGTCTCAATCTGAACCGGTGTCTTATCGTCCAAAGCGGGCATGGCGTCGGCAATCAGCTTGCGGTCGAGAATATCGTGTATCGGGTGGTCTTGGCTTTGCGTGTGATAAACCTCTTTATCCGCCTCGATTTTGGTAAACAGGCGGGTGAAGTCGAGACCCTCGGCTTTCCAATGGTCAATCGCTTCACGCGTATCCAATAAATCGGTTTGCCCGATAATCTCATTCAGCGAGGTGAAGCCCATCTCGGCCAGCATCTCGCGCACTTCCTCGGCAATGAAGAAGAAATAATTAATCACATGCTCGGGCGTGCCGGTGAAGCGTTTGCGCAGCGTCTCATTTTGCGTCGCAATGCCGACCGGGCAGGTGTTCAGATGACATTTACGCATCATAATGCAACCAGCAGCAATCAGCGGCGCGGTTGAGAAACCAAACTCATCAGCGCCCAAAAGCGCGCCGATAATGACATCGCGTCCGGTGCGCAAACCACCATCCACCTGTACGGCAATGCGGTTGCGCAAATCATTCAAGACAAGCGTCTGATGGGTTTCAGCCAAACCGATTTCCCAAGGCGAACCGGCATGTTTAATTGAGGTGAGCGGGCTGGCGCCTGTGCCGCCTTCAAAACCCGAAATCGTAACATGGTCGGCGCGCGCTTTTGAGACGCCTGCCGCCACCGTGCCGACACCGACTTCTGACACCAGCTTGACGGAAATATCGGCGCGCGGATTGGCGTTTTTCAAATCATAAATCAGCTGCGCCAAATCCTCGATGGAATAAATATCATGATGCGGCGGCGGCGAAATAAGCCCAACACCCGGGGTCGAATGGCGCACGGCGGCAATGCGGCGGTCAACCTTATGACCGGGCAATTGGCCGCCCTCACCGGGCTTTGCGCCTTGCGCCATTTTAATCTGAATCATATCCGAATTGGCCAGATATTCAGCCGTCACGCCAAAGCGGCCGGAGGCCACTTGTTTGATGGCCGAGCGTTTGCTGTCGCCATTATCTTCGGGCGTGAAGCGATGCACTTCCTCGCCGCCTTCGCCGGTATTGGACTTGCCGCCCAAACGGTTCATGGCAACGGCCAGTGTTTCATGCGCTTCCGGACTGATGGAGCCAAGCGACATGGCACCGGTGGCGAAGCGTTTGACAATCTCTTCAACCGCCTCAACCTCGTCAATGGAAACCGGCTTGCGCCCACTGTCATCGGCCATGCGAATGTTAAACAAACCGCGCAGGGTCAGCAGATTTTCATCTTGCTCATTCACTTGACGCGCATAGTCGCGATATTGGTCACGGCTATTGCGGCGCACGGCATGTTGCAATGCGCCGACCGTGCCGGCATTCCACACATGGTCTTCGCCGCGCACGCGCACGGCATATTCGCCGCCGACATCCAGCGCGTCTTTCAGCACGGCATCCTCGCCAAAGGCACCCTTATGGCGCATCAGCGTTTCCTCGGCCACTTGCTCAAGGCCAATGCCTTCAATAGTGGTTGAGGTGCCGGTGAAATATCCGTCGATAAAGTCTTGCGCCAAGCCAATCGCGTCAAAAATTTGCGCGCCGCAATAGGATTGATAGGTCGAGATGCCCATTTTGGACATGACTTTACGCATGCCCTTACCGGCGGCTTTGACGAAATGCGCGTGACCCTCTTCGCGGGTCAATTCCAGTTCCAGCTTGCCACGCAATTGGTCAACCGTGTCAAAGGCCAAATAGGGGTTAATGGCTTCCGCGCCATAACCGGCCAATGTGCAGAAATGGTGAATTTCGCGCGCTTCACCGGTTTCCACAACCAAACCGGCGGAGGTGCGCAGGCCCTTGCGGATAAGGTGATGATGCACGGCAGATGTCGCCAGCAGTGCCGGAATGGCGGCGCGCGCGGCGCAAACACCGCGGTCAGACAGAATGATGATATTCTCATGGCTGTCGGCAATGGCTTTTTCAGCCTCGGCGCATAAGGCATCGAGACGGGTTTTCAAACCGCTCGGGCCGTTGGCCGCATCCCATGTCATATCCAAGGTCAGCGCATGGAATTCATTATCTTCAATATCGGAAATGCGGCGGATTTTCTCCAAATCCTCATTGGAAAGAATAGGCTGTGCCACTTCCAAACGTTTGATTTCTGATGAGCCTTCAAGGTCGAGCAGATTGGGGCGCGGGCCGATAAAGGAGACCAGCGACATCACCAATTCTTCGCGTATCGGGTCAATGGGCGGATTGGTGACTTGCGCGAAAAGCTGCTTGAAATAAGTGTAAAGCGGTTTTGATTTATCCGATAAGGCCGAGGGTGGCGTATCCGTGCCCATAGAGCCGGTGCCTTCTTCGCCACGCTCCAACATGGGCGTGATGAGGAATTTCAAATCCTCTTGGCTATAGCCGAAAGCCTGTTGCTGGGTCAGCAAGGGCAGGTCGCTATGCACATGCGCCTCGCCGGTCGGGGCGGGCAATTCTTCGAGTTTAATCTGCGTGCGCGCCAGCCATTCCGCATAAGGATGCGATCCGGCCAGTTCCGCTTTCAATTCATCATCGGAAATAATGCGGCCCTCTTCGAGGTCGATAAGCAGCATTTTGCCCGGTTGCAGACGCCATTTCTCAATGATTTTTTCTTCCGCAGCGGGCAGCACGCCCATTTCAGAGGCCATGACAACGCGGTCATCTGAGGTCACATAATAACGCGCCGGGCGCAGGCCGTTGCGGTCAAGCGTCGCGCCGATTTGGCGACCATTGGTGAAGGCCACGGCGGCGGGGCCGTCCCACGGCTCCATCAGCGCGGCATTATATTCGTAAAATGCGCGGCGCTCATCATCCATAAGCGGATTGCCGGCCCAGGCTTCGGGTATCAGCATCATCATCGCATGGGCCGGTGAATAACCGCCCATGACCAGCAATTCCAACGCATTGTCGAAACACGCCGTATCGGATTGGCCTTCTTCAATCAGCGGCCATAATTTTTCGAGGTCATCGCCGAACAAGCCTGAGGACAGGGTCTCGTGACGCGCCGCCATCCAATTCACATTGCCGCGCACCGTATTGATTTCACCATTATGGCAAATCATGCGGAAAGGTTGCGACAGCGACCAAGTTGGGAATGTGTTGGTGGAAAAACGTTGATGCACCAGCGCCATAGCCGACACTGTGTCGGGGTCGCGCAAATCATCATAATACGGGCCAAGCTGGCTCGACAGCAGCAAGCCTTTATATAAAACCGTGTAGGATGACATGGACGGAATATAGAAAAACCCGTCAGCCTCGTTCATCTCGGCAGCTTTGACAGCCAGCTCAATCAGGCGGCGCACGACAAATAAATCGCGCTCAAAAGCTTCTTGCTCATGGTTTTTATCGTTTGCGATAAAGACTTGTTTGATAACCGGCTCGGTCGGCACAATGGAATAGCCAAGGTCGGAATTATCAACCGGCACATCGCGCCAGCCCAAAACCGCATGACCTTCAGAGGTGATTTTATCTTCAATGATTTTTTCAATCGCTCCGCGTGTCGCCTCATGCGGCGGCAAAAACACCATGCCGACGCCATAAGCGCCTTCTTGCGGCAACTCAAATGGCAGCGCCGCCGTCACTTTGCGATAAAACGCATCGGGCATTTGAATGAGCATGCCGACGCCGTCACCGGCCTTCGGGTCCGCACCAACCGCGCCGCGATGTTCCAGATTTTCCAAAATCGTCAGGCCGTCGCGCACAATGTCATGGCTTTTGACGTTTTTAATATTGGCAACAAAACCAAGGCCGCAGGCATCATGCTCATTGGCCGGGTCATAAAGGCCCTGACGCGCGGGCAGGCCCGGGCGGTTATGTTGATTTTTTGTCGCTGTCGGCTGCTCGCTCATGCTGCCTTCCCATTCATTCCATTTTCGGCGCATCGTCCCTGCCGAATTTTCATCCGGTTAAACTTGCGTCCAATTTGTCTAAATCATCCCGAAAGAGGGATTTTCGGAGGCGACCTGAGAGTTTCAGCGCCCGCGCACCGATGCACTAACAATATAGGCGCAAGCGGCACGAGATTTCAAGTAAATTGGTCAATATTATTGACCTAATTTTCATCACGAAACGCCCAAAAACTGGGGAAAATGCAGAGCATAATCCGCGCCGCATGGTCGCATGTGGGTTAAACCGCTTGGCGCTTGAAAAATCTGGCAATATCGCGCAAGGCAGCTTTGGCCTCGGGCACGAAAATATGCGCAATTTGATGCACATGCGGCATTTCCTGCCAAACCTGCAATTCCACTTCGACATTGGCTTTCTTGGCGTTTTCGACCAATCGCGTGCTGTCGTCGAACAAGACTTCTTCAGTGCCCACCTGCACAAATAGCGGCGGAAAACCGGTTAAATCAGCAAAAAGCGGGGAAATAAGAGGGTTTTTCTTATCCTGATTGGGGCAATACCAATCAACCGCCTCAGGCATGCGGTCCATATCAATCATCGGGTCACGCTCGGCGCGTTCCTTATGTGACAAGCCCGAGGCCGTCAAATCGGTCCAGGGCGATAATAACGCCGCGGCTCTCGGCTGGGCTTTATTATGCTCGCGCAATTTTTGCATCAGCGCGAGGCTCAAACCGCCACCAGCGCTGTCGCCCGCAAGCAGCATATTTTCGGGGGTCACGCCCTCTTCGATCAGAAAATCATAAGCTTCTTCGGCGTCTTCAATGGCTGCCGGAAAAGGATTTTCCGGTGCCAAACGATAATCGACAATCAGCCCGCGAATACCGGCAAAGCGGCACAGGCGCGTGACCATCGACCGGTGCGTATCAATGCTGCCCAGCACATAACCGCCGCCATGCAGATAGAGCAGGGTGCGCTCAGCCTTCAAATCACCGACCCATTCGGCGTCCATTGAGCCGATTTTAAAGGTGGAACCGGGCTGCGCCTTCCCGATAATCATGCTGAGTATCGGCCCTTGATTCTTGCCGCTGCGCGCCACAGCAAGGCCGGATTCGCCGCCGGGCAATAAGCCCACACGCAATGCGCGGCGCAATAGGCGACTATAAATTTTTGATCTTATGCTGGCCATGAAGCTCTCCCGAAACTGTGATTAAAAACTTAGCGCATTTGACGTAAAAAGCAAAAATGCCCGGCCTGATGAGGGGTAGGAGCGTGCCTCATCAACACTGGCCGGGAGTCAGACATTATTGCTTGGCCTTAAGCCGTTTGCTTTGGGTCAAGCAGCTAATGTCTTGGCAATATCAATTTTACGCGGCCTTTCGGCTTCGGGGATTTCGCGCTCAAATTCGATATGCAACAGGCCTTTATCAAGGCTGGCACCGGTGACGCGCACTTGCTCGGCAAGCTGGAAACGGCGCTCAAAATTGCGCGCCGCAATGCCGTGATAGAGAAAGCTGGCGCTCCCGCTATCGCTGTCAGCAAGCTGGCGTGTGCCGCGCACAGTCAATGTGCCGCCACGCTGTTCAATGTCCAATTCATCTTCGCCAAAACCGGCTACCGCCATGGTCAAGCGATAATTATTTTGGTCGAAACGTTCGACATTATAGGGCGGAAAAGCCGTGCCTTTTTCAGCCGCGCGAACGGTATCAAACAGGCTGGCCAGCCGGTCAAAGCCAATGGTTGACCGATAAAGCGGGGTTAAATCAAAACGGTTCATCTTCATCTCCTTCTCGGTGAAGCAAGAAACTGTCTCAGCCCTTTAAGGCGCTGAAAACAGGGTTTGAGACCGG
>VMHT01044105.1_pt1 | contig 15279 bp, 18 predicted proteins | sample 4693611 | NCBI WGS metagenome assembly VMHT01 (sample SAMN12280063, study PRJNA550983) | marine metagenome | isolation source: seawater sampled from same location over 5 years 0.02-0.2 micron viral filtrate | place: USA: collected off the coast of southern California halfway between the port... ... | reverse complement strand
GAGCCAGTTCCAGAGCCAGTTCCAGAGCCAGTTCCAGAGCCAGTTCCAGAGCCAGTTCCAGAGCCAGTTCCAGAGCCAGTTCCAGAGCCAGTTCCAGAGCCAGTTCCAGAGCCAGCTTCGAATTCTGGGAAAAAGAAAAAGAATAAATAAATATATTTTTTACAGAAAAAAAAATAAGTTAAAAATTTCAATAAAGTTATTATTAATTATGAATTCTATTGAAATTTCGAATATTGGAGCAGCGTGTGGTAAAAATAGATACGAACCTAAAAACAAAATTATCTTATTGCTGTTATGTAGAAAATTTAAAAGTCTTTACAAAGACATTTTATTTAAAACTGGGGCATTTAATCTTTTAGACATAAATAAAAAAACTTACGATACCCAGTTAAAAACTATTTATAACGATTTTAAGAGGGATATTAAGGACCCAAATGACTTTAAAAGAATTGAAAATGAAATTACAAAAAAACTTAAGAGTGAAAATAAAGAAATAAAAGAGGAAGACTTAGTTCATGCTTCTAAATTTTTAGAAAGTACATTTAAAAAAGAATGTGGCATAAATAATGAAAATGCTGTTATTAAGAAAATGAATTATATAAAAGGAAACAATGAGATGTATACATATGGAGAAAATGGTTGGTACATAAGAGGATTACATGATGCAACACTTGGGGAAATTGTAATTGAAGTTAAGACAAGAATGAGGTCTCAGAATGTTAAAAAAAATGAATATGATCTTTACCAGTTATTTGGATATCTTCTAGCAATGAATAAAACAAAGGGTAAAATTGTTCAGAAATACAATAAAACTATTTATGACTCAGAAATGGAAACCGAAAATGAATATGGTTTAATAGATATTCAAAATGAACCATGGAAAGAAAAATTTAATATATTTAAAAAAGATCTTAATATTTTTTTTGATGAAATTAGACATTATAATTATGATAATATTTTTGACATAACCAATGTTATAAATCCCTGTGATTTTCCCATTGCAATGTTTGATATAGACGGAATTCCTCATAACATAAATCCAAAATATGAGAAAATTGTGAAAGCATTAAGTTAATCTAAACTTATTGTCTTTTGTTATAACATTTATTACAGGGGATTGATCTCTCACTTGTATTATCTCTAAGGCCTGTAAATATTTATTAGAAAGTGTACCACCGAATGCACGTGAAAGAGAAACATCAGTTCTAATCAACCTTGAAGCACACGTTGTATTTATATCTTTAAATCTTGTGTGGCCCATTATTACATAGTTAACTCCATCAAATAGTTTAAGTTGTTCAGAAAATCTAGAACATTCACTTTCGTATAATATTTCAGCCTTAGAATAATTTCTAGAAAAGAGTGGATTTTCATTGTTCATATATTTTAAGTACTCTGGTACACCACCCTTTCCTCGTAACCACAAAGAAGTGTCATTATTTATTTTATCAATATCTACATATCCAGTTTTTTCATTTATATTATTTTCAATAAGTTTATCAGTTATAGAACCATGTATAAATATAAATTCACCAAGTTTAAGAATCAAAGGGCGTGTCCTTCCAAATAAAGAACCTCCAATACCCCCGGGTTTCAAAAAGTTTATTCTATCTGTATTATAAACTTTTTTAAATTGTTCTATGTCTTTTGTCTTAACAAAATCTCTAATAAACTGTTTATTATTTTCCAGATAATACGGATATAGTTCATGATTACCTAGTAATGATATAACTCTTCCGTTATATTTTTTTGCTTGAGAATCCAATTCTAATATAAACTTAATAATTTCTACTTCTCCGCTTTCTTGTAAAAATTGATTATCTATTTTTGTTTCAGGTCTTTTACCATCTAATGTATCTCCGAGTTGAACTAAATATGTATTTCCACCTGTCCAATTTAATTTTTCATCTATTAAATTACACATGGATAAAACTTTAGTGAATATTTTGTAATCTCCATGAAGATCTCCTATTGCAATAATTTTATTAAAATTCATATAGATTTATTATATTAATCTATTTTATATTTTTTTTAAAGACCAAATAATTTTGCCAATATTTCATCATCTGGTAAACCATTATAAATTGTATTTTTGAATATTATAGTTGGAAACACAAGTTTAGAAATATCACCCATGAATATTTTTTTAAGTTCATCTGTAATATTTTGCCTTTCTTTCACAGACATGTCTGTGAAAGCGCTATCAAATTTAAGAGTAAAATCTTCAAGGATTGATATATTTGTATATTTAACTTTAGTATCCTTAATTTTTTCTTCTAATTTTTCACAGAAAATGCAATTATTTAAAGTTAATATTATAACATAATCTGAATTAATATCCAATTTAACTTTTTTTTGTTTTTCTTCTAATTTAACACTGAATGAATCATTTAGTGTATAGATTATATAAAATGTTATTGTTATTATAGCAGCGATTACTATATAAGCTATCATAAATTTAACTTTTATTTATTAAACTTTAATTTATATTAAAATTTACATATTTTTACATAAATTAAAGAATTTGTAAATTATTTTATAATAATGAACGTTCTTATTGTAAATGATCTTTCATGGGACAATTTTGCAATAGTAGCAAGGCGTTTAACTTCAAAATGTATAAATCCGAATCATAGAATTAATTATTTTTACGGAAAAAATATGTTATATATAACAAATATATGTAATCAAAATTTATTTACACTTATTAGAAGACCGTTGGTAGAAGAAAATTTAAAAGAATTAATATTAGACTCATTAAAATATACTAAATTTTGTATTATATTTCATAATTTTATAGAATATAATACTTTATCAAGTTTTATAATACAAATTTGCAATGAAAACAATATACCTTATTTTGTATTTTCTGAACACTGTGATAATTTTTATTTTAATGGAGAGTATATTAACGATAGTAAATTTAAAAATACAGTGAGAACTATAAGTTTTATAGAAAAACAAATAGATTTTTGCATTCCTAAGTTTTTAATCTTGGATTATAAAAAAACCTGTCCAAAAAATATTAAAGAAGTTGTTAATAATCTTAGAACAAGATATCAATGTATTAAAGATGAAAAGAATTCTAAAAAAATTTTATTAATCGAAGATGCAATAAAGGAGCGCAGAAAAATTGATAAGTCTGACAAAGAGTTGAAATATTTAGATTTTATGACAAATAAGAAAAAGTGGATAAAAGATACGGTTTTAAAAAGCTAATCTTTTAAACAATTCTTGGCCTGAGATATACCAAGTTTATACATATCTAAAATATTTTTAATACTCAATTTATTTAGATTTAAATAAGTACTAACATCTAAAAGATTTTCGCATTCTATTAAAAATGTACTTCTTGGTTTAAAATGTTTAACCATAGAGGTTATTACTTTATAAGCGTAAGATGTGTCAGAAGAAATTTGTCTATTTAAAATTAAAGAGTATCCACATATATAGATTTCGGGGGGAGGCGCGCCATAAAAACTCTTACAACATCCATCTATATACATATCACCGCCTATAGTAACAGGTTTGAATAAAAACGGTATACTCATAGACGCCTTTATGGCGTCTTTTAATTTAACATCTGGATATTCAACATTATTGAAATTTGTATATAAATTTCTAGTTATATTAGTTGTATATATATTTACATTAACGCCATATTTAATTGAAAATTGAGATAGCGTGATATCTTCTGGATTGTTTTCCCATAAAAATGAAGTTAACTTATCTAATAAAATATTATCTATTATAAAATTTCCAGTTGACAAATTATTAAAGTCATATTTAACAATTTCCTCTAGATTTATATCTAAAAATTTACTAAGCATAGTTTTAGGTGTAAATCCGCTTATGTATAAGCAACCAATTAAAGACCCTATTGAACATCCATAAAAATTTTTTAATTCTAGTAATTTTTTTTCATGAATAAATTCAAGGGCCCCTATAAATATTATACCAGAATAACCCCCTCCTCCTATAAAAAGATCGTTCATTTATTAAATTAAGATTTTTTAAAAGACTGTAAACATTTATTTTTGCAAACCTTTACGTATTTTGTTTTAAAAGAATTTTGTAAATTATCGTCTTTTGTTCTCCACTCTACACCGTGACCCCAGCCGTATGTTAATGAATGTCCTAATTCATGTAAAAGAGACTCTATTATCAATTCACACGGATACATATTACCATTACTGTCAAAAATTTTAATACCTATTTCCATACCCTTTGAGTAATTCCATGCTAGAATATTAGGATCTTCATTTATCAACTCTTTAAAACTAGTATTTTGTAATCTGCGCTGCAGTAATTTTTTATCCTCGTCGTTAAGTTCGTACGACAAATCTATAGCTATATCTCTAAGACAATCAATAAACTCCGCAGTTTCAAGATTTCTAGACTGATACATCCTTCCTGACCTTGTTCTAAACGACGTTGAACAGGGTCTTAAAATTATTAATAATAAAAATATGATTATTAATATTATAACAAGCATTTAATATTAATGTTAGAAAAATTATTATTATTTTTAGGTATTAAGTCTTGGAATTGCGAATTTCCATTTGTTAAAAAAAAAATATTAAATGAAAAATTTTTAAGACCCAATAAAAATATAAAATCTATAAATTTATTAAAACTACTCGAGGAAGAAACTCCATCTCCAAAGATAAATTTATACAAAATAAATAAATATAAATATCCAACTTTTAGAATAAAATGTTTTTATATATTTTATACAATTTATTACTGTTTTATAAATTTAATTCTATGGATACAACCATTATATACTCTTACAATGTATATATTAAATACTGAAAATATAAAATATCTTAGTTCATTTTTTCTACATATGAATTTACCTATAATACATATATGGGCTAAGTTTTACTTTAAAACAAATCACATAGACGAACTTTTAAGTTGTAAATCATTCAAAGGTACTATAATTTTATGTTCTAGTATATTTTCTATGTTGGTAAACTTTATAGATATTAAATCTTTTTATAATGAATACTATTGGTTAAATTTACTTGATGACAATATATTGTTTTTTTCACTCATTTTACTTGAATGGCTATATTCTAGAATTGTTTTATTCTTATTTGTATATACATTTATGTTTGTCATAAATGAACACATTAAAAAGATTAAAAAGATTAAAATAGACATCGAAAATAATGAATTTGATTTTGAAGAAAACGTTTGTTTGAGTAACTTAATTGTAAGACTTGCTAAAACAAAAGATGAAATAGAAAAAACTATAGACCTATTTAATAATATAATATCTTATACTACAATATTGGGCGGAATATCTCTTGCTATATTTATAAAAGACGTATTTCCTCATGGAAGTCAAAACGTTAATTTTCAAGATCATGATAGATATTTATTTCACCCTTTAATTTTATACATATGTAATCAAATTATATTATTAATTAATATGACTAGATATTCTTATGCAAGAGAAGAAATATTGCATTTTATTAAATCAATAGATTTTATAAATAGATTTTTATCTAGAATTTCTGTAGAAAAAATAATTAAAAAATCAAAAGGCAATCTAAATTTAGTTACATTAAATATAATAGAAGAATCTGCTACTACATTAGACTGGTTTGTTCTTGGGAATATGTTATCAGAAAAATGGCTAGATTTTACTATATTTGGTATTTCAACATCGGATGGTAAGTTGATAAAACAGAGTATAACTATAGGAGGTACATTGCTATTTATTATAAGTTTTTTACAGAATAATAATTAATTTAAAACTTAAATCCAATATAAATTTAATAATGGATACATTTATTAGGCCACAATCTAATGTTGAAAGAAAAAATTTATCGTTTCAAATCTTATCGTGGGAAGCATGTGATGAAGAAGTTGAAAATTATGATTCCGAAAACGAAGGAAACCCAGATAATAGGTATCACATATATGCATTTGGTGTAGATACAACTGGGGAATCTGTTTGTGTAAGATTTGAAGGGTATAAACCTTATTTTTTTGCTTGTATTCCAGATAAGCTTCAGGCAACTTTTGATAATTATAAAAAAAATGAAGTTGAGCGTTTCATTCGTAATAAACTTTTCAGAAATAAAGAAGATCTTGAATCTGTTAGTGTAGTATCGAGAATAAAGTACAAAGGCTTTACAAATGAAAAAGAATATAAATTTCTTAGATTTGTATGTAAAAATCTAAATACATTTAATCGTATCAAATACATTCTAAATCCGAAGGATAAAAGTAAATTACCTAAAATATCTAGTATTCTTCAAAATGAACCAATTAAGTTTGAATTGTACGAGTCTAATATAGAACCTTATCTTAGATTCACTCACAAAATGGAAATCCAGATGGCAAACTGGGTTACAGTTAAAAACATAACACAAGATAACGAGATGTCAAGGTGTCAACATAGTTATATAGCAAATTACGCATCTGTTAAAAAACTTGATCTTCAAGAAACTTGCAATCTCACACTTGGTTCTTGGGATATTGAGGCTTTTTCGCATTCTACTAGATATGAAAATAAGAATGATTTCCCAAATCCAATGAATGAAAAAGATATAATTACGCAAATCGGCACAAGTTTATATAAATTTGATACAAAAGAATCATTTAAACACGTTGTGACTATTAAAAGTCCGATAGACAATGATTGCGATCCAGTAGAAGGAGTACACATAGAAACATTTGATTCAGAAAAAGAGCTTATAATTGGTTGGGTTAAATTTATTAAGAGTATTGATCCAGATATTCTAGTTCAATATAACGGTTATGATTTCGATTGGAAATACGTTTGCGCGCGCGCAAAAGTTCTCAACATTGAATACGCACTTGAAAATCTTAGTAGAATAGAATCAAAACCTGCGCATTTACACGAAGATCAACTTAATACTTCTGCATATGGAGACAACACTATGAAGTATCTCAAGATGTATGGAGTAACTCAGTTTGATCTTATGTTTATAATTAAGAAAGAACACAAACTTGAGTCTTATAAACTTAATGCGGTTGCAGAACACTTTACCGGTGATAAAAAAGATGACCTTAGTCCGGCTGACCTTTTTAATTATAATACGTCAACAAAAGATAAAATGGCTCTTGTTGTAAAGTATTGTGCACAGGATACATGGCTACTTATTGAACTTATTCTGAAATTAAGAATTATTACAAATGTAATCGGTATGTCTAATATCACAATGGTACCAATGCAATACATCGAACTTCGCGGACAGCAGATTCGTGTTCATACACAGATTGCTTATGAAACAAAAAAAGAAGGTTATCTAATTCCGGCGGCAGAATACAAACCAAAGACTGACATCGCGGATGACGCTGAAGAAAAATTTACAGGCGCAACTGTTTTAGAAGCAACACCAGGGGCTCACTTTGAACCTATCGCTGGTCTTGATTTTGCAAGTCTGTACCCAAGTATTATGATTGCTCATAATTATGACTATGCAACAATCGTTGAAGATCCAGAGTTTGATAATCTTCCAGGAATTGAATACTTTGATATGGACTGGGAAGAAGACGACATCGATTCTGAAGGAAATGAAACTAAACGCCCAGTAAGCGTAAGGTTTGTACAAAATAGAACCGGAATTATGCCAAAGATTCTAGACCGTCTTTGGAAAGAACGTAAAGCTATTCGCAAACAAATGAAGAGTCTTTCGCCAGATGACAACTTGTATGCAGTACTTAATGGTGTACAACTTGCTATTAAGGTTTCTATGAATAGTATTTATGGATTTACTGGTGCAAGATATGGTCGTCTTCCAAATAAAAAGATAGCCGCGGCCGTTACAGCATGTGGTCGTGGTATGATTGCGCATTCAAAGAAGTGTGCAGAGGAATGGTATAACTGTGAAGTTGTATATGGAGACACGGATTCGATTTATGTAAAGTTTAAAAGTGAACTCAAAGGTCAAGATCATATGAATTACGTTTTCAAAGTTGCACCAGAGTGTGCTGATCGTATTTCAGCTACATTTAAGAAACCTATTGAACTTGAATTTGAAAAAGTTATGTATCCGTTTATACTTTACTCAAAGAAACGTTACGCAAGTTTATTCTGGACTAATCCACTTAAGTACGATTACATCGACTACAAAGGTATTCAAGTAGTTCGTCGAGACAATTGTACATACGTAAGAGAAAACTCAAAACAGATTTTTGAATACATCTTTCTTAACGACAAAGTATTGAATTACAATTTTGAAACAGTAGATGAACTAATTGAAACCAGCCAAGAGTTTGCTAGGAATAAAATTAGGAAATTAGTCAGCGCAGAAGTTCCAATGAAAGAACTAATGCTTTCAAAAAGTATACGAGCAGGTTACGCATTTGATCGTAAAGTAATATGTAATGGTTGTACTAAGACTTACTATGAATTGAATGTCATTGGTAAGAAAGAAATGGACGTTACAGTTTTGCATAAACTTGTTAATAAAAATAAGACGCATATCGATGAATTCATGGAAACTGAACACCAGTGCCCTAATTGTAAAAAAATGCAGTCATTTTCTCGCTGTCCTGCTAATATTCCACACGTAGCACTTGCTAGAAAAAGAGAGGAACGTGATAGAATGGATCGCGTAGCATCAGGTGATCGTGTTCCTTATTTATTTGTAACATACGAGAGCAGTAAACAGTTTGAAAAAGTAGAAGATCCTGCTTATGTAATTAAAAATGCTATACCAATTGATTACATCTATTATTTCGAGCATCAGTTCAAGTCTGCTATTGAAACAATATTCGAGCCTATGATGGAAGATGTATCCGAACTTTGGAAAGACCTTATTCCGGAAAAGGTTAAAAAGACTCGTAAGAAGAAAACGGCTTAAAAATAAAATACATTAACAATTATAATGATTAAACCATTGAAATTTATAGATTTATGTTCGGGTATAGGAGGATTTCATCAGGCTCTTAGTGATAACGGTTGTGAATGTGTAATGGCATGTGATATAGATTCTAAATGTAGAGAATCTTATAAAATTAATTATAATATGACACCAGAAGACGATCTTTCTAAACTTGATATAAAACGTATTCCAAGTTTTAATATTCTCTGTGCGGGGTTTCCGTGTCAACCGTTTTCAAAGGCAGGTTATCGCGAAGGTTTTAAAGATTCACGTGGAAACATATTTTTTGATATATGCAAGATAATAGATTACCACAAACCGGAATTTATACTGTTGGAAAACGTTAGAAATTTAGTATCACATGATAATGGGAAAACATTTAAAATTATAATAGAAACCTTACAAGATTTGAATTATAATGTTAAACATATAATACTAAATACTTTATACTTTTCAGTTCCGCAAAACAGAGAACGTATAATTATAATGGGAAAACGAAAAGACATCGGAACTATCCCGGAATTCCCTGAGTTTAAAAAAGAACACACTTCTTTGAATGACATAATCGATCATGACAATAACATTTCTGATTTATCAGATAAATTAATCGTAACCCGAAAGATCTGGAACGAATTCTTATGTATATTAAAAGATAACCAATGTCCTATTCCAAAGTTTCCAATTTGGACGGACATTTGGGACTCTGATGTTTCAGAAGAGTTTTACAAAAGGTACAAATCTACAGTAGATAAAAATAAAAAATTCTATGAAGACAATGTAGACATTCTAGAACCTTGGCTCATGGAATCGAGAGAAAATGAAAAATGGAAAGGCGCGATTAGAAAATTAGAATGGCAGGTTGGAACAGATTTTGGTACATTAGACGAAACTTTATGGAGCCCAAGAGGCTCCGGTATTCGTGTTAAACAGTTAGATTATTCTCCGACGCTTGTTGCTATGGCGTCGATGATACCTATTTATGGACCATATTCAAGACAACTAACTTCTAGAGAATGCGCAAGACTTCAGTCTTTTCCGGACGACTTTATACTAAATAAAGATCCTAAAGTAAATTATAAACATTTTGGCAACGCTGTAAATGTGAAGATGATATCATGGTGTGTTTCATTTTTTATAAACCAATGTTAAATCATATATCTTTCTAATATCAGGTGCTACAAAATTAAATGATCCGAGATTCCCTTTTCTAAAATCCGCCCCTGTTACACCTTCGGCTTTGCGTTTTTCCCATTCGTCACTATGCGCTGGATATCTAGGTACAACAATTCCATTGCTAAATTTAACTTGAAGATTTACAATTTCAATATCATCATCGTCTACTTCTAAAGTAAAATTAACATAAGATTTAGCAGCATCAGGCTTAGGTCTATCAGAACTGTACCCAGCCTGTGAAAATACATTCTTGTAATAAATATCCGGGCTGTATTTTAATTTCCATAAATATATAGAATTTATCCCCATGTTATTACTGTATATAATACCATGAGAGTCTAGAATTCCATCCTTGTCAATTCCTAATGCTTTAAACATGAAATTTTTCTTTTTTGTATCGGTCCAGCTGTTAAAATGATGCGCAAAATGTTCTGTAGCTTTTTCATATACAATTCTTGCATGTTCGTCGATGCCGCCGCCTCGGCCAGATTTTCCTCCCTTGGATATCTTAACTGCTAATGCTTTTTTGTACTGTTTGTCTATTAAATCATCGTACATTTTCCTATAATCGATGCCTCCGGTTCCTGTATTTGAAAGATCTTTTTTTAAATGTTGCATTTTAGTAATAGAATATTTCCATGTAAATCCTGGGAAAACAACTCCAATATCCGCCTTCCCTTCGGTGTCATCCTGTGTATAATTATATATCCCGATCAATCCTGTAAAAATTAATCCTATTTCTTTGTTTGATTTTATACTAGACCATGTTTTATTTGATTCGCTTAAGTTTTTAATAGAATCTAGTCCAGTTGATATAATTAATTGAACACCTGTTGCTATTTCAGCCGGAGTCCCGGGATTATTATTTCCTTTATAAGAGTCTATAAAAGAATTTAGTGTAGTATGATAAACAAGTTTAGTAATACACCCTATAAGTGCTTTCCTTTGAAGGTCCGTAATATTTTTCATTTTCTCTTTAAGAATTGATTTATTCATCTTTATATTAACATGTCTAAATTTATTAATTTTTTGCAAATTTTTAATTAATTTAGGGATACATTTTATACATTAGTATAACAAGATGGCTCTTGATGCAAAGTTTAACGCTTTTAAGACTAAGTATGATCTCGGCGATGAAGCAATGGCTGAAATGTTAAGTATTTTCAACGATTCCTTTATTGAATTGGCTCATAAACTATTGCAATCAAATGACATTCAAATACCAAAGACAATCCCAAAAAATACAAATGCAAAAACAACGAGCGGTACAAAAAAATTTGCTACAAAGATTGCAGAAGAATATGCTTCTGAGAATAATCTAACACTTGACGACTTTGATAAAGAAAAGATAACTAAAAAAGACATTGATGAATTCATTAAGACAAGCACGGCACCTTTGAAAAACAAAAGTATTAAAAAATTAGATACAAGTGTATGTTCTACGAAACAATCTAATAATTGCAAAGAAAAATGCTGCGGTATTACAAAAAATGGCGAACCATGTAATAAACCTGGGACAGAAAAACCAGATGGTTCTAGTAAATTCTTTTGTTTTCGTCATGCTATGGATTGGAAAGCATATGAAGTATCATCAGATTCTGATCTTGAAGAAGAACTCTTTATCGATCCTAATAAGGATGTTTCAGAATAATAAATATTATTGTATATGAGACACTGTTAATATCCCACGTTTGTAAAAATTAAAAACTGTAATATCGTCACCCAAGATCAGTTTTGTTCAGGCATATTTTTATTGAATTGCTTGCCAAGCGGTCCCCGCGGCTACGGCGCACTTAGCAAGTGACATGTTTCCTGCCATCGCGCGGCCTACTAAAGCCCCTCCCGGGGCCGAAATTGCCGCTGCGCAGACGGCGCCGTCAAACCAGGCTTCACATTCTTTATTTCCCTTGCAAAATTGGTTCCTCGGCGTGTGCGAAATGAGCCGTTGAGTTTTGTCTCCCGTCCATTGCCCTGCGTCGTGGAACCAATTTACCATATGATCCCAGAAGTGCTCCTTACCACCCCCAAAAAAAATCAAAGCCGCCGCTACCAATTGGATTGCATAGAAAAAAAGGAAAGATATTACAAAAACCGATATAGATAATTTTACATAATCAACTGGTTTACCCATATTTAATTATTAAAAATATTTTAAATTTAAAATGATTTAAGAATAATATTTAATTTAAAATAAAATAATGAAATTTGTAGAGTTTCTTGATGGTAAAAATGTAGAAACTTACTTCTATGAAAAAATACAAGAATGTGGCGAATATAATGAGCTCCCTAGGGAACTCAAAAATTGTACTTGTTGCGAAAGACACAAAATAAATTTTCCAATTCTAGGAAAAAAAATTGAATCAAGTAAAACCACAAAATTTTCATTAGATGAAGATTGCAATTGTCCTTGTAGACATATAGCCAGGCATATATGTAGAGAATGGGATATTATCAACCAGGTTGAGGAAATTTTAACAGATGATTCAGAATATTCAGAAGAAGATTCAGATGGATCCCTGGAAGATTTTATAGTACCTGATAAAGGATTTAAAAAAAAAGAACGCAAGTCATTAGATAAAGCGTTGAATAAATTCCGTGGTAAAAAAAATCTAAGGAGATAATTAATTTGAAAGTAAAATAATTTAAAGAAAAAAAATATTTATAATTAAATGTATAAGATATTGTTCAATCTATTTTATATTCTAAATTCCACTTTTGCATACACTACAACTTCTTCGAAATTTGTAAAGGAGGCTGAAATTAAGCACGGTCGTGTAGCAATGGTAAGTTCTATTGCTATTCCACTATTGGATACTGTAAAACCAGATACACTTGGGGTAAATTTTGTAAATTCTCTTGAACCTTCTACTCAACTTTCAATTCTGGGAGTTTTTGCTTGTTCCGAATTTGGACAAATGTTTAAGGCTTATAATTTCCCAAATGATACAAATGAATGGTTTAAAATGAAAAATGAACACGCGCCTGGAGATTATAATTTTGATCCGCTGAATATCAGTAAAAATAAAAATAAAGAAACACTTAAGAAAAATGAAATGGCAGTTGGAAGAATTGCAATGATTGGAGTTGTTTGTGAAATGGTAAACGAACTCTTTGTCCATGAACCTATTCTTAAAGTTACGTAAAAAATATTATAAATCTTAAAATAAATATAAGGGGCGCTAGCTCAGTTGGTAGAGCGCAGGACTTTTAATCCTGTGGCCGTGGGTTCGAGCCCCACGCGTCCTTGGCTGGTTTCCCTTATATTTATTAAGTTATATTAAAGAAATTATAAAACTATTCTTCTTGCGGATAAGGAGTATAACTCCAATTATGTGCCAAATCTCCAACTCTAGTCATAGACGATCTCTGCACAGCCTTCATTGCACTGGCTACTTTTTCCAACTCTTTTTTCTCCATCTCCTGAACCCTTGTCAAATGTTCCCCCTTTTTAATTTTAGACTCTAGTGCAACTATTCTGTCTACTATATTTAACATAACACTTTTAGCAGGAACTGTAACTATAGTTTCCTTAGAACTGCAAACTCCCATTTTAATACCTATTAATTAAGATAAATATAAAAAATTTAAAAAATTTAAAACGTACATTAATAATAAAATAAATGGGGATAAATAGTTCAACTCTGGATTATAAACAAATTAAAGACGAAAATAAAAATAAAATTTACGAAGAAATAAAAATCAAGGAAATCCCTTTTACGACCCATGAAAAGGAACTACCCGATTTTCAATGGTTATCCTAAAAGCGAATAACGTCTTCAAAATATGTATTACACTTTTTTAATTATTCAATTTTTTTAACTTTTATATTATTACAATATATTATAGCAATGTTAGAAGATTTTAAAAATGTTAAAACTCAATTTTTAGTTGGAATGGCCGCTACAATTATAGGTATATTAAGATTTTGGCCTATAGTGTATAAAATTTGGAAAACAGGTCATACAAAAAATTTTCCATATTTGGCTTTGTTTTTAGCATTATTATCTAATGCAATGTGGATATGGTATGGCACATTTGAAAAAACTTGGGCTAATATAATCGCAGGTTCAATATTTTTTTGTATTTATCTATATATTCTTTTTGTGAAAATAAGTAATTGATTAATAAAATCAATAGAAGGCCTTTAACAGTCCCCGAAAGGAACTTACCTGATTTCAGTGATTATTCTAAGTGTGAATAACTTGTCCAAAATGTATATCACATTTTACACAAATGATATCACCTTTAATTGCTTTATGTTTACAAAATACACACTGACGTTTAATATTTGGCCACTCCTGTGCAGTATAAGTCCAATCGTTTATAATATCATGGATAGTTTTATTGACGATTGTATTTTCATTTATAAAATAGCTCAATGGCCATCTCTCTGTTTCTCCGGTATCGTACATTTCAACATTAAAACACGCAACGCCTTTTGAATTGCGTTTTATTACCCGCGTATGTCTAACTATATATCTAGAAACAGGTGGTTGTCTTTCCAATGGTTTAAAAGACCCTCTTATTTTTGTCCATTCTTTCTTAAGGCGAAGTTGAGCGGCCTTGGTATCAGGATTCATAAGATTAATACTGCACGTACCGCTTTATAACCCTAAGGATACTATTATAATCATTTAACATTAGACTTCAATCTTGGATTAGTAATGCCCGCATAAGCTTGATATACACTCCATTAGGTATTTGTTCAGCATTTTCAAAAAGAATCTCTTGTATTTCTTTCTTACATCTACTATGTTGCGATTCCCCAGTATCACAAATATTAACATTTTCTATTGGGGATTCTTGGTGGAGTCTATCATTTATATTGTTATCATTATCATTATTGTTGTAATTATCATAACAAGTAAGACACAACCAGTGTCGTGTTTCATGTCCTCTTGTATAAGTTGGTACCCAAATTCTATTATTACGTAAAATTAATCTATTACACACAGAACACTGCCTATTGTTAAAAGTTACATTGTGTTCAGCCCGTGTCCGAAGTTGGAGTTCTGTCACCATGCTTATTTTCTCAAGTAAGGTTTGGCACTCCGAAGAGTGATCAGTTCTTGAAGTACCGGTCGTCCTGAACACACAAGGCTTCGTGACTTGCATGTTACTGTATACGATGTTCGCCCAAAAAGTGCAGCGATCGGCGGGGGGTGTTGATTGTTTATCCTTTAGAGCTCTTCGGATTATCCTCTCTACGCGTGCTAGACTCTCCGAGATGGCCAAT
>VMHT01215531.1_pt1 | contig 15286 bp, 34 predicted proteins | sample 4693611 | NCBI WGS metagenome assembly VMHT01 (sample SAMN12280063, study PRJNA550983) | marine metagenome | isolation source: seawater sampled from same location over 5 years 0.02-0.2 micron viral filtrate | place: USA: collected off the coast of southern California halfway between the port... ... | reverse complement strand
TAAGTATGTAACAGGATTTTTTAGTGGTTTATTGTCAATTATGATGGCAGTAGTACCAGTAGCGATCTTATGGAATGTATTAACTGGTGGGATGATATTCAATATGGATGTTATTGCTAACTTAACAACTTTACTAAATAGCTTTGGTGAAGGTGGATTCGTTGGATTAGTGGCACTAGTTATATTAGCTAAATTCTTTATTGATAAGAAGTAAGTTAAGGTTGAATTATCATGATAGAAAGAAAGGCGCCTTAATCGGCGCCTTTTTTATTTTAAGTGTGGATAATTTAAGAATATTTCGTATATTAGTGAAATACAAAAAGGTAAAAATATGATTGTTAAAGACTTATTAATTGGTGTAGCTATGTTTTTTATAGCTCATGTTCTAACATTTTTTCAATTGAATGGTCAATTTTTAAAAATGGATTGGTTTAGAAAAAATGAAATCCTAGTAGCAGCAGCAGGAATTATTTTATCGTTTTTTTATATTTGGGGGACTAAATATACTGTTAGTGGGTTTGGTGGTATGCTTTGGCCTGCTAGATTTATAGGATTTGGTGTTGGTATGATTATTTATGCTATTGGAGTTAGTTATTATTTTAATGAAGGGGTAACTCCAAAAACAGCAGTAAGTTTATGTTTAGCCTTACTTTTAATTTGCATTCAAGTACTTTGGAAATAAATAAAAAACAATACTTACTAGAAAATGGTTGGTGGGCTCAATATCATGATGATTGTTGGTTTGAGTCATCTAAAGATGAATTTTGGGTTAATAATAAAGGTGAAGTAGTAGGATTTAGACCCGAAAGTGAAGGTATAACATTAGAAGAAGCATATGAAAAAGCGAGAATATAGAGGTTGTGAATGGAATAGTCCCATTTATAGACAAATAGTAGCAGAAAAAAATAGAAAAGAGGGTAAAACCGTAATAAAAGAATATAAAACAAAACGAGGAAAAAGAAGCTAAAAAGCTTTTCTACAAATAATATCCAGTTAATACGTATATACAATGATAACAGATTACTTAAAATATGTAAATGACCAAGCCTATGTGGTTAAGCGTGAGACGCCTACCCATATGTTTCATCAAAAAGGAAAAAATAAATTAAATATGGAGCTTTTACAAGCATGGAGAGATTACCTTGGGTGTGATCACGTTTTGAGAACACAAACCCACTTTTTAATGTGTCAAACTATTCCCGAAGTGGAAATTATTGAAGACGATGAGTAAAATTAAGTACAATGAGTACGATGATGAAATGAATCCATTTCATCCTTGCTTAGCCTGTGGACATGAAGAATTTAGTATGAATTGGGACACTGGATTATATGAGTGTAATAGTTGTGGGCTTGCTCTTGAAATAGAAGAGAAGAAAAATAAAAAACAAAAAACTCTAAAGAAGTTTAGGGGGTTAAAAGAAGACGATGAAATTTATTAAATTTGTATTAATTTGGATAAGTCAACAGCTAGCTATTCCATTTTGGATGGTTGGTCACTTTCATCTATCGGTGAATATGGGTATTTATGATGACGTAAAAATCCTTTTTGCTTCGCTTGGGATGAATGTTTTAGTAGCTATTGGGTTTTGGCTTGATTGGAAGCAGTGGTCTGCTCCTAAAACTGATCATATAAAGCCCCTGCAGCAGCAAATTACGCAAAACAGTAAGTCAATTACTAAAACATCAACAACTGTTAATAAAGTAATTAATGAAATATCACAAATGAAAGTATATAAATGAAAAGTTGGATTTGGAGGAAATTTATAAAGAAATGGTTTTGGAATGAAGTGACTGAAATTAGTAAAACGCGAAATCAGAGGGGATACATTAAAGATATGTTGAAGAAAAATGCGTAAAAATTTGGCTTCCCAAGAAAGCTTTCGTATATTTACGTATAAATAAGGTGCAGAAAGCACAAATACTAATTAAAATTAATAAAGGTTATGAATGAATTCATTTATGAAGAAATGCAAAAGAACGAGAAGTTCGAGAAACTAATTAACACTAAACTCTATCTAACTAAGGAAGAAGCCGATTTTTGTATTGGTTGGGATCCTCAGTGTCATGATGAGATTTTTTATCAAGAGGAAAATAAATTCCTAAATATCAAATGTTGGGAAGGAATGGAAGAATCAGGTGAAATGGATGAATTTCTATTGGATCCACTTAATACACCTTGCTAATGATTGAAGTTAAAAAATTTGTAGATGAAATGAGATCTACGTCGAGTAGCAACGATAAAGTTGCGATTATAGCGCAAAGTAATGCGTTTATACATAAGATAATTGAAGCTACATATAACCCCTACAAACAATATTACGTTACAAGTAAAACGTGTAAGAAAAATAGTGGATTATTTAAGTATAATACTTATGAAACTATATTTGAGTTGTTAGATGACTTAAGTAGTAGAAATAAAACAGGTCATGATGCAATTGCTGCTGTAAATGGTTTTGTTATAGCTAATTGTGATACTGTTAGACTTAAAGATATTATCTACAGTATTATAGATAAAGATCTTAAAATTAGATGTGGAGCCAAAGTAATTAACAAAGCTGTTTCTAATTTAATTCCAGAATTTAATGTAACATTAGCACAGGAATATAAAGGTAAGTGTGATTGGGATGATGAATGGTATGCTTCTAGAAAGTTAGATGGTGTTCGTTGTTTAGCTCGAGTTGATTCAGAAGGTAAATGTACATTATTTAGTAGAACTGGTAAAGAATTTACTACTTTAAATAAGGTAAAAGAAGCTATTGAAAAAACTGGTATTATAAATGTTACATTTGATGGAGAAATTTGTTTGATGGATGATAATGGTAATGAGGATTTTCAAGGTATAATGAAAGAGCTTAGACGTAAAGATCATCAAATTGAAAACCCTATATTTTTAATGTTTGATATGATGAATAATTGGGAGTTTGATAATGGTAAGGGTGATACACCTTTAGATTTAAGGCTTCAAACATTAAGAGGATGGTTTAATGGTAGATTTATTGATAATAATATTTTACGTTATTTAGATCAATTTCAAATAACAGGTGACGACCATTTTGAAACCTGGAATAAAATGTCAGCTGAAAACGGTTGGGAAGGATTTATGTTACGTAAAAATGTAGGTTATGAAGGTAAACGTACTAAAAATTTAGTTAAAGTTAAGAAATTCTTCGACGCTGAGTATGAAGTATTAGGTTGGGATATTGATACACATGAAGTGGTTAGAGATGGTAAGTCAGAATCAATGACTATGTTATCACAAGTATGGATTGAGCATAAAGGTCACATTGTTAAAGTTGGAAGTGGTTTTACTCAAGATCAACGTTTGGAGTATATGGATGGTTCAATTGTTGGTAAATTAATTACTGTTCAGTATTTTGAAGAGACAAAAAATGATAAAGGTGGAATTTCATTAAGATTCCCAACTGTAAAACATATTTATGATAGCAAAAGGGATATGTAAAATGGAAGAAGAAGTTATTAAGTGGATTAAAAATGTTTTAGAAGTACCAAGGGAAGAATATAATGGTATGCCTACTTGCCCTTTTGCTAGAAAAGAACGTGAAAATGACAACATTTATTATGATGAAATAAGTGGAGACAATGATTTTATAATTTGTATGCATAAATTTCTCGCTTCTAAAAAGAAATCAGCTGTATTTATTCAAGAGCATGCTGAATTTAGTGAAAAAGACACTAAAAAATATCAAAAATTTCTAAATAACATATTAAAAGCATTAGATCTAAAAAATTGGAAGGCATTATGTATAAATCCCAATGATAATTTAGAAGTAGATGGATTTAATGCTAGATCATTAGCTCCTTGTTTTATGGTTTTGATAAACGATAAAAAGGACATATATTATGCACATAAAAGTATGAAAAACACAAAGTACTATGATAAAATGGATAGTAAATATAAAAAGTATTTAGGATTATGAATAAAGAAAAGTTTTTTGATTGGTTAGATGGGCATTTAAGTGCTTTAGAGTTAAAAAATATTGACTCTTGTAGTGTATCTACTATAAGGAAAAAAATGAATACAATGTCACTTCAAAAATATGCTAAAAAAGTATATAGTCAAAATGGTGAAGATGGTATTACTATGAAGTTAGTTGAATTGTTATATAATGACCCCACAAACAAAAAGTATGTTGAATTTGGAGTTGAAAGTGGTGAGGAGTGTAATACAAGGGTATTATATGAAAATTATGGGTGGAATGGTTTGATGATGGATGGGACTTATTATAATACTTTTAAAAACTTACAATTAGAATTTATAACTAAAGAAAATATTTTAGAATTATTTAAAAAATATGAAGTACCTAAAAATATTAATTTATTAGGGGTTGATATTGATATGAATGATTGGTATGTACTTAAAGAAATAATTAAGGAATATACAGCTGATATTATTATTGTAGAATATAACGCTATTATACCCCCTACAGAAGCCAAAGTTGTTTCTTATGATCCAACACAAACTTGGGATGGAACAGATTATTTTGGTGCTTCTTTATTAGCTTATAATAGATTATTAGAACCAGAAGGTTATATTTTAGTATGTACTGATCCTAGAGGAGTAAATGCTTTTTTTGTTAAAACATCTCTATTAGAAGAAAGAAATGTTGAATTTGAAAATATGGGGGATGTTGAAAAATTATACACTAAACCAAATTATCAAAAAAGAAGGGATGGGGTACATAGAAAAGATTTTAAAAATCGAGAATACATAAAATTATAATGAGTAGGATACCAAAAAAACCAAGTGGAAGACGTGCCATGCCCTTTTATTGGTGGAGGCGGTTTAGAACCCACAAGTGTTTACCTTATAAAGCATCACTTTTAGATAAAATTAGAAATGGAGATTTTGAATACTCTCAATTTTTTCAAGAAGCAAAATGGGAATTACATTGGATGAAAGATGAGCAAAAGGAATTTTTAGTAAATTATCATGGTAGAGAACCTGAGCAAGATAGACTTTATATGGATATTGAATTACGTGCTAGAAAACGTTATAATAAGTTATTTGAAGATGCTATGAAGGATGAAAATGATAAGTTAACTAAATTAGTAGATAATTTAAGAAAATTCTTTAAAATTTCTAAAGAAGAAATTACAAATGTTATGTCTGAATTTGGAGGTACTACTGAAGAATTGTATTTTCATATTGCTCGTTTAAAAAATTATAATATAGACACTTTAAATAAATTAAATGCAAGTAAAACTTTTAAATATTACTCCTAATGCTGAAGAGCATATTGTGGAGATTGCACGTGTATCTAGTTCACGTAAGGATAAGAAGAATAATGCAGCAGGCCTTCTCAAATACCTTGTACGCCACAAGCACTGGTCGCCGTTTGAACATAGTCACGCGACGTTCGAAATTGAAACTTCCAAAGCAATCGGAATCCAGCTCATACGTCACCGTTCGTTTTCTTTTCAAGAGTTTAGTCAACGATATCAAGATGTTAATAAGTTAGATGAGATGTTTGAAAATGTTGAGTTAAGAGCTCAATGTGAGGATAATAGACAAAGTTCAACTGAAATTATCAATCCTAAAATGTATGAAGGAGATATATTTTTTGAAGGTAAAGCTAGTGAAGTAATTAAAACTCATTTTAGAGCATGTCATAGATTATATAATGATTTGTTAAAAGAGGGGGTGGCTAGAGAGCAAGCTAGAATGGTTTTACCATTAGCTACTACAACTAAAATTCAAATGACTGGATCAATTCGTTCTTGGATTCATTTTCTTGAATTACGTGATGATAGTCATGCCCAAAAAGAAATTCAATTAATTGCTAAAGAAATTAAAAATCAACTTAAAACAAAGCTTCCTGTTATATCTGAAGCATTAGAATTTTAATATGAAAATTGGAATACAAATATTAGCGTACAACTGTAGTAATAGTTTTGAAAAATTAATCCAACCTTGGGTGGAATTAAAAAATCAATTTGACATAAAAATTTGGGTTGGTAGTGGTCAATTTAAAGAATATGCTGAGTTAGGGTATAAAGATCTAAATCATAGTACGGAAGTATTATTAGCTGATTTATTACTAAAGGGAGATATTGATTATGTATTTAAACCTGATAAAGATAATCTATTAACAGATGCAGGTACTAGGGATAAATGTATCCCTTGGATGAAAGAGAATGACATAGACTTAATGGTTCAGGTTGATGCTGATGAATTTTATACACAAAGAGAAGTTAAAAACTTAATTAAGTATATTAAAGATAATCCTGAACCTACTATTTATAATACTATATTTAAAAATGTAGTTGGAGACGGTATAATTACAGATTGGGCTAGATTTAGTGCTGGTTGGATAAAACGTTGGGGTGGGATTAAAAATTATTATTTTGATATGCATTGGTGGTTTAATGATGATTTTGATTATAGACATTCCCCAGGAGGAGTTAAGGATATTCCTAAATCATTAGTAAATCCTTACCACTATACTTGGACTAATGATATGAATACAACAGGACCTTCACATATTAAAGAAAAAATTGAATATCAAAAACGTATTTATAACGATGGGTGTGATTATAAGTGGGATGAAGACATTCAAAAAATAGTAAAAAAAGATGAGATTGATACTAAAGTAAATTTAGTGTTTTCTACTGCTAGGAGATATAAATTATTTAACCAAACCTTAAAAAGTTTAATTAAACACAATTCTAACCTAAATGAAGTTATTAATAAGGTCTATGTAGTAGATGATAGATCAAGTGGGGAGGATTTAAACCAAATGAGAGAGGATTTAGATAAATATTTTCCTAATAAGGTAGTTTTAATTACATTTAATAATAGTGAAAAGTATGGATGGTTAGATAAACTTAATTTCATCAAAAATTTAAAAGGAGGGGCAAATTACTTTTTATTTTGGGAGGATGATTGGGAAAGTATAAAGAGTATAAACTTAAATAAACATATTAAGTATATGAATGATAATCCTAATGTAGATCTTATTACATTTAGTGGGCATTGGGATCTTCAATTTGCTAAAGAAGGCAATTCTATAGATAATGTTTATTTTAAATGTCCTTTTCCCGAAGGGTTTAGAACAGTATTCCATGTGGAAAATGGTTTTAAATATTGGGCTGATGTTAAGATGAATAATTTTTCATTGAATCCAGGTTTATTTAGGATAAATGCTCTTGATCAAGATTTTCTTAAAGAAAGTCATCATGAATGTGATTATGCTGATAAATCTAATTTAAAGCAAATTTATACTAAGAAACCTATAGTAATTCATACAGGACACGAAGAAAGTATACTAAGATCAAATAATAATATAAAAATTTAAATTATGAAAGTAGAGGTATCAAACGGAGAGTTGTTAGATAAACTAACAATTTTAGAATTGAAAATAAAAAATATCACAGACACTAATAAATTAACAAACATTTATACTGAGTTTAATGAATTGAACCCATTAGCTAAGCAGTTATTTGAGAATAATGAAAGTCAACTACAAAATCACTATATAGAATTAGCAGAAATTAATGCTAAATTGTGGGAAATTGAGGATGAAATTAGAGAATGTGAAAGAAATAAAGAATTTGGTGATAAGTTTGTTGAATTAGCAAGATCTGTGTACATTACTAATGATCAACGATGTGAAGTAAAAAAAATTATCAACATTTCTACAAAATCTGGATTTGTTGAGGAAAAATCTTATAAAAAATATTAATAATGGAAATTAAATGGGAATACAAAAGATCAGATCCTACAATAGGTAGAGTTGACTTTGTAAATATTAGTAATTCTAGACAATACGCTAAAGTTGAAATATTTGATGTTACCACACAAACAGTAATACATCAAGATACTCAATATTGGGAACCTGGAATTAATTACTGGATAACACCAGGTCCTTCTGGAAAGTTTGGGGGTGAGAATGTACTTAGGATTTATAATAAAGAGGGTGATTTAGAGTTTGAGAAATTTTATTCACATAATGGTCAATGTAGATTACCTGTTATTAATGGTAAACCTATATATTTTAAATCAAGTAAAGAAGATGTAACATTTCAAACTTTAAAAGAAGTGTTTTGGTTATTAGATTATCAAAAAGACTATTGTAAAGTAGATGTAAATGATGTTGTTGTAGATATTGGAGGAAATATTGGGGCATTTGCCGTTTATGCTCAACAGTTTAAACCAAAACATACTTATGTACTAGAACCTATGGAAGAAACATTTAACTATTTAAATGAAAATTTAGAGGGTTTTGATAATGTAACAACTATAAATAAAGGTATAAGTCACAAGGGAGAAGATATGGAATTAGTAGTTTCTCACCATAGTGGATGTAATATGTTAAAAACACATATTGGTTTATTAAATAATGAAATTTCTGACTATGCTTTCAGTGAAAACGTTGTGCCTGTAAAAACTATCAATATAAATGACTTTATAGAAGAACATGAAATTAAACAAATTGATTTTTTAAAAATTGATTGTGAAGGTGCAGAATTAGATTTATTTCAAACTATAAATTTAGAATATTTAAAAAATAATGTAAGAAAAATAGCAATGGAATATCATTCATCTAAAATTTATACTTTTATTAGAGACATTCTACAGGATTGTGGGTTTGATTTTGAAGATAAATCAGATAAAAGAAAAAATGAGCTTGGAATGATATATGCTTATAAAAAAGATAAAATTGAATTATGAAAACATATAAAATTAAATTTAAAGAATACGATAAAGATGAAGAGCAATTACTACAGGTAAAAACTAAAGATATTGATTTTACAGTTGAACAAATTGGTCGAAATAGAAGTATTGAAACTATAGAGGTAAAAGAAATTAAGCTCCCATCTTTTGATGATAATGATTTACTTGGTCCAAATGGTAGATTAGGTGTATGAAATATATAACTCAACATCCTATTAAGAAATCAGATTTAGGATTTCATGGAAATTTATTTGGAGGTAAATTACTAGCTTGGTTAGATGCAGCAGCAGCTTCATATGCTTCTGAGTTTTGTGATACTCCTCGTATGGTAACTAAATTAATTGATCAATGCGTTTTTAATAAACCTGCTAAAGAAGGGCAATTATTAAAAATATATGGGAAGGTAGAATCTATTGGTACTACTTCAATAAAATTATATATGGAAGCGCGATCTCATAACGTCTATAACGGTAAACAAAACGTTATACTCGCAACAAACATTACATTCGTCAGAGTCGATGAAATGGGAGATGCCATACCTATAAGCGATAGAGTTAAAGATAAAAAAAGAGATGATGTTTAAAGAAGCACTTAATTGGTATAAAGGAGTTAAAGTATTATCTAAAGCTTATGATGATAATGAAAGAGTAGAACAATTAGAATCCTTAGTAAAAATTATTGAAGATTTTCCGTTCGACTCTGTTTATTGTATTGAAACTGGTGCCTCTCGAAACTGGGATGATGGATGTGTTGGAGCATTTTTTGCTAAGTTATGTCAATTTACTAATGGTGAATTTCATTCTGTAGATATTGATGATCAAATTATAGAAGAAAGTAAAATGTTATATGAAGAACTAGGGGTCCCAGTTAACCATCATATGCAAGATTCGGTTAAGTTTTTAAAAGAAACCAATATAATACCTAACCTAGTACATTTGGATTCTTGGGATTTAGATTTAAGAAATCCCTTCCCAAGTGCTTTACATGGTTGGAGAGAGTTTATTGCTATTGAAGATAAGATGCCTGTAGGTTCTATTTTAATTGTAGATGATAATTATTTCGCGGCTGAACTCCCTACTAGAACTTGGGTTACTTGGTATGATGATAGAAGTAGTGCTATTAGTGGTGAAGGAAGTGAAAAGATTTATATTGACTATCCTATTATTGGTAAAGGGAGTAATATTTGGCATTTTGTAGAAAGTGGAGAGAGTAATTGGAAAATATTAAGTGAAAATATACCTGGTCCTAATGTTAAGCTAGTTTATCAGAAGGTAAAGTCATCTTAAAGTCATGCGATAATGAAAACCATAATAATAAGTCCTATATGTTCAGGAAAAACTACAGCTATTGAGAAAAATGAATTTGCTCATTGCGGTGAATACTTATCATCTAGTATAAATTATACAAAGGGATTTAAAATGGGAGGGTTTGCTCCATTAGTTCCTGATACTCATCCTTATTATAAAAGTTGGAATGAACTTTATAAAATAGGAGTTATGGAATTTTGGAATAACCCTAAATATAAAGATTCTTTTTTAATTTTTAACGGAGCTGGGATTGTTGATTGGATTAAAAAGGTATACTTTTGGGATTGTGGACCCAATAATACAATATCACCCCAGAAAGAAATTAGTCTTAAGATAGTTTTAGTTGATGAAGATACCCATTACCAACATTTTTTAAATAGAATAGAGAATGAGGTATATAATATGAAATTAAAAGATTTATTAATACAAAGTCATCCTATTACTTTAAATTTAAAAAATTGGGAATATATTAGAACAGAAAGATTAATTTATAAAGGTTTAGCTGAAACATATAATATACCTATTTTTAAAACCTTCGATGAGGCTTTTGCGTAAATATTTGGAGAAGCGAGGAAGGGTTCGTATATTTACGGGGTAAATGAGGCATGAAGCCAAGCATTTATTAATTAAAAATAAAGGTTATGTTTAATAGACAAAATGTTAAAGAGTTTAGAAGTGATTTCCAAAAAGCAGTTGAAAAATTAGAAAAGCAGTATGGTTGTAATATTTCATTAGGTACTATCAGTTTTGATGGGAGTGAGTTAAGATCTAAAATGACAGCTCGAAAAGGTGAAAAGATTGTAAAAGCTAAAAAAGATGATTTTAATGTAGGTGATATGGTTGGTGTTAACCATAAAAAAATATCTCCTAATGAAACATTTACAATTACTAAAATTAACAATAAAAACATTAAGGTTCAAGGTGATATGGGTTCTTATACAGTTTCACCAAGTTTGTTGGTTAAAAAATAAATTAAAAACTTATGCGGAGATATTTGGAGAAGCCAAATATCTTTCGTATATTTACGTGTAAATAAGGCATGACGCCGGAAAACAAAATAAAAATAAAGGTTATATGAAAGTAAATTTAAATCCCACGAATTCAAAAGTAATTAATGGTGTAGTATTTGTTACTGCATTGAAAGTACAAGCAATGTCTAAAAAATTAGAAGAGCTAGTAGAATATGGTAACAATGTTATGCATCCTGTTTTAGGAATTATGTATCAGTATAATGGTAAATTTTCAAGATCAAATTCATAATTTATGATTAGAGATAAACAAACACAAACAGGCCCAGTTGTTATTGATTTAACAGGTCCAGATGGTAATGCATTTGCATTAATGAGTTATGCAAAAAGATTTGCAAAACAGTTAAATTTAGATAGTAATAAAATCATTAAGGATATGATGTCAGGGGATTATGAGAATTTAATCCAAGTATTTGATGATAATTTTGGTGATTTTGTAATTTTAGAAAGATAAGTTATGAGTAAGTTTAATAGTACACACAATAAAGGTTTTCAAATGACCTTTGATAATGGTTTTAGATTGTCCGTTCAATGGGGGATAGGTAACTATTGTCAAAGGAAAAGTGATGGTCAATTTGGTGATGAAATGAAAGATAAATTTTGGGAGTCAACATCAGCTGAAATTGCTGTGTTTAATGATAATGTTGATGGTAATCCAATTATTCCTCTTAATGATGGTCTGGATATGGTTTGTGGTTGGTTAAATACAGATCAAGTAGCTAAAGTAATGGCTATTGTTCAGTCAGCTAAATCAGCAGATGAAATTATTTTAAAATGTAAAGCGTTAAATATTTAAAAGACCCCCGCGAAGGGATTTGGCTTAGCCAGATCCCTTTCGTATATTTACGGGGTAAATGAGGTGCGAAAACAGTTAAATTTTTTACAATGTTAGATTTTTTTATTAATACAGGTGTTGATTTGTTTTGGTATGGTTTAGGCTTTTATGGTGGTTATAAATTAGGGCTTATTAATGGTGGGATTAAACAATTAGATTTGCTTGATAAGGAGTTCAATGAAAATTTTAAAGAAAACGCATAAAATATGTGGAGAAGCGAGATCCTGTTCGTATATTTACAGGGTAAATGAGGTGAGAGCCCAAAAATGTTAAATTAATTAAATAAAGGTTATGGTTAATAAAGTAAAAAGAGGTCGTCCGAGTAAAAAGGTTGTTAACAACCCAACTCAAAGTATTGTTGTTAAAACAGTTAAAATGGATAATATGGAGTTCAACAAGAAATTGTTTGAGCCAATGAAAACAGGTACTAAGGTTGATCCATTCTTCAGTATGGAAGGTGGGGTTATGCCTGGTACAAATGTTGTAGTTACAGGTGATCCAGGTGTTGGAAAAACAACAGTATTGTTAGATGTTCTTGCTGATCTTAATCAAAAAGGTAAAAAATGTTTGTTCATTTCAGGTGAGATGAATGCCATTGATATGGTTGGTTATGTTAAGCGTTTTCCAAAATTTGGAGATTTGGATATCTTGTTTATGGGTGATTATGCTGAAGTTAATCCTGATGTTGTTCTTCGAACTGCACTTAAAGAGGGTTATGATTGTGTGTTGATTGATTCACTTGCTGAAATTAGTGATTCTTATGTTGATTACTTTGGAGGTACTGGTAAGTCAAATACCAATCGTATTTTGCAGTTGCTTGATGAGCATAACCAAGCAAATAATGATGATAAAATAAATTCAACATTTTTGATCATTCAACAAGTTACTAAAGGTGGAACGTTTGTTGGTTCAAATAAAATTAAACATATGACAACAGCAATGGGTCATTTGAAATTTGACGGAGATGGTCAGCGTTTTTTCCATTTTAGTAAAAACCGTCGAGGTGGAAGTGGTAATAAGTTGTTTTTTAATTTGAATAGTAAAAATAAGGTGAATTGGTTGTTTGATGAGCCTATTAATCAAGTAGCGTAATGGATGTAAATAAATTTATTTATGGGATTAAAACCCAGTTTGAAGAAGGGTTTACACCTGAAGAAGTACAAGAAGTACTTGATAAAGTTAAAGATGAAATTAATATGAGTAAGTTTAATGATGCTATGATGGGTAATACCTGTATAGTTAGAGATGATAAAATGATTACTTATAAACATGATTTAATTACTGGTCTTAGGTGTGGGTTGGAAAATAGAGATATGCATTGGTGGGAAATGGATTAAATATGAGAGTATCTTACCTTAATGCCTATAATTTATTTGTAGGTGAAACAACAATTGATGAGTTAGCAAATCAAGGTGAATTTTATTTACCTGTAGATCATGATGATAAAGATATGTTACTAGATTATTTTGAAAGTACTGAAGAGTATGAAAAGTGTAGTAAAATTATTAAAGTATAAAACATGAGTAAATTTAAAGAAAAAATATTTTGGAAAGATGGATTTGATGGTAAAGCATTAGGTGGCATTATGTATAGATCATTTGATTTAAACCAGTTTATTGAAGATTTAGAGATATCTCACAATCGTGAAGTTGTAGGGATAACATTTGAAGGCAATAATTTAGAATTAATAGTTAAAAAAGAAGAAAAAGATGAAAATGAGTCCTAAGCTAAAAGAGAAACTATATGTTGATTTGAATAATCTACTAACACTGTTAGAAGATGGAGGGATTAATATAGCAAAAAGAGATTTACAAGAAATGATTCAAAAGATTTATTACAATCAATATGAGTAATACAGAAAATAAAATATATGGTGGTGAGTTTATTTCACTGTATGATCATTTAGGTCATGCTGCTGGAGGGAAATTAGGCCAAAAAGTAGCTTATGCGGCTATAAAAGCTGGTGTTAAGCATCAAGTAAAAATATTGGAAACGAGTTATTACAAGGGTGAGATTTATACTTATCCAAGTGAGTTTTTAACTGAATATTTTAATAAACAATAATATGGGTAAAGAATTAGATAAAGATATGCTCCGTATGATGACTATAACTGAGCGATTTAAGTATATGAATGACTTAAAGAAGATAAAGATGAATATAAGTCAAGCTAAAGCTGAGCAAAACAATGAAACATGCAATTACTCTGGTTTACCTTCAACCGAGTCTTATAATTGGGTAGATGAGGAAGATAGTGATTATGATAGTTTCAGTCGTGGTGATAGGAATGACAGCGACGGTGGAGAGGATTCAAATGAATATTAATTAACATTAAATGGTGATGAATGATTTCTATGGTTTACTAGGTGTTCCTGCATTGTTTGTACTTGTGTTTGTGTGGTGTTGGATTGAGGAGCGTATGAAGGCGAAAGTTAAACGTAAGTATGACCAACAAATGGCTAAGTATGACACGTGGAGGAAGCACATTGATAATATGTAACAAACGTGTGTAGGGGAATGTGCCATAGAGGTGTGCCTGTATTAACCCCTTGCCCTCGCGCATCCAACCTCTACTATAGGTAACGAGTATATACTTGTGAACACCATATGTTCACGAACATTCACAACGATTTATTTAAAAAACGTCGCACCTTGCGTGGAGAAGCGAGGAAGGGTTCGTATATTTACGGGGTAAATGAGGTGCGAGCCCAAAAAAATAAAGGTTATGACGTTACAAGAAAAATGTTTTGAGTTGGATGGTGGTTTTACCACGGGTATGATTGAGGATATGGTTGCCGAGCAAGGCAATCAATTCAGTGATAATTACAGTGCCACAGGTTCTAGCCTGTGTTTGAAAGTCGATGTTGAAAACGACAAAGTGTATTACCAGGAGTGCTACAGTCGCTACGGTAATTTCACCGGTAAGAATATTTACGGTGATAAACGCACTGATAAGCTCAGTCACCCCACACCCGGTCTTAAAACAATGTCTCTGTTCCGTTTCTACGGTGCGGCATTTGGTTGGGTTTAATTAAAGACTTCCCGCAATAGATTTGGAGAAGCAAGGAATTGTTCGTATATTTACGTGTTGTTGAGTTCAGGCCAATGACGTTATGTTTAATTAAATAAATAAAGGTTATGTTGAAAAATTTTAAAAGTGGTTATGCTGTTAGTGGTTCAAGTGAAATTGCTAGCACGGAAAAGAATGATTGCGTGGTGAGAGCCATTGCGAATGCATGTGACGTCAATTATGATCAAGCACATAAGTATGTAGCTGATACTTTTGATCGTAAGAAAGGCAAAGGCACAACGCAAATGATGTCTACTTTGGATAACGTTAAGGAAATGACGTTTGATGAGGTGGGCCAACTTGATCTATTTAGTGATGGTATTACTAGAAAGTTAAAGATGTTTGGACATGGT
>VMHT01160851.1_pt1 | contig 15287 bp, 14 predicted proteins | sample 4693611 | NCBI WGS metagenome assembly VMHT01 (sample SAMN12280063, study PRJNA550983) | marine metagenome | isolation source: seawater sampled from same location over 5 years 0.02-0.2 micron viral filtrate | place: USA: collected off the coast of southern California halfway between the port... ... | reverse complement strand
GTTGGTTCTGGAATTCACAAAGCGGATGACCCTGCTTCGCAGGCGCAGGCGTATGCGCAAGCTTCGTGGGATGCCTTTCTGACACGCTAGATGGTCATCTTCATGTGCAAGCTAGGGATGCTGGTATCATGATTGGACTGCTCGTGTGGGTGCTGGCGATTCTCGCAACAGGCGCTCCTGCGTACATGATCTGGGTTTATGTGCGCCGTGCTGCAACTCTCAATCAACGAATTGCGATGTGCGACCCAACCCTCCTCGTCGATGATGGAATCAATGTGTCGAGGTTAATGGCGGTGCCACATGGCACGCAATACACCGAGAATGCACAAATCGTTGCAGCACCTATTGCACAGCAACCAGCGTATCAAACTGGTAATCCGTACTCAGAAAGGTAGTATCCGGCTCCGCCCAACAGACAGACCAAAACAATCCATTTGGCAAGTCCTCTTTTCTTGGGTGTAGCGTCTTGTTCACTCTCCGAAATCAATTCACCATTGGGTACGACAAGTGGGGGAAGTGCTTCGCCCGGAAGAGGCAGAGCGGGCATACCCGGTAGGGGGGGGAGAGGCATGAGGCCTTCATCTGGCTGTGGCTTTACCCTGTCTTCGGGATACAGATCGTCAAGATCGGCAAGACCTGGCGCATCGGGGATGGGTCCTAGAATTTGAGGCCAGGCTTCTTCGACCAACGTGGAGGATATTGGTTTTTCGAGCCAAGCAACGGCTCCAGCAGAATGCGAAGCGTCGCGAGCAAGTGTGGCGAGGCGTCGTGGTGTGACAAATACGATGCGCCCTTCGCCGCCATGCTCTCGCATCTCAAGTGCCGCTAGGTGGCCATCCAGAGAAGGGATGTCCAAGGCGATGACGACGAGTTCGGGGTCCAGTCGACTGTATTCATCGACGGCTTGATCGCCATCTTCGCATACTTCAATGTGGAAATCCTTGATCCTGAACACTTCAGAGAGCCGACGCGTCGACATTGGATTGTTGTCCACAATGAGCACTGTTGGCGCTGAATCTTGGTCTGCCTCGGTGACATACGCCATGTGAATCAATCTCCTGAAGTTCCCCTTGCACATCAATCATACGCACGGGAATGGTCATTCTTCGCTATCTTTGGACGATGAGAGGTCTTCCACCGGCCCAGATTGGGGGTTTGCGAACGTTTCGCGGACGGTTTCTGACTGTGCCGCAGAATCTTCCATCTCCCTTTTTCGGTTTGGTGCTTTCAAAAATTGCAATTGCAATTCGCTCACAACGCCACGAAGCATTCGTTGCTCTTGATCGGTGATGTTGCCTTTGGTTTTGTTTTGCAACATTCTCAGCAAATCGATGCCCGCCTTCGCCTCTGCAAGGTTGAAGAACACCTTCCCTTCATTATCTGGAAGTAAGCCCATGTGAAGCAATGCTGAGCGTTGAAACATGTGGACAAGTTGGAAAAATTGTTCCGTTTCTTCATCTTTGAAGGTGCCCGACATACCCTGTTCGATGGGGCCCAAGCCTATCGCTTCATCGCTGCAAGTTCATCATTCAAACATTTGTTCGAGCAGCCAGCCGGGGTCGAACTGTTTCAAATCGTCATACCCTTGTCCGATGCCTGCGAAGACAATTGGTCGGCCTGTTGCAAACGCAATGGAGAGGCCGGCACCACCTTTTGCATCGGTGTCGACTTTGGTGAGCACTGCGCCATCGAATTTCATAATTTCTTGGAACATTCTCGCTTGCTCTACTGCGTCGTTTCCTGCCAATGAATCGCCGACAAACAGCGTGAGATGAGGATTGGCAACGCGGCGAACTTTGTTCAATTCATTCATCAAATTGACCTTGTTCTGCATTCTTCCAGCCGTGTCGACGAGGACAACATCAACCCCTTTGGCGCGGGCCGAATCGATTGCATCACGGGCAATTGCTGCTGTGTCACCCCCTCTTTGACTTGAGACACAACGAATCCCGAGGTTGTCACAATGAGTTTCCAGTTGTTGGATCGCCCCTGCCCGGAATGTATCGCCAGCAGCTGCAATCACGGTTCTGCCACTCTGAAGCAATCGGTGTGCAATCTTTGCTGCAGTCGTCGTCTTTCCAGTTCCATTCACGCCAACCAGCATGATGACGACTGGTGTATCTCCTGCTTCGATGAACCCTTCTACCGTAGCATCAAAGTCCCAGTACCCAGCGGCCAGAAGTGAGCGAAGAGCGCGCTTCAAAGCCGCTTCAAGCACCTTTGCTAAATCGGCTCCTTTCCGCAGGCGTGAGCCGACTAAACTTGCCCGTAGTGCTGCGATAATCGCCGTGACGGCGTCGCTTGAAATGTCGGATTCAAGCAAAACCCACTCCAGTTCTTCGAGCAAGGTGTCGAGCGCCCCTCCTGACTTGATGATGCGGCCTCCTTCTTCGACAACACCGCCACCAAGGTCAACTTCGACCTTTGTCCCCGCTTCGGTTTCAACTTCCGCCACTTTCACAGATCCTTTTGGCGTTGATGCGACGCTGACGAGTTGGCGGCCCGTTGTTGTGCGCATCATCGAAAGGTCCACTTTGGAGCCTTTTGGACGAGCCATTTCAACCGCCCCGCGCTTCTTGAGTTCTTTCTTTTGTTGTCGAGCGCGCTTCGTTTCTGCTTTCTTTGCTTTCTCAAGCAATTTGCGTTCTCGGCGAGACAGTTCTTGTGGAAGAGCGATTTCTTCTTCCTCATCCCAATCATCCCATTCCTCTTGCTCTGCTTGGGCTGGTTCGGCTGGTTCTTCCAAATCTTCCCATTCCTCTTCGGGCTCGCTTGGTTGTTCGACCACGGTTGAATGAATTTGAGGAGTGGTTTCGAGGTGAGACTGTGCTTGAGCGAGGGCTGCTTGCGCTTCTGCTGATTCAGCGTCTGCCGAAAGGGCATCTGCATCGGTTTGTTCAGCAACTTCAGTGACGCGTTTTCTGAATCGATCGAACAATCCCATGCAATCACCTCAGTCATCCAGTGTGAGTTCCTTTCCAATCCGCCCTTTTCTACGAGGTTGGCGCTTGGGTGCTGGATTTTCATCAGGCGTTGGTACTTCATCAACTGGTTGTTCGGCCAGAGTTGGTTCGGAGGGGGGTGCTTGCGCCGCTGTGAGGTGCTCAGCAGCCTCATTGAAGGCCTCGGCTAAGCCGGTGATTTTTTCCTCTAATGCAGTTGATTGCTGGGTCAACTCTTCTTGGAGCATTTGAATCCCATCAAGACGTTCTTGAGTGATTGTTTCAGCTTCACTCCAGGGTTTTTCCCCAAACACTCCGCTGCCGAGGTCCACGAGGGCGGTTCCCTCTTCATCGCTTTCATGTGTGTAACGCAATGTAACACCAGAACCGATGGTGAGTCGAGCACTGGTGGTGCCGTTCGTCGCCTCTTTTTGGAGGTGAGAGAGGATACCCGTTGTCACCAGGTGTTCGTCGATGACTTTTGCGACGCGATCGATTTGCGTATGCAAGTCGTCGAGTTGTTTTCGATGGGCATCGATGGTGCGGGCCATGCGTTGTAATTCGGAACGGTCGACCATAGCACTCATTCCTCTGAGAAGCGGGTCATTGAAGAATCCGGCGGAGCCGGTTGCCCTCACTCTTCTTCAGCCACTGGGGTGACAGCGCCACCGGCAGCGGCGATTTGGTCACGGAAGTGGTGGGTCACGCGGGGTTCGGTTGAAGTTCTTGGATCGATTTCGCTCACCGAGTTGATGGTGATGGAGCGGCGGTTAGCCTTGTGTCGCGAACCCATGATTGAGTAGGTTCGGTGTTCTGCATCGGCCTTGCTGCCAGCAGGGAGGTCGAGCGAAAATTCTTGGCGCATGCTGCCGAAGGGAGCGATTCCTGTCACACGGTAAGCCTTCATCGAGATGGGCGACTCGCAAACCCGACTTAAACGCGCTGGCGCGGCACATCCACTCATTTGGAGCGCGAGATTGACAAAGTTTGAGCACTTAACAGGGTTCATGCGGCGAGCTCTTGTGATGATCCTCGTGTTGTTTTTGCCGGTGGTAAACGCATACGTCGCACCAATTAGCCCGCCAGCGGCAGCACAAATAGAAGGTGAGTTCATTCTCGAGCATCCTTCAGGGGTGTGGACCCATGACTTGTGGAAGGATTTGCAAGACCAAGGGCTCACACCATTGAGGGTTGTTTCGCCAACTCAACTTCTTGTGTGGGGCCATGAGCCCTCTGCTCCAGAAGCGTTCATCGTCGATGACGCTCCTCCTGCGGCCTGGAAGTCAGGTTTGAACGGGGCCGGTCCTGTTCATGGTGAATTGGTCCGGATCGTTCTTGAGCCACGGCTTCCAAACGCTGTCTTCGAGGGTTTAAGAGAGGATTTTGCCCTGATGGGGATTGGGTTGGCAGGTCAACATCAATCCTCCCCCTTGGCCCCCGCATACATTGTTGAGTGGCCAATTGAACTTGATTTGGCCAAGGTTTTGTTGTTGGATGGATTGCTGTGGATTGAACCCGTTTTAGAAACACAAGGCCGCAACGTGCAAGCAGCCTCGTTGATGCAGCACGGGGCAATGAGCGGGCATCCAGCATGGAACTTGGGCATCAACGGGACAGGTGTTGTGGTCGGGGCCGCCGATTCCGGCCTCGATGCCGATCACGCCTGCTTCAGAAACGCCACGAGCGCTCAAGCCCTTGGAAGTGAAGGTGTGAACGGAACGGATTTGGTAGGCCCCGCTGGTGAAGAACACCGAAAGGTCTTGGTCCTTAACACCACCATTGATGATGGCGATACTGCGGGGCATTCCGACTATCGGCACGGCACTCATGTTGCCGGAAGCCTTGCATGCTTCAATGTTGATGATGAACGGTTGGGACTTTATCCCTCCAACGGCTCTTCGCTATCACATGGATCTCTCCTCGTCTTCCAGGACATTGTCTCCTCTGATGGGTGGGTTCCCCCGGATGTCGATCAATTGCTTGTCGAATCGGGATTGGCTGGCGGGGTTATTCATTCAAATTCTTGGGGTGATGACACCACCGCATACACTGCGAGAACTGCTGATTTTGATGCGTGGGCACTGGCTATGCCATGGTCGCTTGCGTTCATCGCGCCAGGGAACACCGGCGGCAGTCTGCTTGAGCCCGCGAATGGGCGAAACGTTGCCGCAATTGGCGCCTCGATGAAGTCCGAAGATACCGCTCGCTGGACAGCATCGTCATCAGGGCCCACAGAGGCCGGAACAACGGGGATTTTCGCATTGGCCGTGGGATCTTCCGTTCAATCCGCAAGAGCCGACAATATGGATGATTCATACAATGGAGATTTGAGAACCTCAACCGGAACAAGTATGGCAACCCCTGGTGCCGCGGGCGTTGCGTCGTTGATTCAGCAATTGGTAGAACTTGGATGGGTTTCGGGCCAAGAAGTGCGTTCGAATGTTTCAATGGACACCATGATTCCAGCGTGGTCTGATGCTTCAATGGCGGACTCCACCATCGATGTCGGACAAGGATTTACCCCGTCCGGCCCAATGTTGAGGGCATTGCTCGCACTGTCCACAACACCTCTTCCCCCTGCGGCGCGGGATGATGGGCAAGGAGGATATGATCTTCAGAATCCTCATGATGGGTTTGGGCAACTTAACCTCTCGGTGTTGCTCGATTTTGAAGCGCTCATTGAAGAATTAGAAGGTGGGCACGCCTCCCCTGCAAATGATGTTTGGATTCATGACTCATACCGGTTGTTGGATCAATCTCCACAAGAGTGGTTGACGACCCGGCAAGGTGTTGATGATCCGCTCGAGAATTTGATTGCTCAACCTTGGAATGGCTCGGGGGCTGCGGGGCCGTTCTTACGAACTGGAGAAGTATGGACGCAGCGATTTACCCCTATGGAAAACGCCGACCTTGAGGTTCGAATGGCTCATGCTGCCTCACCCGAACCATCTGCCGTCAACGATCTTTTGCTCGTAGCGAGGCTCTCTGATGGAAGGGTTGTATCCTCTGCTTCTACCGACCATGACGGTTATTCCACTCTGTTTTACAGTGGAACAGATTTGGATAACACCACGCATTTCCCGTCGGCCAATGAAACCACACTTGGACTCCGCATCGACCAAACTGAACTTGCTGAAATAGACTGGATTGAAGTTGAAGTTCGGGCTCGGTTTGTCGCCCCGGGGGGTTTATCTGACGGCGTTGGTTTAGACGGCTCGAGAACCGGATTTGCCCTTGCCGTCCAAGGTGTGGAGCGGGATGGTTTGGATTGGTTGGATGGGGACGGGGATTCGGTTCCAAATGCAGAAGACATTTGTCCGAACGAGAATGCTTTCGGGTGGGACACAGACAACGATGGTTGTCTTGATGATACAGACGGGGATGACGTGGTCGACAGTCTTGACCAATGCCCCCTTGTCGATGCTTCACTGTACGATAATGATAGCGATGGCTGCATTGACGACACCGACGAGGATGGAGTGCAAGACGATCTTGACATGTGCGTCACTCAGGTGCCGGACCCGCTTTGGCCCGTTGGAACGAACGGTTGTCGGCCGGTCGATCAGGCCCCTGCCATCACCATCACGCAATCGCCAGGGAATGGAACATTGTGGAGCGGAAACATCACAGTGCGCTGGTCCGTTTTGGATGAGGATGGGGACGCATTTCAAACTGGAGCTCAAATCACAGTCCTCAGTCAGCCGTTGAACGAGAGCGGTTATGCCGTTGCGAATTGTGAAATGGACGCCAACACTTCCGCCACATTCGAATGCAAATGGGATTCGATGATCAGTCTGCCAGTCTGGAATATTGAAGAGTCGTGGCTCCGTATTGATGTCTTTGTTGAAAGTCGAAATGCCTCGCCTGAAGGGAATACAAATCGGATTGTCATTCAATCTAGTGATGTGTTTAAGGCGCATTATGATGATCCCTCAGATGCTGTGTCTGATGGCGATGATGTGGCGCGCTCACAAGGTGCTGCCTCTCAACTTAGAGCTGTGCTTTGGGGGGCGGCAACGCTTGTTTTCGTTGGCCTTTTCGCCTACCGTATTGGGGTAAAAAACCTCAGCCAAAGTGAACGCTATGGTGCTGTTGATCCCTTCATAAAAACGGGCTCCGATGCTCTGTTTGACCTACAAAGTGAAAACGAGTAAAAACATTGAGGAGTGCCCCGAATCAGTCGGGCTCGCCCCGTCTATTACCAAGGTGAACCTTGAAGGGTGGTGGCACCCTCGCCAGCATGTCCGCCATGCGGACGGTGAAGAAAATGAGTGACCGCTTGTATGTTGGAATTGACCTTGGCACCTATCAATCGACGATTGCCTCGAGTGCTGGAGTAAGCCACACGATTGAAACTGTAGTTGGACGACCGAAAGACCCCGTGGCCCGAAATTTCCTCGGCCGTGATGTGTTGTTTGGAAGCGACGCCTTGAAGAACAAACTTGCGTGCAACCTCTACCGGCCCATGGCTGCTGGTGTTGCACAAGACGACGAAGCAAATTTGGCTGCTGCCAAAGCATTCGTTTCCCACTTGCTTGAAACCGTGGATCCTGAAGAATTCGACGAAGTGTTTGGTGTCATCTGCTCACCAAGCCACGTTTCGTTCACCGACAAGAGCAACCTTGTTGCTACCCTCCGAGGCCAAGTCAACGCCATTATGGTCGTGACCGAGCCCTTCGCTACCGCATACGGAATTGGCGAAATTGCAAGTTCCATTGTTGTCGATATCGGCGCAGGAACAACTGACATCGCTCGAATCTACGGAACATTCCCAACTGATGAAGACCAAGTGACCATCCAAGAAGCTGGTGATTGGCTCGATAATGAGTTGATGACCCTTATTCGCAAGAAGTTCACTGGCGCACAAGTCACAAAGGACATGGTTCGAAAGTGGAAGGAAGAAGTGTCCTATGTTGGAGGCGAAGTCCGCGAAGCCACAGTCGAATTATCTGTCGAAGGAAAGAAGCAAATTGTCGACATTGGCGACCTGGTTTCACAAGCATGTGAACTCATTATTCCAAAGATTGGCAATGCAATCAAGCGAATCGTCGCTGGTGCAGATCCTGAATACCAACCAGTGCTTCGAAACAACATCATCTTGTCTGGTGGAGGCTCCCTCATCGACGGAATTGCTGCTCGCATGACCGACGAAATTTCCGACATTGGAGACGTTACCGTCTGGTGCGTCGAAGACCCAATCAACGCCGTTGCAAACGGTGCTTTGCTGCTCGCTGGCGAAATGCCAGACGACATGTACACTGCCATCAACTAAGCACGGTCACAAGTAAAGGGTGCATAACCACCCGTGGTGATGCTCTTTTGACTGGGAAAGTTCAAGTGCAGTTGAGCGTGGATAGTCGCTTGTATGACCATCGACTCGACTGGAACAAGCGGCATTCGCCGACTCGATGACACCTCTGGAGACGAGCGCGCAGCGCTTGAGGGGATGCTCAAGGGCTACCCTGTTGAGCAACTTGTAGAGGAGGTGCTCATTGCATGGCAGGAACTTGCAGCCCGCAATGAAGAGATGGTTTCGGTCAAGCAGCGACTCCGTGTTCTCGAACTTGACTTGGCGGAGCGCGAAGACATGGTCGCGCCAGAAGTGGCACGGCTCAATCAAGCGGAGGCTACCCTCCAAGAAAGCGAAGCCAAGATCATTCACCTTGAACGCCTGTTGAACGACGCTCGCGAAGAATTGGCGACTCAACAATCCTCTATTTCCCAAGAAGAACGCGACTCGATGGCCACCGAGAATTCACAGTTGCGGGATTTATCAATTCAACAAGACGAGGTCATTGCTGAACTTGAAGGGCGGATTGGACAAATGGTTGAGGCATTAGAGCGCGCTGCAGATGCGGGCCTTACATCGGTCACTGCTGATGAAGTTCGTAGCCTCAAATCAAAACTCGATGCGGCATTGATGCAAAATGAAGCAGAGCAAGCCGCAAACAAAGCGCTTGAAGAAGAACGACAACGGCTCCGAGATATTGCTGACCGTTTGCGCGGCTTACTTGATGCAAGAGACGGACGTCTTGGCGAGTTAGAAGAACAACTTGAGAGGGTTATGCAAGGTCCTCGTTCTGTTTCGGCGGAACACGACTATCTTGTGGAGCAAATTGAAGAATTAAAGCGAAGATTGCTTGAAAGAAACAGGGAATATGAATCCCTACGACGTCGCGAGCGAAGGCTGCACAACGATGTGTTTGAGCGCGATGAGCGAATTCAACAAATCACCCTCACCCTCACGGATATGGAGGCTGCATTGCAAGATCGTACAGCTGAGTTAAGAGAACTTGAAGGCCAACGAGAATCAATGACGCATGAGTTGGACTCCGTTCGGCGCGGTGAGCGAACACGTGAAGTGGTTGGCAGAGTGTTTGCTGATTCCCTCTCCTTAGTTCGAACCCACGATGCTCGAGAAGCAAAACGTGAAGCGTACAGCAACGAACCGGACAAGACGAGAACATTGTCCACGCCTGATCCAAGTGATATGGCCGGTCTGGCCGAGGGTGGCCGCGTGGACCTTACGGTTGAAGAATCGGAAATCACCCCTGGCATGGATGTCGATGGTACTCGGCCGCCTTCCCCTGGTGGAACTGGCGACCCTGTCCTCTTTGAAGACGAAGATTGAGGGTTGGTCTTGGACCCTCTCAATGGCCTTGTCGCTGTATCGCTCGGGCTTGGGCTTGCTGCAGCCAGTGGGTTCAGAGTTTTTTTACCACCAATGCTGCTTAGCGGAGCAATGAATTTTGGTCTTATGGATCCGTCTGGCAACCTTGCTATGTTGGATGGCTGGGGTGCATTTTCTCTTCTGCTGATTGCAGTTGTTTTGGAAATCGGCTCATACCTAATTCCATGGATTGACAACCTCCTCGATGTGGTTGCATCGCCTGCCGCAGTCGTCGCAGGTATTGCATTGATGGGTACAGTGCTCGGTTCTGAGACAAATTTTGACCCGATCGTGCAGTGGTCGATTGCCGCTGTTGGAGGCGGGGGCGCCGCAGGCACTGTTCAGGCGGGAACCGTCGCAACACGCGCCGTTTCAACAGGGACAACGGGCGGGCTTGCTAATCCAATCGTCTCAATAGGTGAGGCGTTTATGGCCATCTTAGTCACTGTATTAGCAATTCTTGCCCCAGTCTTTTGCGTCATCTTAGTGCTTTCTGGCGGCGTCTTCGCAGCACGAATGATCGGCAGCCGGCGGGCCCTCAAGATTGAGCAGATATCAGTTTAACGCGTATGTTTGGTAGCCGGGACAATGTCGTCGGCGGCGCTACTGAGGACAACAGCACCAAATTTCCTTTCCTCGGGACAGCAGACAATCAATATCGAATATCCGCTTGAGTTAAAATCAAAGCGCTTTGCCCTGCGGCCGTGTTTTCTGGATTGTTTGATGTATTTCTCCATCTTAGGTGAAACAAAGTTGCCCCCTTTCGTGGTCTTAAATTCAATTGGGATTTTTTCATCGCCATCAAGGTACCACCCATCTGGATGGAAATTATACCTGGTATCGTCAGGATGGATTCTACCTGGGCAGCGCTCAAATGAGTCATTCAGGTCCATAATTTTGAGAAATGCCCCCTCGTACAGTGCCCCCCTCTGGGAACCTCTTTTTGTCATTGATTTGCCTTTATTCGAATTTCGCTGGCGGTTTTTCTTTCCGGTCGTGCGCTCATAATCTTCCATGAAATGAGGAAACAGCCCGTCCATCTCGCCACGATGTTGTCCAAAAACTGTAAACAAACGCTTTACGTTCTTCTGGATCTCTTTAGCAAGCCGAGCATCCACGCCCCTGTGCTTTAATTTCCGACTTAGGGTTTTATCCCACCGCCATGTTTGATCGCTCGACTCTAGGTCAACCCATCTTTGCCTAGTGGTGTGGGGGATGTGCCTGGCAATTAGACACCCCACATATCCACAATCGATGCATGTAATGGGGCTTGGCGTAAGTTCTCCAACTGAATCGCAACGCGGGCAAAGATAGAGATTGTTAAACTCCTTCATTTCAATCAAACCAATCCAACGTTGCTAGAGATTAAACTCTGCCGTCGTGAGTAAATGGGTTCAATTGAGTGCTTGAACAACACCACTAATTCGGGTTCGAAGTTCCTCGAGGTCCGCGGCGTCTTCCGTCAGCGTTCCCGTGACAACCCAATCCGCACCTGCATCAGCGGCCAGCTTGGCTTGTTCTGGAGTGCGAATGCCGCCACCAATAACGAGCGTGAGCCCCTCGACGGTCCGGGCGCGTTCGATCAGTTGTGGATTGACTTGAGTTGAAGCCCCGCTCCCTGCTTCCAAATAGAGCAACTTGAACCCGTACATTTGTGCGGTCAGGGCATAGGCATGCACGAGGTCGTGATCATCTGGCTGAATCAGTTCAGCCTCACCGACTTCACCTACACGGCCCCCTGGCGCGCAAACAACGTAGCCGGTTGGAAGCGCTTCAACGCCGAACTTTTTCAGGTAGGGTGCGCCACGGATTTGTTCACCAACAAGGAATTTGCGCTCGGTAGAATTCATCAGCATCATGAAGGTAATCGCATCTGCTGCAGGAGAGAGTGCATGAGCACCACCTGGAAACAGCACAACCGGAATGTGCCACATCGTTTCATCTCCGTCTGGATCTTGGCTAGCAGCAAATGCTCGCAGTTCGAACGCTTCTTGGATTGCCAAGCAAGTTGCATGGACGACTTTGTCCGGAGTGTCCGTTGAACCACCGACAAAAATCATTGCTGAACCCGCTTCAATAGCGACCATGGCTCGATTCGCTGCGGTGTTGGGGTCTTGTTTTGCAGGGTCGATGAGGGTGACGTGGCGGGTGATGCCGCTTGTGTTAACCGTGTATTCGAGAGTGGTTTGATCGGTGCGACGCATGGCTATCCCGCTCTGCGGTTTTGCGGCCACAGCATAGGGCTTACGCATCATCCGCTCGAAGAGTGTTCATTCCATAGACTACTCATACCTCGCCGTTGTGGCGGTGATATGGGTGAGTCAGGGCCGTTCCGTCGTTTGCTCGGGCACATGGGCAGCCACCGTGGAACCATTCGATTAGCATCGTTCTGTTCGATTACCAACAAAATTTGGGATTTGGCACCTCCGCTGTTGATTGGTTTGGCCGTTGACGTGGTGGTTGAACGAGAGGATTCGTTCTTGGCATCGCTTGGTGTTTTAGATCCGTGGCACCAGTTAATTCTGCTATCAGTGCTGACGTTTGCTATTTGGGGTCTTGAATCGTTATTCGAGTACTTCTACGGGGTGCTGTGGAGAAACTTAGCCCAAACGGTTCAACATGAATTGAGGCTTGACACCTTCGGCCACGTTCAGCGGCAGGGCATGGGTTGGTTTGATGAACGTCAGAAAGGGGATATTCTCGCTATTCTAAACGATGACATCAATCAACTCGAACGGTTTCTCGATAAGGGCGCAAATGATTTGCTGCAGGTGTCCACCACGGTGGTGGTCGTCGGTGCTGTCTTCATCGCAATCTCATGGCAAGTCGCCTTGTTTGCCGTCCTCCCAATCCCCCTCATTGTGTGGGGATCTTTTCGGTACCAGCGTAGCTTGGAGCCTCGTTATGCAGAAGTGCGCAGGGCCGCAGGGGCAATGAATGCCTTGCTTGAAAACGATCTTTCTGGAATGTCAACCATTCAATCATTCACTGCAGAAGACCGTGAAATCAAGCGGGTGGAAGCGTTGAGTAACGTCTACCGGGAGTCAAACCGCCAAGCGATTCGTCTTTCTGCTGCCTTCACGCCTTTGATTCGGATGGCTATTCTGGTTGGTTTTACCGCAACCCTGCTGCTTGGCGGGTGGATGACGTTGGAAAACGAGTTGGCTGTTGGGGCATATTCTGTATTGGTCTTCATGACACAACGTCTGCTTTGGCCGTTAACTCGCCTTGGCGAAACATTCGATCTGTACCAACGTGCGATGGCCTCTTCGACACGGGTTCTTGATGTGCTCACGTCGCCCACTGAAGTGGAAGAAGGCGAATACAAACCCGCCGAGGAAACAGTGAGTGGAGCCCCGATCGTGTTGAAAGACCTCAACTTTTCATACCCTGGACGAGATCCTGTCTTCAATAATCTCAATTTGGAACTTAAAGCGGGTGAAACTGTGGGGGTTGTTGGTTCGACCGGGTCTGGTAAAACAACGCTTATTCGCTTGTTATTACGATTTGCAGAGCCAACTTCTGGCTCGATTCATTGGGCGGGGAGGTCGCTTCCCGAATGGAACCTGAATCGCCTACGCTCTTCCATGGCACTGGTCGATCAACACATCACGCTCTTCCCAACCACCATCCTCGAAAACATCAGATATGGCCAGCCGGATGCGAGTGATGATGAAGTCCATCAAGCAGCCCAACTTGCAGAAGTTTCTGAATTTGTCAATGGGCTTCCAGATGGGTGGGGTACGATGGTTGGTGAAGGAGGGCATCGCCTTTCAGGTGGACAGCGTCAACGCTTAGCCATTGCACGAGCTGTTTTGAAAGACGCCCCATTGCTGATTCTTGACGAGGCGACTTCTGCTGTAGACAACGAAACCGAGGCGGCCCTTCAGCGCTCAATTAACAAAATTACGCTCAATAGAACCGCTGTGATCATTGCACATCGGCTTTCAACAGTACGTAACGCAGACCGTATATTGGTGTTGGAAAATGGTGGCATTTCTGAAGACGGTACGCATGAAAACCTCGTCGAAATGGGTGGTGCATATTCTCGAATGTGGGCGGTTCAAACGGGCCAAAGTTCGTGACGTCGCCTCCATACAAAACATGGCTAAAATGCGGAATGCACGCGTGGATGACTACACCGTATTATAAGCAAAGTTACATCCACCGACATCTGAGAAACATGATTACAGATAAATTCTCAAAAACAACGAGCCTGCTTTTGATTGCCACCTTTGCTCTTGCGATGGCCTCCACGGTCAGCGCAGCGGGTGTTGGGGAAATGGGGGCCGACGGCCTTCCATCCTTCCTTTCCGACGATGTCGGAAATGACAGTCTAGAACTTCTGACCTTCTTCCTCTTCTTCGTGGGTTACATCGCAATGGGTGCCGCCTTTGTGTTCTTCATGAGCGAGCGAAGCAATGTTGCACCACAATACCGCACAACAATGACCATCTCGGCGCTCATTGTCGGTATTGCTGCATTCCACTACTACTACATGCGTGGTGTCTACGCTGATTTCGGCGTCGTTTCCATCGAGTACCGGTACATGGACTGGATCATTACAGTTCCACTGATGGCCCTCAAGTTCCCTTCCCTTGTTGGAAAGGAAGCCATCACTGACAAGAAAGTGGCAGGTCTTGGATTCACCGGGATTTGTTTCACTGGTGCTCTCATCATGATTGGATTCGGGTACCTCGGCGAAGCCGGCCTCATGAGCGCTATCCCAGCTCTCTTGCTTGGTGGAATGGGTTGGGCAATGATTGTTGTCGCAACTGGAACTCCATGGACTGACGGACTCGGCGTCGACAACTCCAAGATTTCTGAAGAACTCATGTGGAGCGCAAACGCACTCCGCTGGTTCATCGTCGTCGGTTGGATCATCTACCCTCTCGGCTACCTCTTCAGCCCTGAAGTCGCACTCATTGAGATTGACAACGGAGCAGAGATTATGGCTGTTGCTTACAACATTGCAGACATCATCAACAAGATCGGTTTCGGTGTTGTTGCTTGGATGGGTGCTAAGAAAGCAACCGAAGTTCTTGCTGCTGAGTGAATTCAATTCACTTTGTAAGCCAACGCAAAGCGTGCTCGGCGTCCATGCGTGGGGCCAAACGGCCCCACGCATAGGCGATCGGCACCCACACCAACGTGTAAATCACGACCACGCCCATTGATTGGATGAATGTGAATGCATTCGCCTCATCGATGTGGTACAACAACCCAATTGGGATGAAGTGGATGAGGTACACGCTCAACGAGCGCTGTCCTAACGGCACAAGGCCGTTAACAGGGATATTCTGTATGCACAACCAAAGCGAACAAACGCCCGTCAGTGCTGCAATCAAGAACATCGCATTCGCCGGGAAGAACGTCAATAGCGCCTTGCCCGTCGGTAGTGCCCATTGTTGGCCTGTTGACCATGCGTATGTGAACGATAAAGCGCAGCTCACAACGCCCAGCGTCACCAAAGCGAGGGTTGTGTTGTTTTGAGGGAATGTTATCTGTTTCCCTTCTTGACATCCAATCCAGGCGCCAAGTGAAGCGAAAACAACCCACGGCATAACAGGGTATGTCCCTGTGAGCAAGGCGTGATGAATCCATTGAGAGACGCTCGATGTTTCATTTCTGACACTCCATTCAATAGATCCTTGCCATTGAGAAAGGAAAAGAGT
>VMHT01062775.1_pt1 | contig 15288 bp, 14 predicted proteins | sample 4693611 | NCBI WGS metagenome assembly VMHT01 (sample SAMN12280063, study PRJNA550983) | marine metagenome | isolation source: seawater sampled from same location over 5 years 0.02-0.2 micron viral filtrate | place: USA: collected off the coast of southern California halfway between the port... ... | reverse complement strand
GTCGTCGGCTCACGCCGCCCAGACGTTATCTGGCACCCTGCCCTTTGGAGCCCGGACTTTCCTCCCCTTTCTTACGAAAGCGGCGATTGCCTGGCCAACTCCGCGGCGCATTCTACATGAAGTACCCTACAATAGCACCCTATTCCTGCTCGCTGTAAAAGCAGTGCTCAACGGCGCTTTTATCGAGCAGTTTGGTGATAATGAAAATTTGATCGCCCATTTCTATTTTGGTACTTCCTTTGGGTATAAGGGTTTCTTCACCACGGGCAATCATCGCCACTACCGTATTATCGGGAAGGGCTAATTCGCTAATGGTTTTATGTAGTGCCGGTGATAACTTCGATACCTCTATTTCTATAAGCTCGCGCTTGCTTTTAGCGACTTTTACAATCTCCAGCGTGCTCGATTCCTTTACTTCATCGTCCAACACTAAGCCTAACTTACGCGCCGCATAAGGTAAGGTGGAACCTTGCAACAAGGCGGAAATAAGCACGATAAAGAACACCACATTAAAAATGAGCTCGGCATATGGCATGCCAAATATTAGCGGAAATATAGCGAGTATAATTGGCACCGAACCGCGTAAACCCACCCATGAGATGAGCAGCGATGCTTTGAACGGAAATTTTGAAAGCAATAAAATAGGCATAACCACCAGCGGACGGGCAATAAAGATAAGCACAAAGGCAATTAAAAGGCCTTCTTTCCAATTAACAAACAGCTCGGTGGGCGTTACCAACAAACCTAAGATAACGAACATGGCAATTTGCCCAAGCCAGGCCAGCCCATCCAGAAACACGAACGTATTACGCTGATAAGCAAAGCGGCTATTACCCACGATAACACCCGTGATAAAGGTAGCGAGAAAGCCGCTGCCATTTAAGTTCGCAGCAAGGCCAAAAGACAATACACCAAACAGCATCACAAATACCGGGTACAAACCGATGGCCATTAAGGTAACGCGTCTGAAAAGCCATACTGCAATACCGCCAATGGCAAGGCCCACTATCGCTCCCACTCCCATTTGACTGGCAAACAGCGAAAGTAAGTCAACTGGCTTAGTGGTACTGTCTTGAATAAGCGTTATAAGGCCAATTGTGAGGAATATGGCCATTGGATCATTCGACGCACTTTCAAGCTCTAGTGTGGATTTTATTTTTGAAGGAATGCGTATACCAGCGTTGCGCAAAACAGAAAACACTGCTGCGGCATCTGTCGACCCGACAATAGCACCAAGCAATAAGCCCTTATAAAGCGGTAAATCGAGAATAACCATAGCAGCGATACCGGTGACCACTGCCGTACCAATTACGCCAAAAGTGGCGAGTAACGCGGCGGGTTTCCACGCCTGCGCTATGGACTTTTTTGACGTTTGTAGACCGCCATCAAATAGGATGAGAATAAGAGCAAATGTACCAATGGCATGCGCAGCATCAGCATTATCAAAGAAGATTCGGCCGATACCATCTTCTCCAGCCAACATACCTACACCAAGGAATAAAACTAAAACAGGTACGCCAAAGCGCGGGGACAATTTACTGGCCAGTACGCCCAAAATGGCAAGCACTGCACTGAGCAAAATAATGTGATCAACTGCAAACATTATACGTTCCTTATTGCCCTTGATGCTCTCACGCAAATTATTTGGGTATGCGTGAGAGCATCAAGGGTTCCTGTTAATACTGCTACCTTACCGCGTTTTTGCACCAATGTATTGAGGTACAAAAGCACGCTGAGGTATTGGGGTTAAGGAACTTGTGCCGCCTAAGGGATGTGCGACAACGAAGCCTTAATCTCTTCTGCAGTAGGCTTTAACTGCGCTTTACCTTGTTTCTCTCTTCTGCTGCCCAACAAATACAGCAGCGTAGAGGTGATAAACAAGGTCGATGACGTGCCAATCACGACAGCAAAAACCATAGGGACTGCAAAACTTTCTACTGCATCACCGCCAAAAATAGCCATTGGTAACAACGCCAACAGCGTGGTAACGGAAGTGAACACCGTGCGGCTTAGCGTGCTGTTCACGGCCTCATTAATAGTATCTGCCAATGGCTTGTTTGGGTCTAAACGCAATAATTCACGGATGCGATCAAGTACCACCACCTTATCGTTTATAGAGTAACCAATGAGCGCCAACAGTGCTGCGACAGCCGTTAAGTTAAATTCGATGCCCGTAAGCGCGAAAAAGCCTATGGTTTTGGTTAAATCGAGTATCACGGTTAGCAGCGCTGCGCTCGCAAAATGCGCTTCAAAGCGTGCCCACAGATACACCAACATGCCGCCACCTGCGATAAGCAATGCTAGAATGGATAGCTCGGCAAAGCCTCCGCTGACTTTGGGTCCAACCATATCAATTTTATCAAAACTTACCTCACTGTCGGCTTGCGAAATCGCACGCTTTAGTGCGTTAGTCTGCTTTGCGTTGCTATTTTCAAGATCGCCACTGCTATCTAGAACAGGTGCTCGCAATAAATAGTGATGTTCACTGCCATATTCTTGAATTGCTATCTGATCAAAGCCATTGCTTTCAATCACATTCCTTAGCTCATCGGTAGTAAGGGTTGGTGCGGTCAACTCAATCATGGTGCCACCGGTAAAGTCGACACCATAATGTAAGCCAGGTTTAGCAAACAAGCCGATTGAAAGCACTGTTAGCACTACCGAAACAGCGAGTGCAATTTTACGCTTTGCCAGAAAATTAATACCGCTAAGCTTATCGCTTAACCGCAAAAGCGGTGATGAAAAGCGCAAAGGAACGCGCTGCTGCGCGCGATCTTGCGTATTCTTGTGCTTCGATTTAACCACTCTTAGCATTAACATTTTAGTTAGGGCTACAGCAGTAAATACCGAAGACACCAGACCAAGGGCAATTGTAATTGCAAACCCTTTAATAGGGCCGCTTCCAAACATAAACAACAAACTTACCGCTATTAGTGTGGTGAAGTTTGAATCCACAATAGTCGCGAACGCTTTATCAAAACCCACCTCTATTGCACTGGCTGCCGGACGACCTTTTTTACTTTCTTCACGAATACGTTCATTAATCAAAATGTTCGCATCGACCGCCATGCCCATGGTTAGGATCAAACCTGCAATGCCCGGTAACGTCAGTGTTGCGCCAAACAGGGTTAATGCGCCAAACACCAACGCCATATTGATACAAAGAGCAAAACTTGCGATAGCGCCCCACCTGCCGTAAATCGCTACCATAAATGCCAATACCAGTAACGCACCTGCCACGCCGCTTTCCACGCCGGTTTGAATTGCATCGCTGCCTAAATCAGGCCCCACCGTGCGTTCTTCTATAATGGTAAGTGGCACAGGTAGCGCACCTGTGCGAAGCATTAGTGCAGTGTTGCCCGCCTCGGGCAATGTAAAGTTACCGGTTATTTCACCACGACCACCCGGAATCACGCTATTTATGACGGGGGCTGTAACCACTTTGTCGTCAAGGACGATAGCAAGCACACGGCCGATGTTGTCACGTGTCATAGTGGCAAACTGCTTGGCACCTGCACTGTCTAATCGGAACGTCACTACTGGCTGGCCATTTTCACTACTTAAGACACCTGCCGCATCAGTAATATGCTCACCTTCTAGCGCCACTTTTTGCTCTAAGCGATAGGTATTACCCGCCGCATCTTGCTTATTCATTACCTGCTCAGACTGGCTGTTCGCGGCCCAGTGAAAGGTCATTTGTGCGGTAGTGCCCAATAATTTTTTAACTTGAGTGGGGTCAGACATACCCGGCATCTGAACTAGAATGGCGTCTTTACCTTGTAGCGTAACGCTAGGCTCAGTAAGACCCGTTTCGTTCAAACGCTTTCGAACTACTTCAACACTTCGGCTTAACGTGTCTTTAACCAGTTGTTCGGTATATAGCTCGTTAAGCGTAAGGGTAACGGTGCTTTGCTTTATCTCTACATCAAGTGCACTTGAACCATTTGGCTGAGCGGAAATTTGATATGCGGTGTCTTTTACCTTTCTCGCGTCATCTGCACTACGCAATGTAAAGACGACACTTCCAGAACGACTATCTTTATGAGTGAGTGAATGAGACGTTTTTGTATAGCGCACGTTTTGACTGCGCAATTCGCTAAGTAAGTCGCTCGAAAAGCTGTTGAGTTGCTTTTCAAACAAGGCGTTGGTGTCTGCGGCTAATAGCAGATGCGAACCACCTTGCAAATCTAAGCCTAAAGATAGTGTGGAAGTGGTGTACCACGTAGGTAACTGCTGTTTAATTGATTGTGGCAATATGTTGGGCGCAGCGCTCAGTAAACCGAGCATAACGATGAGCACATACACAAAGCCACGAAATGAAAATCGTGCCATTTTAGAATCCTGAATAATTAAATTTTTAAAGCGCCTTAATATGCAGCTAAGCGAACGTGCTAGCGCATCAAGGCAAAAAGAGAATTAGCTCAGGGATAAAGGTGGGCCGCGAGAAGGTTGGCGGTAGTGTTTGCGAGCACGGGGTACAACATTTGCCATACCCAAACACAGCACAATAGCCAGAACAACAAACCCCAAGGTCAATTCAACAATTGCCTCAGGTCCATCGCCTTGATCGTCACTGTTTTCTAGCTTAGTGCCGGTAAACCGTAACGAATAGCTTTTGCCCGCGTAGTTAAATTGGGCAAGTGGTGACTGCTGACTTACTTCAACTTCATTATTAATTTGACCACTTTGGAAGCTTGCACTAAGGATGAGACACGAGAGTACCCATGCCATGAAAAGCGGCATGTAGGACGAAAACCCGTGGCGAAAGTTAAGTGCTCTCAAAGTAGTGAATTGTCTATCTGTGAAGGAAAAGTCGCTCTTTAAACACGCGCTGTTTTATAGCGCGTATATTGGGGTGAGTATACATTATTCAATATCGTGAGTAACGAGATTACCGTTGAAGCACTTAATTTTTGGGTTTTACATTTCTGCCCATCGCTTCTTCTTGTAAGTTTACTCACTTGGATATAAGGTGATTTTTTGTGCTGTTTGTATATCAATTGGCAATGGAGCCATTGCTAGACATAACAGGAAATCGCGAGCCATTTGAAGCCATTTATAATGAATACAGCGAGAATAATGTCGTTAAGTTCCTTACAGTAGACACACGCAATCCATCTTCCATATTGAATTCGCTTCAATACGCGAGAGATAATGCGCGCACAATCACAGACGTTATTCCAAGAGAAGTTATAAGTAAACACAGGAAATGGAAGCCAGAACACAAAAGTAAGAAAGCAAAACAAAGCCCGCGCTAAGCGGGCTTTGTTATATACATAGCAACCTTGTGTAGTCAGGTATTACACAACCGCGATCACATCTTCTTTTGCAAGGCGCGCTTTCGGTAAACCATGGTTCCAATCTTGCTCTGTATCTGGGTAGCCCATGGCAAGTGCCACTTCGCAAACGTGGCCGTCTAGCTCATCTTTAAACTGTTCGCCAAGCAATTCGGCGTCAACACCTTCCATCGGCGTAGACGCTATGCCTAAACGCGCCAGCGTGTGAAGAACATTGCCTAATGCTAGATAAACTTGCGCTTTGGTCCAAGCCGCGTTGTTACCGTTTTCATCGGTGTTCGCTTCCGCAAATGCGTAAGCGCCCATGACGTTTTCACGCATATCTTCGGGTAAATGACCAGACGATACTTCTACATCGACACGCTTAACAAATTTCTCTTTTGTAAATTTAGGGTCATAGGCAAACAGAATCGTATGCGATGCTTCTTTAGCGTGATGCTGATTGAACTGATGCTTGTTGGCAAAGCTATCGTGCAAACGCTGCTTGGCTTCATCACTTTCAACAACCACAAATTTCCATGGCTGAGAGTTGATTGAAGACGCTGATAGTCTCAACGCCTCAAGAATTGTCGCCAGGTCATCGACTGAAATGCGTTTACTCGCATCGTACTGTTTAACCGCGTAACGCTTATTTAAATCTTCAATAATTGGATGAGACACAACTAACTCCTCAATACGTCTGCTATTTGTTGTTCACGCATGAATGCAACGAACCGAAAATTAAAGTACTCAATGAATATGGCGTGTATGGTATAGATTCAGCTTTTCAATGATAAGCCCCATAAAAAACGAATTAGTTTCAAATATTTTTTGACAATAAAAAACCCTCGTCTTAGCGAGGGTTTTTATATCAATCTAAATTAGCAGAAGCTTAGTTAGGCGTAATCGCGTTGTGGTAAACGTCTTGCACGTCATCACAGTCGTTAAGCATGTCCATGAATTTTTCAAACATCGGCATGTCTTCTTCGCTTATCTCAGTTTCGGTCTGAGGCATCCAGCTCATTTCTTCTGCAATAAAGCTAATGTCTGGGTAGGCTTCCGTTAGCGCTGTTTTTACTTGATAGAATTCAGTGTGTGGCGCGTAAACTGTAACTTTACCGTCTTCAACTTCAACATCAGTTACGTCTACGTCGGCTTCCATTAGCACTTCTAGGATAGCGTCTTCGTCGTCACCTTCAAACTGGAATACCGCTTGGTGATCGAACATATGCGATACCGCACCCTGTGCACCAAGTTTCGCGTTGGTTTTAGTAAAGCAGTTACGTACTTCAGTGATGGTGCGGTTTGCATTGTCAGACAAGCAGTCAACAATGACCATGCAGTTACCTGGGCCAAAACCTTCATAACGCATAGGCTGGAAATCTTCGCCAGCGCCACCAGCGGCTTTATCAATCGCTTTTTCAATAACGTGGCTTGGCACTTGGTCTTTCTTCGCCTTTTCCATTAGGCGGCGAAGTGAAAGGTTGGTGTCTGGATCGGCACCACCATTTTTCGCACATACGTAAATTTCTTTACCGTATTTAGAATAAACTTTAGTTTTTTGGCCGGCAGTTTTTGCCATGGCGTTTTTACGAACTTCGAATGCTCTTCCCATCTTAAAATTCTCTTTCTCGCAATTTGAAATGCTGCGTTGGGTTTTATCGGGCTACCTGTTGCCTGACTGTTCATCAGGCGCATCGCTCTGCCTTACTTGGTAGCATTGCCGAACTCGACGTTTCTATAAATGGTCGAACGTGACGGTGCTAAAAATTGCCAAGCGAAACACTGCCCAAAATAACGGTAGGCTAAGCGACACAAAAATTTGGGCGAAATTCTACCTTAATTTTCGTGTAATACCAATGTGAACGCCCCTAGAAAGGGTGTAGGTTGGTAGCTTTCACATTTTTAATGAGGTCAAAATGTACTCTGACCCCATATTTATGTTTACGGCAAATGCTCGGTTGCCAGGTAGTCGTGTGACTGCATTTCCTTTAAGCGGCTAAGACAGCGTCTGAACTCAAAGTTAAGTAGCCCCTCGGTGTACAAGCTTTCCAGCGCGACTTCTGCAGATATGATCAGCTTTACATTTCGCTCGTAAAACTCGTCCACCATTGCAATAAAACGGCGCGCCACATCGTCATTGTGCTGGCCCATTTCCTTAACATTCGCTAAAAGCACTGAGTGATAACAACGGCTTAGCTCAATGTAGTCGCTCTGGCTGCGGGGTCCGCCACACAGGGCTTTAAAATCTATCATCAATACCCCGTCAGCGTTTCTAAGCGTCGGTATTTTTCGGTTGTTCACCTCAATATCTTCGCCTTTAGAGCCTTCTTCCGGTGCTAACTGAGAAAAGTAGCTATGCAAGTTTTCAGTGGCTTCGCCATCAAGTGGGTAGTGATAAATTTCGGCTTGCTCTAACGTTCTAAGACGATAATCAATACCGCTATCAACATTTACCACGCGGGTATTCTGATTGAGTAGATCGATAGCAGGTAAGAACCGCGCACGCTGTAATCCGTTTTTATACAAATCGTCAGGGACTATGTTCGACGTCGCCACCAGCACAATACCGTGACCAAACAGCTCTTCCATTAACGTGCCTAAAATCATGGCATCGGTTATATCAGACACGAAAAACTCGTCAAAGCATATTACCCGCGCTTCTTTTGCTAACTTAGCCGCTACCAGCTTTAGCGGGTCTTGTGCGTTTTTAAGCTGCTTTAGTTCATCGTGCACACGGTACATAAAGCGGTGAAAATGCACGCGCATTTTCTTTTCAAAAGGCAAACAGTCGTAGAATGTATCTACTAAATAGGTTTTGCCTCGCCCTACCCCACCGTAAAAGTAAATGCCCTGGATACCAGGCTTCGCATGGCCTTTCCCAAACGCTGCTTTTAACTTTACCCGCCACGTCGTTTTCTTTTCAGGTTGGGTAAGTTCATCAAACAAACGTTGAAGTTCTTTTACTGCATTTTCTTGCGCCGCGTCGTAATGAAAGTCAGACGACTGAAGATCTAGCTGATATTTTTCCCATGGCGTCATCGCCGAAACCACTCCGTACAAAAGTCAATAGCGGCGCTTGCTGCACCGACCTGCTTGAATTTCTCAATTATGACCTTAATTTTAATGGAAATCACGGTAGAATCTCACATTGAAATTCGACATACACCGAATAAATGTCACGATGTATGCGCTTTTCGGGTTCGACCTTGCTATATTCAGCGTATGGTCGAAAGCAGCTTTTAGATCGTAGAAGTAAAGGTCGGCTGCAAGATGTAGATTGATTCGGAGAATATAATGGAATTGTTAGTATCTCTTGCTTTGTTAGTAGTTGGGTTAATTATTGGCTTTTTCGCAGGTCGCTTTTTTCAACAAAAGCAGGGCGCAGGCAATACTGCACAGACTGAGAAGCAAGTTAAAGAGATCCTCGCACAGCAGGCGCAACACCACATTCATCAAACTCGTCAAAGCTTAGAGAGCATTGAAAGCCAGTGCGAAACCTTAAAGCAACAAATTGAAGAGTATGAATTGCTGCTTGAGCAAGGCAGCGATGATGACAGCAAAGTTCCTTTTTATGGGGAACAAGCAACTACGTATTTACGTAACAACCTAAAAGGGTCTGACAAATCGAGAGTTCAGCGTGTATCTGACACACAGCCAAGAGACTTCGCTAACTCGGGTTCTGGGCTGTTCGTCGGCGGATCTGATAAGAATACCGCAGAAAAACAGTAACATCGGGAACTTTATCACGACCTCGGACTCTTTTAGTGAAACCATGCTATGTCGCATATAACATGAAGGAGTGTAAGCGAACATGAAAATGTCTTTCCGCCATTGTCTATTGGCGTCTGCCGTTGTTGTAAGTTCATTGGGCTTTACTGCTAGCACACAGGCGGCGTTACCGTTCTTTTCTGATAAGAAAGATGAAGTTCCCTCTTTAGCCCCTATGCTAGAAGAAGCTACCCCAGCGGTAGTGAGCATTGCGGTAGAAGGAACACAAACCTCTACGCAGCGTGTACCCGAGATGTTTCGCTACTTCTTCGGCGCCCCGCAAGAGCAGGTTCAAGAACGCCCTTTCCGAGGTCTTGGTTCTGGTGTCATCATTGATGCCGATAAAGGTTATGTCGTTACCAACAACCACGTTGTTGATAATGCAGATGAAATCACTGTTAAGTTAACTGACGGTCGCGAGTTTAAGGCGAAAAAGCTAGGCTCTGACGAGCAAAGCGATATCGCGCTACTTAAAATAGAACCTGATGATTTAAAAGCGTTACCGCTTGCCGATTCTGACGCGCTGCGCGTAGGCGACTTTGTAGTAGCTATTGGTAATCCGTTTGGTCTTTCTCAAACGGTTACCTCTGGTATTGTAAGCGCTCTGGGTCGCTCTGGCCTGAACATTGGCGGTTATGAAGACTTTATTCAGACCGACGCAGCAATTAACCGCGGTAACTCAGGCGGTGCGTTAGTTAACCTTCACGGTGAACTGGTTGGTATCAACACCGCTATTTTTGGTCCTAACGGCGGCAACGTCGGTATTGGTTTTGCTATTCCTGCCAATATGATGAAAAGCCTAATTGATCAAATTGCAGAATTTGGTGAAGTTCGCCGTGGCCTTCTAGGCATTTTAGGTAGCGATATTGACGCGGGCCTTGCCGAAGCCATGAATGCGGAAGTGAACATTGGTGCGTTCGTGAGCGAAGTGCAGCCAGACTCTGCCGCTGAAAAAGGTGGTCTGCAAGCCGGTGATATTATTACTGCCATTAATGGTCGTAAACTTCATAGCTTCCAAGAACTGCGCGCAAAAATTGCGAGTATGGGCGCGGGCGCTGAAGTTGAACTCACGGTAATGCGCAAAGGTAAGAAAATGAATGTAGACGTTGTATTAGATGACGCTACAGACACGACAGTGACGGCTGCTCAAATTCACCCAGCCCTAGAAGGAGCAACCCTGTCTAACGGCACAGACGATGCTGGTAATGCTGGTGTAGTGGTTTCTGATATCGAGCGTGGTGCGCCTGCGGCGAGAATTGGCCTTCAATCTGATGATGTGATAATTGGCGTTAACCGCGTACGTACGTCCACGGTTGCAGAGTTTAGAAATGCACTAGACGAAGCCAAAGGCGTTATCGCACTCAATGTAAAACGTGGAAACTCTACGCTTTACTTGGTAATCAGACAGTAGCAATTTAGCTCTTCAATTACATCCTCCGCTCAGACGCGTTGGTGTCCAAGCTGGGAATTAGCATAAAAACGGCGCTTTATTAGCGCCGTTTTTGTTTTCAAATGATAACCGTTGAAAACAGTGTGCTCCTAGCTTCCTAACGGGGCTTCTTTACGGACTCCTCTGATAAACCGCATTTTCGAGCTACACCTATGTCCACGTAAATAACGCTATATGAACAGCATGAAAGGTTTTGAAGTACATGCTAGTGCAAATTGAGTTGCACAAAATTTGCGTTTCATTACGGTAGTTTATTAAATAAAGTGATATCCTTTGCCGTAAGATGATAATTTAAGAATGTTGCGCTTTAAGATTGTGAAGTAGTGCTAAGTTAACGGCACGTATTAATTAAGTGCGACAGATAACAAAAAGTGTGATTTGTGACTGGCCGCTCAATTTTTAACTTCTTACTAAAATCTGTATTTCTTGGCGTAGCTGTTGCTGCACTGCTGTTAGTTTTCCTACCCGATCTACGTCAAGGCAAAGGCCTTGCTCAAGGATTCTTTAACTCTCCATCAGTAAGCGCTAGTCGCGAAAGCTATTTTACTGCCCTGAGCCGCTCTGCGCCTGCAGTAGTCAATATCTACAGCGTCAGTATTGAGAACGGTTCAGGCCTATTCAGAAATCAATCTCGTGGGCGCACCAATTTGGGTTCTGGCGTTATCATGACAGAAAATGGCTATTTGCTTACCTGTCACCACGTAGTTGCAGATGCCGATAGCATTTACGTAGCGGTTCAAGATGGACGTATTTTGGAAGCGCAAATTGTGGGCACCGACCCACTGACCGACCTTGCCGTGTTAAAAGTCACCGCTGATAACCTGCATATTATTCCTCAGGTATCGGAACCTGACACCCATGTGGGTGATGTGGTGATGGCGATTGGTAATCCTTTCGATCTGGGACAAACCATTACTCAAGGCATAGTAAGCAGAGCCGGACGAAATGGTCTATCTAATTATGTTGATTTCATTCAAACCGACGCAGTTTTGAACCAAGGTAACTCTGGTGGCGCACTGGTAGATAGCAATGGTATTTTGCTGGGTATCACTAACGCCAACTTCCAAGTGCTAGATTCAAATAATCGCGCTCGCAATGTAGACGGCATTAACTTTGCCGTGCCTTACGAATTAGCTAAGCGAGTCATGGATGAAATTATCAGCAATGGACGTGTTGTTCGCGGGCAGCTTGGTTTTGTTGGCGGTGAAAACCGCAACCGACCAGGCATAGACGTTTCAGCAGTAGCTAAAGGCAGCCCTGCCGATATCGCGGGTATCCGCCCTGGCGACATCATAGTAGCGATAGACGGCGTACGTTTAGAAAGCGCATCAAAAACGTTGGATATGATTGCCGAAACCGAGCCCGGTACAGAACTTGAAATTGAGCTCAGCCGCGACGGGCGTTCAATTACTCTTACGGCAACGGTTGCAGAGCTTCGCGCTGGTCAATAAGTATTGTTGGAGCTGGCAGATTAGTTCGGCTTCCCAAGTTTAGAACGTGAAGATTTAATACCAGCCCGCATAGATAATAGACACAAAAAAAGCGCCAGATAGATATGCTATCTGGCGCTTTTTCGTAGAAGTGCGAAACCTTGAGTTATTCTTTCACTCTTTCAATGATGGCACCCAAGCCACCCAGCTTCTCTTCAATTGCTTCATAACCACGGTCTAAGTGATAAATGCGATTCACGTGAGTCTCACCTTCTGCGATGAGCCCAGCGATCACCAAGCTTGCCGACGCGCGCAGGTCAGTAGCCATTACCGGAGCTCCTTTAAGGCTTGAGCTGCCTTTAGACACTGCTGAGTTCGCTTCTAACGCGATTTCTGCGCCCATACGTTGTAACTCTGGCACGTGCATGAAGCGGTTTTCAAAAATGGTTTCTGTAATTACGCCCGTGCCTTCGGCAACACAGTTTAAGGTAACAAACTGCGCCTGCATATCCGTAGGGAATGCTGGGTGTGGTGCGGTTTTAACTCGCACAGCCTGTGGTTTGCGCCCTTCCATGTCTAGCTCTATCCAGTCATCACCAGTGGTGATTTTAGCTCCGGCTTGCTCTAGCTTATCTAGCACTGCATCTAATGTATCTGGCGCCGCATGAGTACAGCGTATTTTCCCACCTGTCACAGCGGCCGCTACCAAGAAAGTACCGGTTTCTATACGGTCAGGCAGCACTGCATAATCACAACCGTTTAAGGTTTCCACGCCCTCAATGGTTATTTTATCGCTTCCTGCACCGCTAATTTTCGCGCCCATCTGAATAAGACAGTTTGCTAAATCAACGATTTCGGGCTCGCGTGCCGCGTTTTCAAGAATGGTTGTTCCGTCAGCCAGCGCCGCTGCCATCAGTAGGTTTTCAGTGGCACCCACGCTTACCATATCCATGAAAATACGCGCACCTTTCAGACGACCATCGACTTCGGCTCGAATGTAGCCTTCGTCTACTTCAATCTTCGCGCCCATCTTTTCAAGGCCAGTTAAATGAAGATTTACCGGGCGCGCACCTATAGCACAGCCCCCGGGCAAAGAGACATTCGCTTTACCTTGCTTAGCTAACAGTGGGCCAAGTACCAAGATAGACGCACGCATAGTACGTACTAACTCATAGGACGCTGTAACGCTTTGTAGCGTACTCGCATCGATAACGATATCGTTAGGTGCGGGTAGTGCGACTTCAACCCCTAATTCACGCAAAAGTGCCGTCGTTGTATTGATGTCACGAAGACGAGGAACGTTGGTGTAACGACAAGGAGAGTCGGTCAGCAAGCTTGTCATCAACAATGGCAAGGCCGCGTTTTTAGCGCCAGAGATGCGCACGGTACCGTTGAGCGCAGGGCCCTTTTTAATTACGAGTTTATCCACGTGCTACGCCTATTATTGAGGAATATTAAACTGGCGCTCACGCTCCCAGTCTTTTACTGAAAACGTCTTGATGGTAATTGCATGCATGCTGCCGTCTGCAATTTTATCAGCCAAAGGCGCATATACCGCTTGCTGGCGCTTCACACGGCTCATTTCATTAAAAGCATCGCTTACCGCAATAATATTAAAATGCGAACCTTCGCCCTTTACATGGACTTCGTGAAGGTCTAACGCATCTTTCAAGATTTTTTCAATTTCGGACAATTCCATAACTTACTTCTTAATTCGCTAACGGGTGTTTATTCTACGGGTAAAAAGCTATCTGCGTCGCTTATTTTAGCAAGCTTACGTAGCTTCTCAGGCATTTTATATAGGCTCATGCTAACACCATTTTGCTTTGCATCCCTAACGGCATTAATAAGCCAAGCCAAACCTGCACTGTCTGCGCGCTCAACATCACTTAAATCAACAAGACATCTTTTATTGTTAATCAAGGTGCTACGCTCATTTCCGTTCAAACTATCCCAGAAATTCTTCGACAGCGTTTCACGGTCAAGATGACCGTGAACCACTACATTGCCTTTGTCGTTTACCTCGAATAGGCTCACTCAGCCTCTCCTTCGATTTCGATTGGCTCGCCTTGCTTAAGCTCAACTGGCTTACCAATTTTGTCGCGCATTAGTGCGATAACTGCATCGATACCGTCTTGACGAAGGATTGATTCAAATTCGCTACGCTTGCTATTTAGCATGCTGATGCCTTCAGCAACCATATCGTAGGCTTTCCACTCGTTCGTTTTACTATCTTTACGAACTTTAAAAGCAATTTTGATTTCTGGGCGGTTTGGATCTTGAACCACTGCACGCACTGTTACTGATTTTTTATCATCAAAAGATGATTCAGGCTCAAAGATAACTTCTTGGTTGTCGTAGTAGCCCATTGCCACAGCGTAGGTTGTTACCAAATATTGACGAAATACGCTGATGTACTCGCCCATCTTCTCTTGAGGTACTGACTTAAAGTGTTTACCTAGTACCATAAAAGCAGCGAATTTGTAGTCGATATGAGGTACTAATTCTTCTTCCATAATAGTGCGTAGCATTTCAGGATCAGCTTTGATCGCTGCTTGGTTCGCTTTGATGCGCTCAAACGTGCGGTTTGCTACGTCTTGAACCAATTCGTACGGGTTTTGTTCATTAACTTCTTGTGCATTCGCTATGCCCGCTACAGACATCATGAAGATGCCAAGTGCTACCATAAACTTTTTCAAAATTACTCTCCTAACTTAAAACTCTATTTAGCAGACCTGATGGCAATCTAATAAGTTTCATCACGCCGCTGGAATAATTTAACGACCTGGTAATATACGTCTGGCCGTAATACTGCGATTAGTCTTCGTCGCTTCCGCGATTAAATAAGAACTGACCAATGAGATCTTCAAGAACCAAAGCTGACTTAGTATCCTGAAGGTAATCGCCATTTTGTAAATTAGCGACACCGTCGAAAGAGAAGCCAGGTTGGAAGCCAACATACTGTTCGCCTAGCAAACCCGAGGTCAAAATAGACACAGAGCTGGTTTCTGGAAAGCCGTTGTATTCATTTAAAATTGACAGCTCAACTACTGGCGTAAAATCTTCTTGGTCTAGCGTAATCGATGACACACGGCCAACCGTCACCCCACCAACCTTTACTGCCGATCTCGGCTTTAAGCCGCCAATATTGTCGAATTTTGCGTATAACGTGTAGGTATCGCCTTCGGTGGCTACCGTTTGGTTTGCTACTTTCAGTGCCAATAACAACAACGCACCGATAGTAAGCATGACAAACACACCAACCATTACTTCCGTTTTATACTTACTCATTCCAATCCCCTACTCGATACCAAACATAAGGGCGGTTAGCACGAAGTCCAGCCCTAATACTGCTAATGAT
>VMHT01053106.1_pt1 | contig 15288 bp, 19 predicted proteins | sample 4693611 | NCBI WGS metagenome assembly VMHT01 (sample SAMN12280063, study PRJNA550983) | marine metagenome | isolation source: seawater sampled from same location over 5 years 0.02-0.2 micron viral filtrate | place: USA: collected off the coast of southern California halfway between the port... ... | reverse complement strand
ATCCATTTAATCTGTTTCTTTGAGTCATAATAGAAAAACCATGCGAGAGGCTGCTTTTGTGAAGCAAAATAAGGATAAATGGCTGAAGTTTGAAAGCCTGCTTCAAAATAAAAATAATCTGCGCCCAGAGCAGCTTTCCAATATTTATATAGAAGTTAGCGACCATTTAAGCTACTCCAAAACCTTTTATCCAAAAAGCAATACTACTACTTACTTAAATCAATTAGCCGCTTCTGCACATCAAAAAGTTTATAAGAACAAAAAGGAATCACGAAACCGGTTTATTACGTTTTTCACTAAAGAATTTCCTTTATTCTTCTATAATTTTCAAAAACAATTATTGCTTAGCTTTTTAATTTTCGCTCTTTTTTCTGCAGCGGGAGCTTTTTCAGCAGCTTCAGATCACACTTTTGTGAGAAGTATTTTAGGCGATGCTTATGTGAATATGACGTTACAGAATATTGCTGAAGGCGATCCCATGGCAGTTTATAAAAAAATGAGTGAAACCGATATGTTTTTGGGAATTACCATTAACAACATTCGGGTTTCTTTAATGGCTTTTAGTATGGGAATTCTTGCCGGAATAGGTACGGTTTTCATTTTAATGCAAAACGCGGTAATGCTGGGATCGTTTCAATATTTCTTTTATGACCAGGGATTGCTTTGGGAGTCTGCCAGGACGATTTGGATTCACGGGACTATTGAAATTTCCGTAATAATAATTGCGGGTTGCGCAGGTCTCGTAGTGGGAAAAAGCATACTATTCCCGGGAACTTACACCCGCCTGGTTTCCTTTACCAAAGGGGTAAAAAACGGACTTAAAATTGTGATTAGTACTATTCCATTTTTTATAATAGCCGGTTTCCTGGAAGGTTTTGTCACCAGGCAAACTCAAATGCCCGATTGGTTAGCGATTTTAATCATTGGCAGTTCTTTAGCGCTTATTTTATTCTACTATATTTTTTATCCCCATATTTTAAATAAAAAACATCAAATTAATGAAGCAGGATTACATTGATTTCAAGCAACAGCGAGAGATTGGAGATATTATTAGTTACACCTTTAAATTTATTCGCGAAAATTATAAGGCCTATTTTAAAAGTATTGCTAAAATTGCTTGGCCGGCTTATTTGCTTTTAATCGCCGCCGTAACTTATTATTCCTATTCTACCGTAGGCAATTCACTTATGTTCAGCCAGGATGGCGGTTTCTTTATAAGTTTTGGTTTATTAATGCTTGGCCTACTTTTGTATTTCGCGGTCATGAATGTGGCGGCCTTTCAATTCGTTAAATCCTATGTAAATAACCACGGGGAGACAAACCATCACGAAATTAAACAGGGCGTAAAAAAAGACCTGGGTCGAATGTTTGGTCTTGGTGCAATTACCTGGATCTTAATTTTCGCCGGACTTATAATCTTTATTATTCCCGGTATATATTTAAGTGTACCGCTAAGTATTGCAGCCGCGGTTCTTGTGTTTAAAAACGAAAGTATGGGCGGTAGTATTTCTGAAGGTTTTCACCTGGTAAAAAACAACTGGTGGACGAGTTTTATAAGTCTTTTTCTTATTTGGCTTATTGTATATGTGATTAGCTTTATTTTTCAAATCCCGGTACTAATCTACACCTTCGTAAAAATGTTTACGATGATGGAAGAAAATTCAGCTTCAGCTGCAAATGTAGCCGATATGTTCGATTGGGTTTACCTTAGCCTAACCATTATAGCTTCTGCGATCCAATACATACTTTACGCCATTACGCCAATTGGGGTGGCATTCATTTATTACAGCTTAAACGAAGAAAAATATTTTACAGGCGCCTACGAAAGCATCGAAAATCTGGGCAAAAACGAGTAATGATCAAATTTCTGCTTTTTTTCAATTTGTTGTTCTTCGGAAATTTTATTCCGCAGGAGCCAATAGTTACTGATTCTACTGAGATAGCTCAGAACATCACTGATGAAGAACTGGAAAAAGCTGATTTTGACATTAATAAAATTGAAAATTATAAATCTGAAAAAGCTTTTGATTATTTAGATAAAATTGAAGAGGATTCCTGGTGGACCCGCTTAAAACGTTGGGTTAACCTAAAATGGAACGCTTTTCTCCAATGGCTTTTTGGTGATTATCAAACCAACGCATTCTGGAGTGCTGTGCTCCAGGCTTTACCCTACGTTTTACTTGTTTTGGTTTTGGGAGTTATCACCTGGCTTTTTATTCGGTTAAATCCCGGAAATGCGGTGATGGCAGAACCTATTACCGGAAAAGTTAAACTTCAAAAAGAAGAAGAACTTGTAAAAAGGGCTGATATTTCTTCTTTGATCAAACAAGCCATAAACGAAGAAAATTACCGTTTAGCGGTTCGTTATTTGTATTTAAAAAGCCTTCGCTTGTTGGATCAAACAGAACACATTTCCTATAGATTTCAAAAAACTAACGAAGACTATATTAATGAAATAAGCGAAACTGAAATAAAAGAGCAGTTCACAAGAATCACCCGACTTTACGATTTTATCTGGTATGGAGATTTTCAACTTTCTAAAGAACGTTTTGAGAAAGTTAACCGGGAATTCACAAAAATGGAAAACAGTTTAAAACCTGGAAATAATGGGTAAAACAGCAAAGTTATTTTTCGGTTTTTTCCTGCTCCTGGTTGTTTTTCTAACTTACCTGGAGGCTTCAGAACCAGAACCCGTGAATTGGACGCCCAGTTATATGAGCGATGATAAAATACCACTTGGAAGCCTGGTTTTTTACGAAAGCTGGGAGAATACCAATAAATGGGAAATGGAAGAAATTAGCATTCCTCCATTTGAAAAACTTGCTGATAGCCTGGGAGATGGCACTTATTTTTTCCTGAATAATGCTGTAGCATTTGATCAGGATGAATTAAATAGAATATTGGATTGGGTTAATAAGGGTAATGAACTTTTTATTTCTGCCAGGGGCATTAGCCCGGCTTTACTGGATACGCTTCACCTGGAAACTAAAGTGTTTATTCCAAAAAACGATCTTAGCTCAAAACCCGAACTGAATTTTAAAAATTCGTCTTTAAAAAGTGAAACTGGTTTTAAATTTAAAAATGAATTTCCTCCGCTTTTCTTTCAGCAAAAAGATAGTGCTTCTATTCAGGTTATGGGACAAATAAATATTCAGGGAGATGATAAAAACAAACAGCCTAATTTTATAAGTTCTGAATTTGGGAAAGGAAAAATTTACCTACACACCACCCCTGAAGCATTTGGTAATTACTTTCTTTTAACACAGCAGAATTATAAATATGCGGAAAAAATTCTGGCTTATATAAATGAGGAAAAACCGGTATTTCTAGACAATTATTATAAAGCAGGTAAAAGCTTTTACTCTTCTCCGCTCTATATTCTTCTTAGCGATAACCGACTTAAATGGGCTTATTATTTCCTACTGGCCGGCAGTATCTTGTTCATTATTTTTGAAGGAAAAAGAAAACAACGAGCTATTCCCGTAGTAAATCCTTTAAAGAACCAGAGTTACGAATATGCTAAAACCGTTGGTGATCTCTATTTAGAAGAAAAAGAATATGCAGAATTGATTTCGAAAAAGATCAATTTATTTTTAGAGTACATACGGATGAATTATAAAATTTCAACCAAAAATATAGATGAGGAATTCCATACTTTACTGGCAGCAAAATCTGGAAACAGTATCGCTTCAGGAAAGAAACTTTTTGAAAAAATGGAAAGATTCTCTAATAACGACAATGCCGGCAAAAATGAATTTTTCGAACTAGCTGAGGCAATAAATAATTTTAAATCACATTCCAATGGAAAATCAGGAAAATAAAGACACCGAATCGCTAAATTTTGATAGTCGTATTCCTTTAGACGATCTTAAAGAAGCTGTTGCAAGTTTAAAAAACCAGCTGGCCAAAGTTATTGTTGGGCAAAATCATTTTGTAGAATTATTAATCGCCGGCCTGCTCTCTAACGGTCACGTGTTAATTGAAGGTGTTCCCGGGGTTGCGAAAACTTTAACCGCTAAACTATTCGCCAAAAGCCTGGATACTAATTTTAGCAGAATTCAATTTACACCAGATTTGATGCCTAGCGATGTTCTGGGAACTTCGGTTTTAAATGCTCAAAAAGGTGAGTTTGAATTTAAACCAGGCCCTATCTTTTCAAATATTGTTTTAATTGATGAAATTAACCGTGCCCCTGCAAAAACGCAGGCTGCCTTATTTGAGGTAATGGAAGAACGCCAAATTACTATAGATGGAGTTCAGCACGATTTGGAAGCACCTTTTATGGTCCTGGCCACACAAAACCCTATAGAACAGGAAGGAACTTACGCTTTACCGGAGGCCCAATTAGACCGATTTTTATTTAAAATTGAAGTGGATTATCCAGGTCTTGAAGACGAAATAAATATCCTAAAAACACATCACGACCGAAAGGGTTCGCTACCTATTTCTCAAATTGAAGCCGTTTTGAATCCTAAGAATTTAAACGAGCTAAAAAACCAGATCCAGGAAATAATCGTTGAAGAAAAACTGATGCATTACATTGCAAGTATCGTTGGAAAAACCCGTAATCACTCGCACATTTATCTTGGCGCTTCTCCACGAGCTTCTATCGCGGTGATGAATGCTTCAAAAGCTTTTGCTGCAATTAACGGAAGAGATTTTGTAATTCCGGAAGACATTAAAAAAGTGCTAAATCCTGTCTTAGCTCATAGACTTATTATTAGTCCTGATAGAGAAATGGAAGGGATTACCGCCAAAGAAGTGATAGAAATGATTTCCCAATCTGTAGAAATTCCACGTTAGTGCTCAACTTCTTTAAATCCTTATATCTAAATCAACGTTTTTTTTATGCGATCTTCGGCATCGCACTACTCTTCCTGTTTTCCTATTTCTTTGATTTCTTATATGGATTCAACTGGGTTTTAAGTCTGCTTTTGCTGTTATTCTTTCTTGCCGATCTGGTAAGTCTTTATAAAAATAACCAAATTAATGCCGAAAGAATTCTTCCGCAGAAATTCTCTAATTCAGATGAAAATGATGTAGAAGTAATCCTTGAAAACAATTACGGTTTTTCAATTTATGTGGAAATTATAGATGAAATTCCGGTGCAATTTCAAAAGCGCGATTTTTTTAAACGGCTAAAAATTGCGGCCGGCGCTACAGAAAAATTTAGTTATTCTTTACGACCGGTAGAACGCGGTGAATATTTCTTCGGAAAACTTAATATCTATACCTACACAAAAATAGGACTTGCAAAACGCAAAAGTATTTTTGGAGAACAACAAATGCTTAAAGTCTATCCTTCATTTATCCAAATGAAAAAACTGGATTTCCTGGCTATAGATAATCGCTTATCTCAAGCTGGTTTGAAGAAAATTAGAAGGATTGGGCAGACCATGGAATTTGAGCAAATTAAAGAATATGTGCCGGGAGACGATATAAGGACCATAAACTGGAAAGCCACCGCCAAACACGGCGATCTTATGGTGAACCAGTTTCAGGATGAAAAGGCCCAACCTATTTATTCTATAATAGATACCGGGCGGGTAATGAAAATGCCTTTTAATGGTTTGAGTTTACTGGATTACGCAATTAATAGCAGCCTCGCTTTTTCTAATATCGCACTTAAGAAAAAAGATAAAGTAGGATTAATTTCCTTTTCAGCTAAAATTGAAAGTATACTAAAGGCAAACGCAAAGTTGAGCCAGTTACAGCAAATTATGGAACGCTTGTATAATATCAATACGCAGTTCCCCGATTCAGATTTTAATATGCTTTACAGCAATTTGCGTAAAAGGATCACGCAGCGAAGTCTGTTGATGTTATATACCAATTTTGAACATATTTCAGCATTAAAAAGACAGCTTCCCTATTTACAGGCCATCAATAAAAAGCACGTGCTTGTGGTGATATTCTTTGAAAATACAGAACTGGATAAAATTATAGCCAGCAAACCCGATAATACTACCGATATGGCTCACCAGGTAATTGCTGAAAGTTTTACACACGATAAAAAGTTAATGGCAGCAGAGCTTCGGAAACACGGGATTAATACTTTGCTTACCAAACCCGAAGATCTCAGCATTAACGCCATTAATAAATATCTAGAAATTAAAGCGCGGGGAATACTTTAATACGTAAATCTAAACATCCCCTGGAAGTGTTTACGAGAAGAAATCTTGATGCTTAACCAACTCAAGATGGTAAACATTTTTCAGTCTTTTCCGTTTACTCTTTTCTCTCTTTTCTTTTGAAGAATTTTACGGTTCATCATTCAATAATTACAACTCGGTTATAATTATTAATACGGCAGCATAATTCCATTTAGTTTTGAAGATATAAATCAATACAAACTAAGTTATTATGAAAACAATTGCCATTTTATTCAGTCTATTCCTTTGTCAAATTGCCTTCGCGCAAATTGAAACTACAGGAAACATTACTGTGAGTGTAGAGAATCTTTCTTCGGAAGAAGGAAAGGTTTATTTTGCACTTTTCAATGAAGATAATTTTCTTAAAAAAGCTCCTATCCAGGGAGAAGTAAGTGAAATTAAAGAAGGAGTCGCGCAGATCACCTTTTCTGAAGTTCCTTCCGGAACCTATGCCGTAACCGCCTATCACGATAAAAATGGAAACCAACAGATGGATTTTGAAAGTAATGGAATTCCGAAAGAAAATTACGGAGTTTCCAATAATCAAATGAATTTATACGGGCCACCACTTTGGGAAGATGCTAAATTTGAATTTGACGGATCTGAGAAAAATTTAAAGCTCCAGTTTTAAAGAAAACTTCGGCAAATATCAGTTCACATAGACAAAATCATATTTATTCTAATTTAGAATAGAAAAAACCAATACATTTGCAGTAACAATAAGGCTTCAATTTTATGACGATTACACAACTGCATTATGTATTGGCTGTTGCCGAGCATAAGAATTTTACTAAAGCAGCGCAAAAGGTTTTTGTAACCCAGCCTACGCTAAGTATGCAAATTCAAAAACTGGAAGAAGAACTGGATGTACAAATATTTGATAGGACCAAAAAGCCTATTCAACTAACCGAAACGGGCCAAAAAATTGTACAGCAGGCAAGAAATATTGTTAATGAAAGTGACCGGATCAAAGATATTGTAGATCAGCAAAAAGGCTTTGTAGGTGGAATTTTTAAACTGGGCGTAATACCCACAATAATGCCCACTTTATTGCCTATGTTCATCAACAATTTCATCAAAAAGTATCCGAAAGTAAAACTCAAAATAGAAGAGTTAAATACAGAGGCTATAATTGAGCGCTTAAGGGAAGGACATTTAGATGCTGCAATTGCCGCTACTCCATTGGAATTGCCGGGAATTAAAGAAAATGTACTTTATTACGAACCCTTTGTAGGTTATATTCCAAATGCTCACAGGCTGCATAATAAAGAAAAAATTGAAGTAAACGATCTTGATATAGACGACATGCTCCTTCTGGAAGATGGGCATTGTTTTAAAGACGGAATCATTAATTTATGTAAGTCTTCCCGAAATTACGACGAAGACCATTTTCAGCTGGAAAGCGGAAGTTTTGAAACTTTAATAAAACTTGCCAATGAAGGATTGGGTATGACGCTTCTGCCCTATTTACACACCCTGGACCTAAAAGATGGCGAGAAGAAAAATTTAAAAATGTTTAAAGATCCTGTTCCGGCAAGAGAAGTGAGTCTTATCTATAACCGAAGCGAATTAAAAATGCAGATTATTGAAGCTATAAGAAGTACGATTGCAGGTGTTGTAAAGGGTGCTATCGCTTTTCATAATGTGAATATTATTAGCCCTTTAAGTAAGAAGAACGAGTTTCAGGAATAAACAATAGAATTTACCTCTTTGTTTATTAAAATTTGTTCAAAATTAAATAACCTACATGTCAGAATTAATTGAGTTTCTAGTTGAGCAATGGGAGTGGGTTGTCGGTAGTGGGATTTTTGCCACTTTAATTGGTTTTGCTTTAGAGAAGTTTTTTAATAAAAATGAAGAAACTAAAGGTTATCACATTGGAAATGTAAATGCTAAGACAATTAATATTTATAATACCGAAAAAATAAAACACCTCAATAATTCTAAAAGCAATAAAGATTCAATATTAGAATTGGTTGATGTAGTACTTGGAGATGATGAATATTATTTCTGTACTATTGACATTAAAATTAGAAACATTGGTGAAAGCGTTGCTTTCTTAAAACAGGCAGTTATTAATATTAATCAAAAAGATGTTCTTGAAGATCCCTCGGAACCGAAATATGCAGTTATACCAATTACGTGCAATTATGATTTTTTATTAAGCTTAGATAAAGACCAAAAAAAACTAGAGAAAAAAATATCTCATAAAATTAAGCCAAACGATGTGGAAAGAATATCATTCACTATTATCAGTAAAGATTTAGGACCCGAGAAATCAGGCTTATTTCAATTGTCTTTAGATTTGCTATATGACGGTGATAATAAATTTATAAATATTCCTTCATTACTTATTGGGCTTTCTGATAGTAAACAATGGGAAGAAAATTCAGAATATATTAAGAATCCTAAAATTGTTGCAAAAAATCAAAAAATATTAGAAAAGTATAACAAATTGAATGGATTGAAAAACTCTCAATTTATTAGTATTCTTTCTAATCAAGTCAAGCAAAATGACTAAAATATGTTTTACTAGGCAATCTTAAAAATGACTTCATCAAAAAGCGGCTCGAAAAGCCGCTTTTTTTATGTATTTAAAAGAATTAGACATTGATTAAGCTCTGGATTTTTATTGGTTAAAGCCATAATCCAAATGCGTAGTTCCTCAATTTCATGAGGTAAAAGTCGTTGCAGTGCTTTTTTCACTTCCCTGCAAAAAAGGGTGGGGTCAAAACTAACTTTGTCAAGAACAGTTTTGGTGTATTCAAACATCGCTCGCGCCATAATTTGAAAGATTTAGATTAGAGTTAGGTTAATTAAAAAAGAGTAGAAATCTTATAATAGGCTGTAGCTTTTTAGAATCACCTAAATATAATAAAAATATCTCAATTCCTTTTATTTTCACAAGTGTTTAACCAAACTAAAATCTGCGATCACCACCTATTACATCTCCTAAGCCTCCAAGAATACTGCCTTCTCCTTTATCTTTACCACCACCTTGTGGCGCAGCCTGCCAAATTCTGTTAGCCAAACGGCTAAAAGGTAGGGATTGTACGTAAACGGTCCCCGGACCTGTTAGCGTAGCGAAAAAGAGTCCTTCTCCACCAAAAATGGTATTTTTAATTCCTCCTACAAATTCAATATCATAGTTTATATCCTGGGTAAATCCAATAATACAACCGGTATCAATTTTTAACCTTTCACCGGGAGATAATTCTTTTCGGGCCATAGTACCACCGGCGTGAACAAAGGCCATCCCATCGCCTTCCAGTTTTTGCATAATAAAGCCTTCACCACCAAAAAATCCTCTACCCAGTTTCTTACTAAATTCAATGCCCACAGCAACACCTTTCGCTGCGCATAAAAATGCATCTTTCTGGCAAATAAACTTATTACCGTATCGAGTTAGATCTATTGGAATTATTTTACCTGGATATGGGGAAGCAAAACTAATACGCTTTTTCCCCTGAATTTCGTTACTAAAAATGGTCATAAAAAGACTTTCGCCGGTAAGCAAGCGTTTTCCGGCGCCTAAAACTCTCCCTAGAAAACCTTCATTTTCTTTAGAGCCATCACCAAAAATGGTATCCATTCTAATCCCGTCATCCATCATCATAAAATTGCCTGCTTCAGCAATTACGGCTTCCTGTGGGTCTAGTTCCAGTTCTACATACTGCATCTCTTCCCCGAAGATCTGGTAGTCTATTTCGTGTGCGTTCATATTATTTTGCTTTAATGGTCCATTCAAATTCAAATATGGCAACCTGTTGCCCAGTATCGTTTATACCGGTAGATTTCATCCAGAAGGTTTGCCCTTCTCCAGTAGTTAAAGTCTTTTCAATGGCTTCATCAATTAAATGACCGTCATAACAATAAAAACTTATTTTGCCTGTAGCCTTTTTGGTAAACTGCGCACGGTTTTGAGCCACCAACATAGAAATCTTAGTATTAGATTTCTGAATTTTCCCCATCACCAACGCGCCTGTACTTAATTCGGCAGCCATTGCCTGTACAGCAAAATACATACTCTTAAATGGGTTTTGGTTAATCCACTTATGTTTTACAGTTACCTTACAAGTATTTTCCTCAATCTCATCAACCCTAACCCCGCAAAGCCAGGCACTAGGCAGTTTCAGCATTAAAAATTTATTGAGTTTACCTTTATTTAATGTCATTATGAAGTATTTAATTTTATTAAATGTATTCAAATTAATCAATATCTGTTGACCTTATAAATCATAAATTTATGTTAAGTTTTAGTACTATGCTTTGCAAAATACCTTCTTTTAAACATATATTTGTATTATAAATTATTAGGTTATGAACTCAAATATAGCAAAAGAAGAAAAAACACTGGCCACGATCTTGCATTTATCGGTTTTTTCAAAGTTTATTATTCCATTTGGGAATTTTATTTTTCCCCTAATATTATGGTTAACAAAAAAAGAAAAGCCTTTTATAGACGATCACGGCAGGAAAGCTATCAATTTTCAAATTAGTCTTTTTCTCTATACCATTTTCCTATTAGCCGTAGGATTAGCCATTGTACTTTTTCAGGCAATTAGATTAGGGGGCGAAGTACCCTTTGTAATTGGCCCAGACCAATTTTATATAGACGAAATGGGACAGGCAATTTCTATAGTTATCACCATTAGTGTATTTGCTATCCTGCTTTCAGCACTATTTATTTTAGAAATATTTGCGGTGATAAGCGCAAGTGTAAAAGCCAGCAATGGAGAAAATTATTCTTTTCCTCTAAGCATCAATTTTATAGGAAGAGATTCAGATAATCATCAATTTACTAACCATCAACAATCAAAAAATGAACAGTTTAAAAACCCTAAAAATCAAACGTTATGAAGATAGAGAACACCAAGGCTCAAATGCGTAAAGGTGTACTGGAATACTGCATACTTTCGGTATTAAAAGACGAAGATGCGTATGTAGCTGAAATTCTAGACACTCTTAAAGACGCCAAATTACTGGTGGTTGAAGGCACAATTTATCCTCTATTAACCAGGCTAAAAAATGCAGGATTGCTCAGTTATCGCTGGGAAGAATCCAGCAGCGGACCACCAAGAAAGTATTATGGCCTTACCGATACCGGAAAACTCTTTTTAAAGGAGCTTACCGGCACCTGGAACGAACTGCAAACCGCTGTTAACATTGTAACCACTCAAAAAAACAAGAATCATGAATAAGACAGTAAATATAAATCTTGCCGGTATATTCTTTCACATTGACGAAGATGCATATGCCAAACTGCAGCATTATCTGGATGCCATAAAACGTTCTTTTACCAATACTCAGGGAAAAGAAGAAATTATAGCTGATATTGAAGCACGTATTGCTGAACTGTTCAATGAGAAGAAGAAAGAAGACCGTCAGGTTATCGGCATTAAAGAAGTAGAAGAAGTAATCGCCATAATGGGGCAACCCGAAGATTATATGGTAGATGAAGAGATCTTTGAAGACGAACCGGTTTATACCAAAGCCACAAAATCTCCAGGAAAACAGTTATTTAGAGATACCGAACATTCCTATGTTGGTGGTGTTTCTTCAGGACTGGGACATTATTTAGGCATAGATTTTATTTGGGTACGTATACTTTGGATATTACTTACCATCTTTTCCAGTGGTGCGTTTATTCTTATTTACATTGCCCTTTGGATCTTTGTTCCAGAAGCTAAAACCACAGCCGATAAACTGGCTATGCGTGGTGAAGAAGTAACCATTAGTAATATTGAAAAAAAAATTCGGGAGGGTTTTGACAATGTTACCGGAAAAGTAAAAGATGTAGATTACCAGAAATATGGAAACCAGGCTAGAAATGGCGCTAACTCTGCAGCTACCGCAATAGGAGATATTATTACATTCATCTTAAAGGTATTTGTTAAACTAATAGGTATTGTATTAATAATTCTAGCAGGATCTGTATTAATTAGTCTGTTTGTAGGTCTATTTACCGTGGGAACCTTTGGAATTATAGATGCTCCCTGGAGTAGTTATGTAGAAATGGCCGTTAGCGGCGCACCACTCTGGTTGTTATGGTTACTAGGTTTTCTAATTGTAGGTATTCCGTTTTTCTTCCTGTTCGTTTTAGGATTAAAAATTCTTGTGGGCAAATTAAGATCTATAGGAACTCCGGCTAAACTGGTCCTACTCGGCCTTTGGATACTTGCTTTAGTTGGTGCCACCGTAATAGGAATTCAGCAAGCCACTCACAGGGCTTTTGATGGGGAACAAGTAATTTCTGAAACCCTCCCTATTTCAGCAAACGATACGCTTTACCTGGGAATGCAAAGCGACTCTAATTATTCATCGAGTATTTATAGAAGTACAGACTTCAAAATAAAGTATAATGATAATGATGAGAAAGTACTGTATAGCTCTGATGTTCGCTTAATTGTAAAAGCTACCAAAGATTCGCTGGCAAAACTGGAAGTCGTAAAATCTGCGGAAGGTAAAGATTACAAAGAAGCAAAAGAACGCGCTCAGAATATTGATTACAATACCAGTTTCAGCGGAAATGAATTGTTGCTAAACAGTTTCTTTACATCACCGGCTGAATTTAAATATCGTGACCAGGAAGTGAAAGTAACTTTATATCTACCGGAAGGCACTACTCTTTTTGCAGATAACAATACAAGTACATTTCATAGAAATACAGATTACTGGGGAGATATATTGATCTCTGGAGATGAAGAGAAGTTCTTAAAGATTACCGAAGATGAAGCCATTTGCGAAGATTGCCCGGTTGAAGATTGGGAGCCTGATAGGGAAGACGAATGGAATGAAGAAGGTGATTTTAATGCAAGGATAAACTCTGGTGAAGAAGAAGTGAATATTCAAATTAATAGTCGAGGGGTAACGGTAGATAAAAAACCGGTTGAGAATAACAGAGAGAACAATGAAAATGAGGAATTATGATACATTTAATCTTCCAAATACTATTGGTGGTCTTCAATTTAGGAGAACCGGTAGTAGAAAACGAAAAGATAGTTAAAGATTATATAGAATGCCATAAAATCTTAACCAGGAAATGTAATGTAGCTTTCTACGAATGCTAAGCAAATCTTAAAAGCCTCCGTCTGGAGGCTTTTTTATTATATTTGTTTCAAACACAATTTTCATGAAAAAACTATTATTACTATTTAGCGCTGTATTATTCTTTAGCTGTGGCGCCCAAAAAATAAAAGGAAGCGGAAACGTTACTACTGAAAAAAATCGATTACCAGACTTTCATAGCATTGAAATAGCCGGTGATTTTGAAGTAGAACTGAAGAAAGGCAGTACCGCGATGATGGAGGTTGAGGCCGATGATAACCTGCATAGTATAATTAGAGGCGAAGTTATAGACCGCACGTTATACCTTAAGCCAAGTAAAGAAATTGGAAAAAGTAAATCCCAGGAAATTATAATAACTTATCCAGAAAATCTTCAGAAAATAAATGTTTCGGGAAAAGTAGAATTAGAAGCTGAAGGAGAACTTTATTCGGAAGAGCTTAAGATTACCAGCAGCGAAGATGCTGAAGTCTATCTTACTATTACCGCTACCAAATTCGATCTTTTTAATGAAGATGATTCTAAAATAGAATTGAACCTCACTGCAGAAGATGCTTATTTCCAGCTAAACGGCTCCAGCGATATTGAAGCCCTGGTAAACGCACCAAAATTTAAAGTGGATACTTATGAAAAAGCAAAAGCTAAAATTGAAGGTGAAGTGGACGATTTGCAATTGCGTGCCGAGCATTCTACCAAATTTGATGGTAGAAGGTTAACCGCGAAAACCGCCGTGGTTATTGCCGAAGGCAAATCTAAAAACGAGATAGAAGTATTAAATAAATTAACGCTTACTGCTAAAAACCGAAGTGAGATCGAGCTATACGGTAACCCCGAGATAGATTTGTTAGAGTTTTCAGAAAAAGCAGTACTGGCTAAAAAAGATTAAGTTTTTTAGTCTACATTTAATGTTGCTAATTTTAAACAAATCACTATGAAAATTGCTCTAAAACCTATCTTATTACTCCTGGCTTTAAGCCTAAGTTTTGTTTCCTGTAGAGAACAGGAAGAAGAAAAATCGGAAATTGAAAAATTGGCCGAAGAAGAAGATGCCAAGGTTAAGGTTAAAGAAGATAAGATAAAGGTCAAGACCGATGATAAAAAGATCAAGATCAAAGAAGATGATGGCGAGATAAAGAAGAAAGTTAAGATCGATAACGATGATAACTAATCAAATCTAAAAATTGTTTTAAAAGTCCCGTTTTTCGGGACTTTTTTAATGGGTTTTAGTATCTTAAATTAAAATTATTAAAATGCATAAAAAAGAGATATATACCGCCGGCAAAGAATTACGGGAAGCAGAAAAAGTTTTGATCTTAATTCACGGCCGTGGCGGTAGCGCTAAGGAATTTCTTTCTTTAGCCGACCGCCTAAACACCCCAGATTTTGCAATTTTAGCCCCGCAGGCTACAGATTTTACGTGGTACCCAGATTCGTTCTTAGCTCCTGTTGCTCAAAACGAACCCGCCTATTCTTCAGCTTTAAGAGTGCTGGAAGAATTGTTGGAAGATATAAAAGAGACCGGCATTGCTTCAGAAAATATTTATGTTGCGGGCTTTTCACAAGGCGCTTGTCTAACACTTGAATTTGTAACCCGAAACGCACAGAGATTTGGCGGAATAGCAGCATTTACCGGCGGACTTATTGGCGATAAAATTAATACGGAAAATTATTCGGGTGATTTTAACGGCACACCTATTTTTATTGGTACCGGGGATCCAGATCCTCACGTACCCGTAGAGCGTGTAGAAGCTTCAGCTAGAATTCTGCGTGAAATGAATGCAAATGTTGAAGTAAAAATCTATAAAAACAGGCCGCACAGTATTTCAGAGGATGAGTTAAAACTCGCCAATCAATTTGTATTTAATTAAAATCCCGACTAATCTATGAGAAGCATAAAAAAAATTCACAATGCGGTAAGTTCCCCTATCGCCGATCTAATTACCTATCGCGCCCTACCCACACATTCTATAGATCATATAGATCCGTTCTTATTTTTAAACCACCACGGTTACCAGGAATATCCTGAGAACAATAACGGTTTACCATTTGGGCCACACCCCCACCGTGGTTT
>VMHT01056981.1_pt1 | contig 15290 bp, 15 predicted proteins | sample 4693611 | NCBI WGS metagenome assembly VMHT01 (sample SAMN12280063, study PRJNA550983) | marine metagenome | isolation source: seawater sampled from same location over 5 years 0.02-0.2 micron viral filtrate | place: USA: collected off the coast of southern California halfway between the port... ... | reverse complement strand
TCAAATACTGAAAGGAATCTATATAATTGCAATTATTGTAAGAATGATATAGATCCTTCGCAAGTAAGAATACCCTATGCGTTTAAATTGATAATTCAAGAATTGCAAGCAATGAGTATTGCACTTAGAATATCTATTTAATAAATAAAATGAATGAAAATATATTATATTTAGTGCATATGACAGACAATAACATTACGAAATGTTTAAGAAAATCAACCGAAGAAGATCAATTTCCCGGTGTTTATTTTAGTTTAATAACAAAATACAATTTAAAATATGAACGTTTATTTCCTGCAAAAAACTGTTTAATTTTTTCAAAAAAATTGTTAGAACAACAAAACTATCATATTAATTTTGTAGATTATAATGGATTTATAAATGAATCAAATACGTATTTTCCGTGGGAACTAGATAAAGTTGTAAAAAAACTAAAATCACACAAAGGTGATTTTACAAATGAAGTTATCTTTCACGATAATATATCATTAGATTATTTATGTCTTAAGATTACATTAAATGATATTAGCTCAAATATTGCTAATATAAATGAATTAATACTTCCTAAATATGAAATGTATAATGATACTAAATCAAACAAAGATATTTTACCTTTTTATTGTTATGCTAAAGAAAATGAATATACAGGAATTAACCCGAAAAAACTAAGTTCAAATTCATTTTATAAAAAAATGGCAATTATGTGTAATATAGATACAAAATTAAAGACTGATGAAATAATACAAAAAATAAATGAAAAAATAGATGAACTTAATAATAATCGTGAAAAACAAAAATTAAAAGCTTTTAAATTTTTAATTCAATCAAGTAAAAGTAAATCTTCAACTAAAATACGCACAATATAATTTCTATTAAGTAATAAATGTCTTACGATTATGTATTTATTCACAATCCTAAAACAGGTGGTGATACTGTAACAGCTTTATTAAATATTGAAAAAACTCATAAGCATATTTATTTACGTAAAGATAAGATATTAAATAAATATTCTTTTGTTTTTGTTAGACATCCTGTAACAAGAATGATATCTTGGTATAATCATTTACTAAAACATTTGTATTTTAACAATTTAGAAACAAATGAGTTAAATGATAAAAGTGAGAGCTATAAATGTTTAAAAAACAATTGCAAAATGGGTCCTGACAAGCATAGAATTTTAGCAGAAAATAATGATATAAATGATTGGATTAAAATAATGTTTTTAAATATAGCTGAATATAAAGATCCTGATTGGGGTCCATTATCATTACAATGTAATTATGTATATGATTTGGATTATAAAACTCAATTAGTAACTGATGTTTATAGATTTGAAGATTATGAAGAAGAATTGAAAAAAGCATTAATAAAAATAGAACGTGAAGATCTTATAAAACACATTAAGGTTACTAATAATTCAAAACAAGTGAATGAACCATTAAATAAAGAATCATTAGATTTGATTTATAACTATTTCAAGAAAGATTTTGAATTATTTGATTATAAAATTTGATTCAATAAATAGTAGTATATTAGGTAAAATATTTAATAAAAAGTTTTTATATTTTTTAGGTTTATTTATAGATCTTTCAAATATTTTTTTTGATAATACAATATCTTCATCATTATATTTATTGTATAATTCATATATATAATAGTTTAATGTTTCTTCAATGTATAGTGAATCATCAAATGGAAATGGTAAATCATCAATTTTATTAATAAAAATAAGATATCTTTCTACATTTAGTTTAATATTATCTAATAAATTAGTCATTTTTACTTTTTAATAGAGGTAAAGATTAAGCATATAATTAACAGATCTACCATAAAGTTTAGACAGTTCTTTATCCTCATCAATACAATATTGAGCTATATTTTTAATTTCAGTTATAATTTTTTCTAATTGTTCCATAACATTTTTAAAGGTTTCTATAGTTATATAAGGTCTAAAGAATTCTTCAGTGTTATTACTAATTTTACCAAAAGTATTAGTAGATGTAGATGAATCAAGTATATTAAATATACTATTGTTAATAGCCATTAATTCATTATTTGATAAATTGAATATAAGTTCAGTAGCTATATCTCTAGCAGTAAGAATAATTTGCTCTTTTTGTGTTAAATATCTAATTTCATAGCAATTTTTACTTACTATTTCATCAAAAGCATCACGACCAATCTTGTTAAGAAGAAGATTGATACGTGCTTCTCTATTTGAATTTTCATAATTATTAATTTTCATACGAATATTAGTAGCATTTTCACTTATGTGAAGAATATATTGAATAGTATTAATACCTTTATCCATAATAGTTCTAAACTGTTTGAATATTATAACAGCATAGCAAAAGTTTCTAATATTACTAAAACGTCTAGTATCAAAATCAGTAATAGTTGGATTAGCTGTGCAATTATTAACAACATTATCTCTTTGTCTTTGTGTTCCATTTCTACGTAAATATTCAAGATAATGAGGATTATGAAGATTTTTAGTTAATATTTCCATTGTTTTCCAGTTAAATGATGTATTACATTGTGTGCAGAACATAACATCACAACCTGATATTTTAGTAATGCCAAAATTACATTTAGGACAATATTTAGTATCTTTTTTAAGAAGTTTAGCTGTTTTAATATCATCTTCATTACACGTATGATCTTTAATATCCTTATTGTAAGGTTGAAGACATTTAGAACAAGTTATATTATCACAGATACTACATAGATTAGAATTAGTCTTAAGCATACCATTGCAAGTTGGATTAGCACAAGGGCGATTATAAACAAATTTTGTAATATCAGTTTTTTTATTAATAATTTTTCTTAGTTCAATTTGTCTTTTTTCTAATTCTTCTAATTTATTAACATTTTCAAAATAGTTTTTGTTATCTTCGTTTATATTTTCCATATATGTATCAAACCGATTTGAAGCTTTTGTATTAATTTCGGCTTTATTTTCACTAAACATTTTAGCAATATTTGGTTTTTTCATTCTTTCATTACGTGGCTTCTTTAACTCTTCTTGATATCTTTCATCAATTTTTTCTTTATTTTCAGCTTTAATTTCTTGTATAAAAACTGATATTTTACTTTTTTTATAGGAATTTATATAGTTATTAATATCTAGTTTCATAGAATAAATTTTAACATCTTCATCAATTGCTTTCTCTCTTTCTATAATACGTTCAACTTCAGGTTGAGTATCAGGAAGAAGTGCTAACTGTTCTTCAATACTATTTTTATTAGTATGAGTTCTATAGTCTTTTTTGAAAAAAGCAGGTAATAACGCAGTGCTAATATACTTATCATTCCAAGTTGTCTTACAACTCATACAATTCACCTGATTATTTGAAGAATTGATAACATAGTATCTAATACACTTACGACAAGCCGTAAAATCACAATTAAAGCATTCTACTTTGAAGTGTTTAGTTTTACTATAATTTTCAATACATATTGGACAGGAGTTAGATGTCATTTGTAATTTTTATAAAAACTGTATCATTTTTATATATATATAAAAAAATATTAATTATAATTAATATGTATTATCATTCTAAAAAGTTCGATAAAGATGAATTAATATTAAAAGAAGTAGATTCATCACAAAGATATGTATTATTTCCTATAAAATATAATGATTTATTTAGAATGTATAAAAAACAATCATCTGTTTATTGGGTCGCTGATGAGATTAATTTTGCGGAAGATTTAAAACATTTAGATAAATTATCTAAAGATGAGAAATATTTTGTAAATCACATATTAGCTTTTTTTGCGGGTAGTGATGGTATAGTTATGGAAAATTTAGGAACTCGTTTTTTAGCAGATGTTAACATACCAGAAGCTAAATGTTTCTATTCGTTTCAAATAGCTATTGAAGCTGTTCATTCAGAAACTTATAGTTTATTAATTGATACCTATTGTAAAGATGAAAAAGAAAAACAAGATTTATTTAAAGCAATTGAAACTTTTCCCGCTATTAAAGTTAAAGCAGATTGGGCTTTAAAATGGATAGGTAATGAAGAATGTTCTTTTGCTCAAAGATTAGTAGCATTTGCTATAATAGAAGGTGTATTCTTTTCAGCAAGTTTCTGTGCTATATTTTGGTTGAAAGAACGTGGATTATTGCCAGGTTTAAGTTTTGCAAATCAACTAATAAGTCGTGATGAAAGTTTGCATACAGAGTTTGCTTGTATGTTATATCAATATTTGGATAATAAAGTTCCAGAGAATATAGTATATGAAATGTTTGATGAAGCTGTTGATATTGAAGATCAATTTATAAACGAAAGTATTAAATGTTCTATGATAGGAATGAATAGTAATTTAATGAAAGATTATATAATGTATATAGGTGATCGTGTATTGGTAATGTTAGGATACAATAAAAAATATATGAAAAACAATCCATTTCATTTTATGGAATATAGTGCTGTAGATGGTAAGACTAATTTCTTTGATGCTAAAGTAGCAGAATATCAAATTGGAAGTATTAATATTGAAAGTGGTAAAAGTGCTATTCCTGATAAGATAGAGGTAAGTGATGACTTTTAAAAAAATGATAACACAATTGTAATATTGTATATGCCTTACAATATGCGAAAGAGAATTAAAGATGTTAGTGATAGTGGATCTGATAGTGATGATGAAGATTACATACCGGTTGATAGTGGAGTATCACTAAAAGAATTGAATAAAAATCTTAAAGAGTTTAATAAAAACTTTAACAAAAATACATTTTGGAGTAATGTAATATGGTATATCAAATGGGGTATTATTATTTTTAGCCAAATGATGATTGCTACATATTGTTGTGATTATTTGTATAGCATTATTAAACCCAATTGTATTAATTTTTTTACGATATTTGTAGTATTGCTTAGTGTTACAATTATCTCTACAATTCAAATAAGTATTCAACATTATTATAAAAAAATGATTGAATGATGTTATATAAATAATGTTTAGTTGTTTTAATTGTGGTAAAGAAAATGCAAATAAAAAGTGTTCTAAATGTAAATCCGTATGGTTTTGTAGTAAAGAATGCCAGGTTGAGGGTTGGAAAGAACACAAAAAAGATTGTAATGAAGTAATTTGGGATAAAAAAGATGAAGAAGAATTTTATAAAAAAATAAATGCATTACAAGATAGTTATAAAGATAGATTTTTATTAGCATTAGGTAGTTATGGTATTTCAGTTGTTAAATTGAAAAAAGTATTTTTAATACAACAGGAGTATATTTACGAAAATAAAATGCATAATAAATATACCGAAATTCTAGATGAAACATTACTTTATTTGCGTGATACAGATACAGATTGGAGAATATTGCAAACTCACGCATCAAAAATGGTAGAATGCTATAAAGAAAGTAAAGAGGAATGGAATACAGTTTTATATGCATTTTATGATCAAATGTATGAGGAAACAACGTATTATAGAGCATTAATATGTTATAGTATAATGCATTGCTATTATTTTCTAACATTGGCATTTTTTAATGTAAATAAAGAATTAAGCGAATATTGTAAGAAATATTATAATTCTTATTTGGATTTAGTTAAATTGTATAAATCAAAATTAAAAACATTTGAATACGTAGATACTATAAATAAATCACTTAAGAAAACCAAAGATATAATTGATTTATATAAATCAAAGAGCGTCTTTAGTAAAACCGTCAAGTGATTTGGAAGCAATTAAAACTGATTTATATATTTTATATATTGAATAAATCAATATGTTTGTAATAATAAAATGTTTTATCATTTAACTTATATTTTTTATATAAGTTTTATATAAAAATAAAACGGTTGTGCTAGGACTCGAACCTAGAACTTTCAGATTAACAGTCTGACACGCTAACCAATTGCGTCACACAACCAATTAGGAGGAATTAATACCTCCCTAATCAATTTAAGTTGTCTAATGTTTATATGAGTTTATTACAATCATATAATAATTGTAAAGTATCATTAGTAATTTGAAGATCTTTATTTTTTTGAACAAGTTTATTGATTTGAGCTTCATAAGTTTTTTTTATACTTTTCAAATATTCAATTTCTTGATCTTTTTCAGTTAATGTATTTTTTGCATTTAACAAATGCAAGGTTTCATTTGGTGATGAACCAACATTGTAATGTTTTTGAAAACATTCAATTTGATAAGATTGCATATTGTTATTAATTTGCAAAGAATCAATTTCGTTTTCTTGGTTTTTGATTAATTCTTGTGTATTAGCAAGATTTTGTGTAATCAATTTAAAAATTTCAAGATTGTGTATTTTATTACATTTTTTTTTACAATTGATACCATAAGAACATAATTCAAAAGTTTTTGAAGAAATAGTAACTAAACATTTATTATAATTATGATTATACATACATCTAGATTGATGTTTGCAATTAAATCCATTTGAATAATACCAACAGGTTTGCGTAGAACAAGACATTTTTATGTTATTGAAATATAAGTGTAATCATTTTTTAATTATATCTTAAAAGGGGATAAACCGGTTGTATATTTGGTTGCACAATTGGTTGTATATTATTTTTTTGAAGATTTTTAATAATATGATCTAGATTTTTAAATTTAACTAGATCTGCTTCTACATTACTTTCGGTTTCTGGATCAATATCAATAACAAATTCACAACAATTACATAAAAAATTGCAACAATTACTGCAACTTTTGCAATTACTAGTTGTATGTGGGTTTTCTTTATTTTTTTCTAAAAGAATTTTAGATTTTTGATTATATAATTTTGCTTGTTTTTGTGTCATATTACAGGGTTGATCATCACATTCTGTAATTAAAACTTCAAAATCTTTTAATATATTATTTAATAATCTATCAAATAATTCTGTTTGTGTTGTGATCGTGTTATTTTTAATTTCATATAAAAATATTTCAATACTATAACCAAGTTTTTCAAAGTTTTTAGCATAGTTTTTTGTGATTTCTGCTCTTTCTGAAAATTTACAATATTTTTGTAAACCAGACATAATAGCAACACATATACTGAAAAAAGAAATAACGATTTTAACATTTGAGTTAGTATATAAATAACTATCGCTTTCGGTATCTTCTATTTCAACTGTCTGCATTGTAGAAACAATACCTAATATGCTAGTAAAGATGATTAAAGGAAAAGCGATTATATTGCTACAAAATGAAAGATAGCTAGAATATTCTCTGAATATGCAGCTATTAACATCACATTTAATTGCAGTGTATATAAGCTCGTATATAACAGTATTTTTAGTAATATCTAATAAGCTAACAGATTTTTTTGACATTAACATCTTTTATTATAATATATTAAAATGTGTAAATGTTTGCCTATATTCAAAAAGAAGGTTAAAATAGAAGAAGAACTTAGTTATGAAGAATTATTAGTTTATGGATACTAATAATAAAATGAGTTATATCAAAAGAATGTTTACAGATATATTTATGTGTAGTTGTATAGAGAAAAAGTTGGTAAAAAAAGACGAAGAAGATCTAAGCTCTGACGAAGAATATAGAGATACATATGTTAAATATAATAATAATGTAAGTTTTGATGAAGAATATAATGAAATGTTTTATTATGAGTCGCACGTATAAAAATAATTGGATATATTAATTATAATAAAATGACTGTTGTAGAAGGACTTACGTATATTAAAGAAAATCTTGAAGACATTGGTTTTGATTTATCAAAACCATATGATGAATTGATAAAAGAATCGTATATTAATGAAGTGATTGCTAGTGATATAGGTGAAGTTAAGGATGTAAGTAATATTAGTTGTGTGGATAAAAATGCTAGACAGGGTTTTTTGATGTGTTATTTAAATTTGATAAAAGTAGTTCCTAAAGGATTAAATATTTATAGATATTATATAGCTGAGGATATTGTAGAACCGGAAAATAAAGATGATATTCGTGATTCATCTATATATAATGTTGAAGGTTTTCCTGTTTTTAGGAATATGTTAGATGTGATAAAAGAATGTTATAAGTTTCGTTTTGATGGAGATTTGTCGTTTGTTTGTATTGAACATATTCATAATTGTATGCGTATGTTATTGACATTATATTTATTTTATGATGATATTCCTGTTGATGATATTTAATGTTTAATTAAAATATAAATATCTAAATATTTATTTAAAAAAACTTGTTATGGTATTGAATATTTATAAAATCTAAAAATTATTTGATTTTATATAATAATTTTTGTTCTATTTTATCTATTAGTAGCTCTCTATTGAACTCATATGAAGCAAGTTCTTCTTCAGTATTATTATTTTTTTTATATACATATGGATAACCTCTTGTATCATCATCAAACCAGTTATTGTTCAAATAATCGTTTAAATCGTAGTGTTTATTAATTTTTAATTTTAATAATTCTATTGTGGTTTCAAGTTCTAATATATCTAAATACAATGGTTCATAACATTCTGCTAATATGCTATCCATTATATCGTCTTTCAAAGTATCGAAGTATGACATTATGGCATTATTTAATTTTGTTATCATTTTTAATATAAAATTGATTGTAAGTATAGTTGGTTTTAAAAATATATTATTTAAAACTTTTGTTATATCCTAATATAAATGATTGAAATATACGTTTTAAATTTAAAGTCTAGAACTGAAAAGCTATTAAAAATAAAAAAACAATTAGATGAACAAAAAATTAAATATAAAATTTTTGAAGGTATTGATGGTAAAAATTTAGATTTAAATTATTTGAAAGATAATGAAATAAAAATATGTAATAACTATTATTGGACAATAAAGAATAGAAATATGACTTATGGTGAATTAGGTTGTACATTATCACATTTAAAAATATATGAAAAGCATATTTTATCAAATAAAAAAGATTACTGTTTAATATTAGAAGATGATGTTATAATTCCGGATAATTTTCTAAGTAAATTAAAAAATATTACATTTGAAATTAATAAAATTTCGAATTGGGATTTAATTTATTTAGGACGTAAAAAAATGAATTTTGGTAAAGATGATGAAGAATACGATAATGATTTATTTATTAAATGCGGTACAAGTTGGTGGTCTTGTGGATATATAATAAATAAAAAGGCTTGTAATTATATATTAAATAGTAAAATAAAAGAAAATTTAATAACAATAGATGAATATTTACCAATTGTAAGTGGATGTTGTTATCCTGAATATTTATCACATTTTAAAATAGATAGAATATTAGAATGTTATTCATTAAAAGAATTAATTATATATCCAAATAATGATGCTTTTTTTGAAAGTGATACTGAGAAATCAAATACAATAGAACAATATAATGACAAATTAACTATAATAGGTATAGCAACTGACAAAAACGATGGTTATTACAGATTTATAAATAGTTGCAAATATTATGGATTGAAATATAAAATATTAGGTGAAAATAGTGATATTGAATTTTCATTTGGTAATGTTGAAAAATTATTTTTTCTAAAAAAAGAAATATTAATGAGAAATGATAATGAAATAGTATTAATATCAGATGTATTCGATGTAATATTAATGGCAACTGCAGAAGAAATTTTAAAAAGATTTAAAGAAATGAATGTTTCGATTTTATTTTCTGCAGAAATGGTTTGTTGGCCAGATAAAAGTTTATTAAATAAATTTCCAAATACAGATTCAAAATACAAATATTTAAATTCGGGTGGTTTTATTGGAAAAGTAAAATATCTTAAAGAAATATTTATTAATAATAATTTTGATAATATATATGATGATCAATTATATTTTCAAGAAGTATTTTTTAAAAATAAAAATATAGTATTAGATTATAAATGTAAAATTTTTCAAACATTTGATATCAATATTTTACATAGTAATATTGATAGTTGTCATTTTCACGGAAATGGTTGTTCAAATGTTAAAAAATTATTTGATTTATATAGTTTAAAAAAATATAATTTTTTTAATAATTTAGAAGTTAATGAAATAAATAATGGTATTAGTGTAATAGTATATTTATATAATAACAATGATACCATAATAGAAATTATAAAAAAAAATATAAATAAATATAAATATATTTTAGTGATAGATGATAATTTATTATATAATATATCAAATTATTCTTATTTATGGATAATAGATGGTAATTATTTATTTACTAATACAGATATATTAGATAATTTAATATTATTGAATAAAATGTTTTCCACAAATGTAATGAAAAATAATGAAACTGAATCATTTAGCTGTAATATTTTAGAATCATTTGATAAATATAAAGAAAAAATATTAATTGTAAATAATATTAAATCACATATATTGTGTAAGACTAAATATTTTAATAAAATATTTGAAAATAAATTTGATATTGATGAAATAAATAAAATTATAAAAAAAAAAAATATAACAGTCTTTGGATTATATTGTGATATATTATATACAAATGTAATAAATAAATATGTAATAAATTGTAAAAATAAAGAAAAATTTAATAAAATAGATAATGACTTTATATTTTATAATTTTATAGATGAAGAATTATTAAATGTATATAATATTAGTAATAATAAAAAGAAATATACATATGGAGAGATTATTAATTTTTTATCACATATTGAACTATTAAAAATAAGTAAAGAAAAAGAATATGAATATGTGTCAATATATGAAGATAATATATATTTTGAGAATGATTTAAAAGAAGTTTATAAAAATATTAGAAATTTAGATTTTGATATATTATTTTTAACAAGACAGATTACAAATATATTAGGTTATATAATATCAAAAAAAGGAATAAATAAAATATTAAACTCAAATTATAAAAACAATATAGTTAATTATAATGAATTTTTAAAAACATTTAAAAACTATAGTAATGAAAATATTAATTTACAGTTTGTAAATAAAAATATTATTAAAGAAAATGAAAATTATTTAAAACATGATTATAAAATACATTCTAAAATTTATGAAAAAAACGAAAATATTATAATAATTAATTTAACTTTAAACAAATATGAAAATATATTTGAAAGAAATTGTAAGTTGTTAGGAATTAAATATAAAAATATTAAAATAAAAGAAAAAATAAAAATAAATGTTCAATTTATTAACACCATTGTAAATGATATAGATAAAAGTAATAAATATATAATATTATTAAATTGTGTATCAGTTATAATATTAAAAAATAATTTTAATTTTAAAGAAATTAGACAAGATAATATATTAAATATAAAAAACAAATGTTTTATTTGTAAATGTGATGATATTATAAATAAAAAAATAGTATATTGTGAAGAAAACAATATTTTTAATAAATATGGTATAGAACAATCAACTATAGTAGAATTTACTCAAAAAAATAGAGATGATATGTTATATATTTTCAATAATTTAAATGAAAACTGGAATAAATATGAAAATTATAAAAAAATTGATAATATTTTTATATTTAAAAAAAATATTATCATAGCTATTTATTTAAAAGTAGAATCTATAGTTAATAAAAAAATATTATTATTTATAAATAATTGTATTATTTCTTTAAGAAATAAAGTTAAAACAGGGGTAATATTTTATTCTAATAAAGCTATAAATGAATCTTTTAAAATTATAAAAGAAATATCTGAAATAGATAAAAAAAATATAGATTATATATGGGTATTAGATGATAGATATAATTTTGAAGAATTGAAGGATGATCTATTGTGTAAATTAATAGAGTATAATAAAGAGATAATTAGTTTTTTGCAAAGAAATAATATTGATAATAATGTAAATTTTAATTATTTTAATAATGAAGTTTATAATATATCGTTTCATAATGATATAATTAATAATATAAAGCAAGGTTGTTGGGTTGTTGCAAATATATCAGGTAATTATTTAATTAAAAAAGAGTTATTTGATAAAAATGATGTATTAAAAAATTGTATATCATTAAATATTGAATTTAATATATTAAATGAATCAATTTTAACTACAAATAAAAACAAATTAGTAGAAAAAAATATAATAAATTTTAATAATATTAATTTAAAAAGGATATTATTATATGACAATATAGGTAATCATAATATTTTTTTTAATTTTTTTATTGATTATTTTAATAAGAAAAATATTATAGTGGATGTATTTTTACCTGTATATATTGATATTAATGAAAAACTATTATTTAATAAAATAAATATATTAAATAAAAATTATGATTTTGTAATAGTTATAAATGAAATGAATAAAATAAGTGAAATAAATAATTTTGGAGAAATATTAATAATTAAAGTATATAATTTAGTGAATACATATTTAGATTATAATGTAATAAATACATTTCCTTGTGTTGATTGCATGGATTATTTAATACCTATTTATAATATTTGTTCGGTAACAAAAGACAATAAAGTAGGATATAAATATTCAAATATATCAGATTATGAGTTTGATAATCATATAACAGTAATTAATATAGAAGACGATTATAACAATTTAAAAAAATGTAAATATTTTTTAATATTGGAAGATCAATGCAATGTTAATGTATTGATCTGTATATCTTATTGTTATAATTGTATTCCTATAATTTCAAAAAAAATGCAAAATAAATATAATTTAAAAAAATGTATTGTTTATTTTAATAAAAAAATAGTATTAAAAGAAATATTAGATTACGATAATATAATAGAAGATAATATTAATATATTTGATAATTTTTTAAATAAATTTCTATTAGTTAATAATGATATAAATGTATGGAATATGTATTATATTAACAAATCTTTAAATAAAATAAAAAAAATAAATGATTATATATATCAATTTCCTTTATTTACTAATTTTTTTTGCAAAAAATTAATAAGAACAGCTGAAAATAGTAATAAATGGTATGATGTTAAAAATATAAATTCGCAATATGATGAAAGATTTGGTGCAATTGAAAATGTACCAACATATGATATAGGTTTAAAAGATTTAGGATTAGATGAATGTTTTAAATATATTATAATGACTTATATATCAAAAATAGTATATGATATATTTAGTTGGACCACAACAGAAGTTCATCGTGTTTTTATAGTTAAATATGAAATAGGTAATCAAGAATATTTAAAACCACATCACGATTCTTCATCTTATACACTAAATATTTTATTAAATGATGATTTTGAAGGCGGAGGAACATATTTTATAAAAGAAAATATTACAATAAATGGTGAAATAGGAAGTGCTACATTACATCCAGGAGGTATTACACATTATCACGAAGGCTTGCGTATTACATCAGGTATTCGATATGTTTTAATAGCATTTATTAAATAAATGGGATTTGATAGAATAAAAGGAATCCATGATTCATCAAATATAGATATGAATAAATTGTGTTTAGTTTTTAAACGTAATGTTGATTTATCAGGTGAAATATCAGAAAACAGCATTAATTTTAAAGATAAATTTTCAAATACAAAGATTTCATCTTTTTATAGATCACCATTAACTTTAAAAGAGTATTTTGGTGAAACAGGTTCATTTATTAAACATGATGAAGTATTAAATATTGCAGAAAATAGTAATATACCATTAGATGGACAAATAAGTTTTAATAATTTTAAAAATACAAAACAATTTGATATATTAGAGACTGAATTTAATAAAGAAAATGAAAATGAATGTAAAAATATTTCATTTTTTAATGAAATTAATACTAGTAATAGTAGTAGAATACAAGAATTAAATAGTAATATTGATGTTATTAAATATAGAATAATAGGAGAAACCGAAATTATAAGTGATGATATTAATAGTGGTGCAATAGATATTAATTTTGAAGATAATATATTTAGTAATTTAATAATAATTGATATATATACTGAACGATTTGTAACAGGGTTTCATGGTGCTGCTGTAAGTGGTTCTAGTGCATCTGAATACAATGGAGGTACAGGAAGTAGAGGAAATAATGGAAAATCTGCTATTATATTTAAAGGCAACAAGCCTGATAACTTAAAAGCTTATATATATGAAGATGGTGATAAAATATCAAGTGGTTTTGGATCATCAGGTGGTAATGGTGGAAATGCAGGAAAACCATACATGTCTACTACAGCAGTAGAAGCTAGGGATACTATATCGGCAAAATGGCGAAATCAGCTAGTTGTTGGGTTAGATTTAAGTGATTGGGGATGGGTTCATACAGGTTATTGGCATATGCACGATGGTAATGGTGATTGGTACTATGCTGTTTTAATTAAAGGAAGATACGAGGATAATGATACACCAGTAGATGCGAGCTATATGGGTTTAAGTTTAAGTCAAACATCAGAACCACTTAACGATTTTTTAAAAGGAGAACATACAATAAGAGATGACGAGCGTAATGGATGGAATATAATACAAGTAGATACAGGTGGTGTTAAGCATCAAATGAAAAAAATTAATTTTAGTGGTTGGAGTTACATAAATGGTGAAAGTACAGGTTGGATTACTAGTGGATCAAGAGAAGGCTATGCATATCCTGCTACTATTAATTATTATCAATATAGAAATGATAATATACAACCTGGAAATAGTTTTGATGGTACTATGACAAAACTAAGAAATTATAGTCCAGCTGTTCTACCTATAAAAGGACATTATCAGCCATTACAAAATGCAACAAGTGCAACAATTAATTCTGCTGCTACTGCTAGAATACATAATGCTAGTAAAGTTTTTTCTCCAACTAAAGGATCATATGGTAATAACGCTTCAGCAAATTCAGCAGGTAATTTATTAATAAATGCGGGAACCAGAGGTGAAGGAGGTGATCCTGGAATAAGTGATAGTAAAATTAATAACTTAACCGGGGAAGAAGCTATATTTTATGAATTAATAACAATATAAACACAACAAACTTAAAATAATAAAAATGGATTTAATATTTGAAAATAAACAAAGAAATATAAAAGCTTATAAATGTCAAAATGTTATACAAAAAAATAATAATATTGGAAATATTTTATTGAATGGTTTAATACATTGGGATACTATAAGTGATGAAGAAGTGCAAAATATTAAAAATATAATAACAAATAATAGCATTGGTTTTAAAGGATATACTATTACGGATGCAATTGTAATGCAAAATGATACTAAAGATATTCATTATTATGCGTATTTTAATGAGAATAATATAGAACTTTGGTATATAACAGGTGTATATGATATGGTAATGTGTGATGGATTAAAGTTTAATGATTTATTATTTTTTTTACAAAATTAAAAATGATAGTATTAATAAATAACAATTAAG
>VMHT01042362.1_pt1 | contig 15290 bp, 6 predicted proteins | sample 4693611 | NCBI WGS metagenome assembly VMHT01 (sample SAMN12280063, study PRJNA550983) | marine metagenome | isolation source: seawater sampled from same location over 5 years 0.02-0.2 micron viral filtrate | place: USA: collected off the coast of southern California halfway between the port... ... | reverse complement strand
CCAGGAGCAGTGTCTCCACCCAATGTAATGATGGGGTCATCTAGTGTAACCGTAGTGCTGTTAACAGTTGTTGTAGTTCCATTAACTGTTAGGTTACCTTCTATTAATGCGTTTGTATTTACAGTTAGACTTCCATCAACTGTGACATCATCTGTAAATTGTGAAACAGAATTTACTGTAAGAGTATCGGTGTTTGCATTACCGATAATTACGTTGTCAGTAAATGTTGCTAGATCATTGATTGTGGTATTACCATGAACAGTTAATGTACCTGTGCCTTATCAAAGTCAATAGAGAACTGTGTCTGTGCAGCGTTGTTATTGATGTTTAATACTTCGTTGTCAGACTGTAAGATTAAAGAATCATAGATTGTTGTTTGACCATCAACTACAAGAGTTGAATTAAAATCTACTGCTAGATCTACATTAAGAGTAGAATCAAAATCTACTGCCTGATTAACTGTAAGATTATCTGTGAATGTGGCATCAGCATTTACTGTAAGATTATCAGATGCTTGATTACCTAATGTTGTATTACCATTTACAGATAGGTTTGTCTCGAAGATAGCAGCAGATCCTACATCTAATGTACCTCTGATATCTGTATTACCATTTGTAGATATAACACTAAACTTATCTTGTGATCCGTTAGTGATCTTAAAGGTCTTACCAGTTGTATCAAGTTTGATATCGTTATGGAATGTAGAAATACCATCGACATCTAATATGTTATTAAGAGTTGTAGCAAGGTCAACGTCGAGTGTACTGTTGAAGGTGACACCACTGTCTACGTCAAGAGTACCATCTGTATGTACGTTACCATTGTCGGTGTCTACATCAAATACGCTAGTACCACCAGCAGTTTTGATTTCTAATTTCTTATTGTCTGCTTGTATAAGAAGACCATCAGTTATAGTTGTTGCTAACTGAATGTCAACTGTACCTTCAATTACTGTATTACCATTATCTGAATCAACTGTAAACTTATCTACACCCGCAGCAGTTTGTATTGCAAATTCTTTGTTATCTGCTTTTAATATTACATTGTTATTAGTTTCAAACTGTCCTGCAATAGTAACAGTACCACCAACGTGTGCGTTCTCAGAAAGTCCAAGACCACCAGTTACAACTAATGTACCTGATGTTGTTGATGTTGAACCTGTGTTTGTTGTTAGTCTGAGGTTACCAGCAATGATAGGAGCGTCAGTACCAGTAAAAACTTCACTTGTGTTAGTCGCGTTGTAGAGGAAGCGATACCCACCAGTGCCAGACCACATGTTAGAGTTCGCGTAATCTTCGTCCCACCCATAAAATCCTGTCCTTGCTTGTGAATCATAATATGAAAACTCGACACCACGATCTTTATTATCATCCGATACAGGTGTAGTATCTCCACCCAATACGATGACAGGATCATCAACAGTTATTGTAGTTGAGTTAACAGTAGTGGTTGTACCATCTACTTGCAAGTCACCACGAATCTGAACCTTACCAGCAGCAGTATCGTCATCACCTGGGTCCAAGATCATAGTAACAGCAGTGCTACTTAGAGTATCATCTTGGAATTGGAAACCCTCTACATTTACTCTATTAGAAACGTTAGTTGCATTGATTGTGATATCATTTTCTGATGTGATATCAATCTTTGCATTACCACTACCAGAGTTTGTGGAGTTGATTAGGAATGTTCTGTCACTAGAACTGTTCTGAGTTAACTGGAATGTTAAATTACCATCACCAGTCTTATCAAGTGTCTGTGCAGATGAACCATCAAGTGTAATGTCGGGATCACTATAATATGATCTAACGTTGATGTCAAGTTCTCCTGCCCCACCATCACCAGTGTTATTAGCACCAACTAATAGGTTACCACTGGTGTCATTTACTTTAATATAATTTAAGTAATTAAATCCTCTATAACCAGTAGTTGCTGTCAACTCCTGATCTAATTCAAAATTCTCTAAGGTATTGCCATCAGCAAAACCAATTCTATTATTTTGTAGTTGTGTATTATCTACCCCTGCCTGTGCAATAGTAACGAAACCACCTTCGTAGTTACCAGCACTATTCCATGCTGTTACATCAAAGTCTTCTTGGTTGAATGATGCTAAACCTTTCTGTGGACTTATAGCAGATCCGAGATATCTCCAAGATCCTGTATCACTGGTATCGGTGTGTGTAGGTTGACTGCCACCGCTGTTAACAGCAAGGATAGCCTCATAGAGGCGATCATCCGTGTTTTTAACTTTTGAATATCGTGCATAGGTTGTTCCTGAGTCCCATAGTGCTGATTCAGTACCCTGTGTCGCAGTAGCGATAGGTGCTGTTGCTGCATAAGTTAATCTACCATATCTATCTACTGTAAAGTCAGGTGTATTTACTGTTTGGTGAATACTTCCTGTCTCTGATACTGATAGTTGTGGTTCGTCTAATGATACAGATCCTGTTGGGTTGTATGATCCAACAACAACTGGTGTATCTGCGAGTCCTACCTGTGGGTCACCTGATATACCAGAACCATTAGTCATTACGATCTGACCAGATGCACCTGTTACCTGTCTAGTTACAGCAGTTCCTGCACCAGTTCTAGTAAGGATACCAGAAGATGTAATTCCAGCAAGTGCAATTAGATCTGGGTCACTTGGTGTCGCGTCAGTGATACCATATCCTGCTAGTGTTGTAGGGTTACTAGCGGTGGTAACACGACCACGAGAGTCAAGTGTTATTTGTGTATATACTCCTGTCGCTGATAAATTATTCGCGTCGTAATGAGGAAGACCTGGTTGGTAGTTTAGTTCAGCAGTAATGTTAATGTTTGCAGAACCGTCAAAACTAGCAGAACCAGTCATGTCACCTGTTAGGGTGAATGATCTAGCGTTAGCAAGTCTAGTTGAAGTAGCAGCGTTACCGACGAGTGAAGCAGTAATGGCACCCGCTTCAAAGTTACCGTCAGCGTCACGCTTAACAAGTGTATTTGCAGTATTACTTTCTGTTTCTAGTGGACGTTCGTATTTAAGTGAGTTCCATGGTGTAACACCATCACCTATTTTCAGACGAGAGGTATCGAGTTCGACACCAAGTTCGCCCTGTGCAAGAATGGGGTTGACGTTTGCCCATTGCTGTGCACCGTCACGTCGTAGTTGTAGTCTATTTGCCATTGTTTATATCGAATGACGCAAGGAGTTCCAGGGTCTCCTGTTATTTATACCACTCGACCGATGCTACTCGACTGATGCTGGTGTACCTGGTGCTTCCTCTGTCTTTGCTTCTGGTGTATGTGGATAAAGATATTCCAATGTTTCTATTGCTCCTAACAGTTTGAGAGCAGTAGTTTCATTGTCTCTAATTTTTGAACTTAATGATTTATTCTCATCAAGTAAGTTTTGATAGCGGGATTTGAATCCGTCAAGTAGTTCATCAGGTGAACTATTTTCTTTCACATCAACTGTCATTGTTCTTTGTTAATAAGTTTCAGTAGTAAATTTTTGATGTCAGAAACATCATTTTTGAGATCACTCACTTCACCTTTGAGATCAGTGAACTCTCTCTTCTTCTGTTGCCTTTGATTATACGACTGCATATATTTATCGTACTCCTGAGAGTCCCGATATATAATCGCATTACTATCGCGATCACGATACAAACCTTTGTTTTCTTCTCCTTCAACAGGTAGGAATCTAGGTTTGTCCATTATGATGCGAAGGCAATAGCACGAAGGTCTTTAATGAGAGGAACCTTTGCTTGGTTCAGAGACTTCATAACAATCTTGATCTGGAATGCTTGGAACTCCTGACCATCGACTGTGTATTCAAAGTCTTCCCATTCTTCCTCACCAACGTTATTTGAACCGATCTCAGGAACAGGGATCTTAACAAATCCAACTTCATTCATTGGTTTGTCTGAACCTGCTTTCTGAGTACGATAGTAAACGTCGATAGTGGAATCACCATAACGTTGCATGGAAATCATAAGGCGAATACTTCTTGATATGTTAGCAAGTTTTGCTATCTTAGTCAAGTAGACTGCTTCGTTTTGATCACCACCAGAGAGTAATGAAACATCTCCTGTGGTATCAATTTCACTTTGTATTCCCAATACTTGTGGACCACCTGGCCACTTGTTTACTCTATTTGATGTGGTGATTACAGACACACGATCAAGGTCAATAACAGGAGTTAAGTTGTCCTTCTCAGTTGTCATGTTAATTCTCATGGTTAGAGACTTAGCACCTTCTAGTTTATTTGCTTCGTTAATATCGGAACATATAATTCTAGGATTATCATAATAGTTCTCTTCGTTTAACTGAATCTGATCATACTGACCGTTGTTAACAAATGATGATTGGTCAACAACTTGTCCACCACTACCGATAGATGTACCAGATGTGGTATTCAAGGTAGGTGCTATATCAGTTTCTTTGAATTGTAGAACCTGTATAGTAGGTGTGATTAGTTCAAATGGTATGTTTTGTGATGCACTAACGTTAGATCCACCAGTTGATATACCAACACTAGCAACAGATGTAGTTGCAAGTGAGTAACTATCCAATGTAGGATCGGCAACAGCAGTATGAATCTTGTTGATTTCTGTTAGTGGAATACCATCAAGGTTATAGCATCTTACAGTTGTCTCAGATGGCCATGTGAGGGCAGCACCTGTGTTCATAACAGCAGATGTGATACCTCTACCAGAAGGAGCAACAGTAATTTCTTTACCATTATCTGATATTGCTGAGTAAGATATGATCTCTTTTCCTGCAACAACATGCATGATACTTCTCCATGCTTCTGTTGCATCATCGTCACCACCAGGAGGTGATGGAGGATCAAGAGCAAGTGATGTTGAATCTTCACCAACTAACATTACATATCCTGGGTTAGTTGTACTGATAGGTTTACCATTAACTGTCTTATGGAAACTTGATGCATCGTTTACTGATAACGTAGTAGCAGTAGATGATAAGTTAGATGTCAATGTAGTTGATGGTATTTCTGAAACAACGTTCTTAATCTCAACGTTATTTGCTCTGTTATGCATACCATGATTAGGTTGGTATACAATAATTTTCTTGTCTCCTGCTCTTACAGTAGGTTGTGATACTGGATAACCATTATAGTTATCTCCACTATATGATGCACTTGATATAGTACCACTTACACCGCCAGGTTCCGATAACGTATCGTTACCAGTGTCAAATGCCTTGGAAACGTAGTTAGCAGTTATAGTAGATGTACCAGTATTATATGCAGTAACAGTTGCAGTAGCACCAGAAGATGATCCAGTGATTACATCACCAACCTCAAACACACCATTAGATATTGCTGAAAGAACAATAGTTACAGATGACTGTGATGATTTTAATGCGTTGGTAATATTACCAGAGTTATCTACAATACCTTGTACGAATGTACCACTGATATCTGTAACAGTTAGGACTTGTGGATCTGATGTAGAATCAAATTCCTTAACAGTACCCTGTGCATTAGATGGTGACTGTATAACTCTTGCACCCACAGTGAATGCATAAGTTGTACCAGTTGCCAATGTAATGTTTTGCTGTGGTTGTATCGTTGTAATTGGATTATTTACAAGTGATGCAAGACCATCATTACCAGCACCAAGTGATGCGTTGTTGAATACAGCACTACCAGTTACACCTGTGTTGAATACTGCTCTATAAAGATTGAATTTTAAATCTTCATATTGGTCAGCAGTCCATGTAGATGCGTTCTGTGATTTGAATAACACACCAGCATAAGGTTGTTCAGATATAGTTCTAGTACCTGTGATATCAATATCACCCATACGAGAGATCCATACCTTATATTCATTAGAGTCAGAGAATAGAACAAAGCAATGCTCTTCTGATTCTGGGATGTAAACAGGTGCTGCAAATTCAAACTTAGTTGCAATAGATGCGTTCTCTGATATTTCAACCTGTGATGGTATCAATGTACAGTCAGAGAAAGGTAGAATATCCTTAGTAGGATAACCATTCTCCATAGGTCTTATCTGCATTGAGATAGGAATCTTCTGATCCTTAGTTGCAAAGTAGATATCAACACCAGTTACAAACATACCACCTCTTGCTTCGAGTAGGAATGATTGTGCTAGTGGATCCCACCAACCAACTTGTCTAGAATTTGTACGAACCGATCTTACTGTTCTTGTGTCGTTGACAGTATCACGAACGATGGATGCGTTTCTAACTGCAAGTACGTTTTCTTGTAAAGTATTCAATGTACCTCTTGCAGTATATTCTGCCTCAGCAGCAGAATCAACTGAACCAGGAGTTCTATTATCAGTCTCAGATGATGTTAATCTCATCGTTCTGGCACCAGTTGCCCATCTTGGGTTCGCGTCTCTTCTTGGGTTAGGTATAAAGAATGTTCCTTTTACAATACCCAAGAGATCGGAGATGAGACGTCGATCTTTGACAACAGCACGAGCACCAGATGTTCTACCTAGTAGTACCTCTCCCACTGCTATATTTCCGTAAGAGTCTCCTCTTGTTTGTCTAGCAATCTCAGTTGTATCAATATTTAAGACTGCTGTCTGTGATGCATAAGAGTCTGGAAGTGAATCGTTAGTTGAAGTATAAGGGTTAGTAGTCAAACCATTATTAGGTGCTACAACTTTTAAACGACAACCTGAGTTTAATCCAATAACAGTTTCACCAATAACAAATGGTGTCTCATTTGTCTTAGGATCTTCGGATGAGTTCTTAACTAATTCAATTAGTTTTGGAGTAATATAAGTCATTATATTATCACCATCAAAGAATCCATACATCCTTGTTTTTGGTTTTACACGTTCTACATCAAATGCAACGTTCCTAGATCTGATCCATGGTATAAATGTGCTATCAATGATGCTATCACCAAGTGAACGTCTGTCAATCCTGGGTACAACTCTGATACGAGTACCAGATCTTACCTGACGACGTGTTGTTGTGATAGTCTCAGATGCCATAACACGTCTAGGTGTGCCACGAGCAAATGTTGTTTCTCTCCATCTTCTAGTCTGAGATCTATTGGTACCTGTCCAGTTAGTTCTCCATGCATTCCATTGCACAGGAGCAAATCCAGCATTGTTAGTTCTGAATCTACGTCTTGTTGCAACGAAGTTACCTTCAATAGATGTAACTCTTGTAGGAGCACGTCTTGTATCTGTCCAGTCATCAGATGCTGGAAGTAAATCAATACGTCCTATGAATGTGAATACGTTAAATGGGTTAACGTTTTCTTGTCTTGAAGCATAGGGTTGGGTGATGATTGCTTCTTCTGTATATGGAAGAGTCAATACGTTAGCACCTGTCTTACCAGCACGAAGTGATCTAGTATTATGGTCTGTTATATTACTTGATGCACTTGCACTAAATTCAAGAGATATATTAGATGTGAAATGTGAAGGACGCAATATACCATTATTAAAGTCCATCGAACACTTGAAGTCTAAATTTTCAGTTGCAGAAGTAGAATGATCTGTAAAGTCATCTACTAGGAAACCGTTCTTCAATCTATCAAAACCATCAGAGTCATACGCTCTTGTATTTCTAGCGTCTGCTTCTAGTAATGATAATGATGTATAGTATTCAAGAGACTGCAAACGTCTATCCATGTTACCTATGTCTTCCATAGTGTAACGACGTTGCTGGTTCAGTGTAATTAAGATATCAGTATCTACATCATACACATATGGTTCATACTGAATCTTAGCAAGTAACATTGCTTTATCAATATTATCTGCCTCTGGGGGATCTTCATTAGGTACACCCATTGATAGTTTTAATTCACCATCATGAGTCATGAAGAGTTTGTCTTGGCGTGGTAGATAATAGTCGTAGTCGGCACGGAAGAATTCTTCTACTTTGGGGATATTAAAAATAGTAGAACCACCAGCACCACCTGTGCTTGTAAATACACGAGAGTCGAAGTCAAGAGACTTACAATTCGTGAAGTACGGTTGTTCCACAGTACCACTGCCACTAGCAAGTTCACCAACACCAGGACGGAAATCGAGTCCATCTGTTAAGTCCTTAGAGTTGCGTTCTGATCTGTACTTAGGTATGTCAGAGAATGATATACCAGAGTAAGATTGGTTTGAGAAATAATCGCCAGATGGTTCGTGAATAAAGTAATCAAATACAACAGCGAGTTTTCTCTTAGGTTCGCTGGTTCCTGCTTTTCTAACAATTTTTGATACACCATACATGAATGGTGTTTGGTTTGAATCTAATTCGTAGTTACCTGAGATGTCTCTGGAACCTCTTACGACTGATCCATCTCCATCTTCAACAACACCAACTAAGGCATTGAGGTCACTATCAAATCCATCAATAGTTTCACCAGTTCCAAAGTAATCAGAACTTAGTGGAACTAGATATAATCTATTGTTGTTGGAGTTGAATGATACTACCCTTGCTCTTGCACCAGATGTTCTACCTACAACAACACTACCGTTGTCGAAGAATACGTTCTCTGTTAATACAATGTAAGGAACTTGTGCATCATTGTCATCAGTAGATTCATATACAGCATGCACTTTATAAACATCATTCAATGCAAAAGATATTTCTTCATCTTCAATACGAGTACCATATAAGTTACCAAATGCTAGTCCGTATTTCATTACATCATTCTGCTCTCTGGTTCTGATAACCTTCATGGTTCTCATCTTAGCAGCAGTTTTAATCTTCTTAGATACAGTGTTTACAGATACAGCAGCAGTTAATGTAACACGAGTAATGTTAGCACTACCACCAGAACCATTGTTCATTCCAGTTATCTGTAATGACTGTCTGTTAGCACCAAATGTAACTGAGATAGTAGGAGAGTTCTTAGTTGACTCATTCTCTATATCAATGTTAACACCTGGGGTCCAACCATATCCTGTGTTAGAGTTAGATCCAGTAACGATAGTTAAGTTATAGTTCTCATTATCTAATGTAGTAAACTGTTCGTTCTCTGGTAGTGTAAATGTAACGTCACCAGATGATAACTGTTTGTTGTAGAAAGTCTTGATAGATGTAAATGATTCATCAGCAATAGACTTGATTGCCTTCTTAGGCATATCAATTACAAGTTCACCGTCTCTAATATTCTTTTGTGTAAAGATAGGACGTAAACGTGTAAACTGAATAGCAGGATATTCTGCATCAGTTATACTACCTTTTGTTAAAGTAGAATCTAATACAGCAGTCTGTAATCCGAAATCAAATACAGGAGTTAGACCAGTGTTCTTTCTATTAGCAGAAGTATATGCAATACTAGCAGCAGTAATTCTTGCAACTCTTAATGATACTTGACCTTTATTGGTAGTAGCAACAGGAGATATAACCTCACCAGGTCTGATATCAGCAGAGAATGCAGTATCGAAACCAGTGATTGTCTTAGTAGAAGATGCTTGATCAACTGTAACTGTTTTACCAATTAATGATATTGATTCATTTAATGCTAATGAAGCAGTAAATGTCACAGTAGAAGAAGTTGCTGGATCTTCATATCCAACTACCTGACGTACATCAGATTGTTCATAGTTGAATATAGCAGTACATGTATCTAATACACGTCCATCTCTTTCAATAACTTCACCGATTTGGAATTCACCAGATACCTGATGGATTACAGCACCATCACCAGATGCGCTGTAAACGTACCCTCTCGCGCCCGAGGAGCGTCCTACAATGACCTCGCCATCATTTATAGTCTGTGAACTTGCAAAGTTAATTGCAGTAAACATTTGAATGTCAAATAAGAACAAGTTATATCTTGTTCCATCAGTTTCTAATTGTAAGACTCTTGCCTTACCAATCTTATTTCCTTGTGTTGCATTTGAAGCACCAGTTCCTAACCAGTTGTCTCTAAGATCAACAACCTGATAACAGTTAGTAACACCTTCTCCTGCTATACTTGGCCATCCCCAGATGTCATATACTTCTACTGACTGTGATAAGTCAACAGGAACGATTTGGTTTTGGCGTCCTATAAATGTTCTTGGTTTAGGAGCATCAACGTATGTGGATGCAAGTAAAGAAGTTCTATAACCTTTTACATATGCTTTTCCTGGTCCTATTTCTAGTGCAGCAAAGTTCTCACTAGCAACTTGGTCAGCAGATGATGAAGTTCCTGGAAGATATACACCATTGTTAAACTGATCGTTTAAATGTTCTCTTGCACGAACCTCGAATGAGTTAACAACATAGTCACCATGTGTTTCAAATGTACGACGAGCAATAGATTTCTCAATCTCGTTGTATGATGAACTATCAACAAAGTTTTCAACAGTAGAATTTCTGATACGAAGAAGTTCAATGAAGTTCTTATCAGTATCATCATTGATAGGTTTCTTGACTAACTGTGTCTTGATTCTAAATCTATGTGCACCAGGGGCAGAGTAGTTAGATGAACCAATAGCATTATCTGTTAATGATGGATCGTCTTCTGGCGTGATGATAGATTCTGATACATCAAAACCAACTCTGTATGATGGGTTGTTATCATACTGTTCTAATATAATGTATTCAGTAGGAATATCTACAAAGTGACCTCTAATGAAGTACACGCCCTCACTGATATATGCAGCAGATCCAATGTCAGTAGAGTTTACTGGAAGTAATTGTGAAAATGGTGATCCAACTTCGATCAAACTGTTACCGAAAGTTATCTCGTTCTCACATATCAACTGTTCATTATCTTGGAACTTCTTAACACTAGCAGTAGATGTTGTGTCTCCTGACTCAACATACTTAATATAGAATGTGATATATCCTCTTGTACTTGTTGTTGCTGGAATAGAGAAAAGAATCTTTGCCTTGATGCCAGTGGTAAGACCCTCTACAATTTTTCCATTTAACTGTGTACGATATGTCTCTACGTCTACTCCTAAGAATGACTGCTGGATGATTAAACAATCTACATTAAGATCGTATCCAACTTGACCTGGGATGACCATTGCACCTTCTTTGAAGAGGTGTGATCCCATTGCTTCCACTTGGTTCTGCAAAATAGATTGCATAGTGGTAAGTTCTCTCGCTTGGATTGGAAATCCTGGTCGAAAGAGAACTCTATAAAAGTTTTTGTCCTTATCAAAGTCGTCAAAATAAGGAGATATATTCAGATTGGTATTCTGTGGCATCTTAGAACTCGATTACAATTTTAATATCTTCAATTTGGTCACCAGCACGAGAGATTGCTCCTCTGTTATCTATGTAGATGATCTCTCCTGAGTTAGGGTCAATCTCTGGTTTCGCATAACCATTAGTAAAGGACATACCTAAGTCGTATTCAGTGTTGTTAATGACTCGGGTCGAGACACCAGATACAACTGGGAAGTTGATATCAGGGTCAGCGGATGTACCAGAAGTAGCACCTGTTACAGGGTTACCTCCTTCAAATTCTGTTAGGTTACCAGTAATTTCTGGGAACACACCGTCAATTCTGTTTTGATAATACTTCAAAACTTTGGTTGTAGTGTTCCATGATATTACACGACCTCTTGCAGTTACCTGTTGTCCACCTACTGTTCTTGACTGTGTGATAATTTCATCAGTTGAGAACGTACCTGTAAAGGTAGGTGAGAAGATAACAGCACGAGTAGCAGACAACGTAATAGCAGATGTCAGTTCTGTCGTACCATACTGGTTTGGGTTTATAACAAGACCGATACGACGGTAATCGTTATCAGTTGGGAAGTCACCTGATCCTTCATCATAAGTGAACTTCGTGTTGATCATAACTCTGTAACCACCAAGTTCTTTGGTAGGATCAGAACCATGACCCAAATCTGGGGGAATGATAACGTCAATAGCAGCACCAGTACCTGTACCAGCACCAATACCATTAACCTCATCAATGATAATCTTACCGAAGGTGTAACCAGAACCACCAGATGTTACAGTAGCGGATACAACCTTACCACCGTCAACAACAAGTGAAACTCTACCACCAACTCCGTCACCTTTGATCGGTACGTTTTCATATGTACCGTTGTTATAACCTGTACCAGATGCTTGGATAACAACTGTGTCAATCTCTCCACCAACAGCGTCACCTGTAACAGCAACGTCGGAAAGCACAGGCATATAATCGTTCGAGAAGAACTTTAAAACCTGACCAACAGGAATAGTATACAAATACTTCCAACGATAACCATCAGAAGTTGTGATAATAGATGTAGATGTACCAGTAGGTTCAACCGTAGAAGGTTTACCGTTAGGGTCACTAGGTGATGTACCGTTATAGATGCACTTATATGTCTGATACTGTGAGTTTACAACGTAGAAATCTGCGTCATATAACTTAGTAGCACCAGAAGATGCAGTCTTAGTTGAACTGTAATCATGACGATACATGTCATAGACGTAACCTAATCCACCAGTAGTCTGCTCTGGGGGAGTCCAGTCAATTCGTCTTACAACTTGAATTGTATCGTTTGCTAAGACACGTTTCAGTGAAATCATGTCGGAGAATGTATCACTAAACTCTTGGAAAGAATCAACGGGAGTCGGTGGTGCATTTTCATTATCCCATTCTTGGGGACGTCCTATGAAAACATACAAACGGTCTCTATTTGATCCTGCCTGCAAGTCAGATTGAGTCGCATCAGCACCCTCCAAAGACTTGATGAATCTTTTAGCAGTGAAAATTCTAAATTGGTCGGTGAGAAGTGCCATTGTTTAGTTTACCTTCCTTTTATTTATAGTGGTTACTCTTGCTCTTTTCTGACAAGGTTTGTATACTCTTGTGATACAAACACACCAGAAGCACCCGAACTGCCTCCGTTTAGTGTATCAGAAGTTGTAAATTTGTACGCTGATCCGTTATTAGTGATAGTTTGTAGTTGTAAAAATACATATCCAAAACTATCAGTAGCGGATTGTAGTGCTGCCACAATCGCAGTAACACCAGTGGATGAACCAGTTACGGTCTCTCCAACAGTATAGTTATTTTGAGTGTTCTTTAACTTGACAGTTGTCAAGGAAGTGTGGTCAACACCATCATCTAATGCACCAGCAACTGATACAGATGCTGTTAGTGGAACTAGACTAGAATCATATAATGTATCTGCTTGTTGGAACAATGTGGTGTTCTGACCACCAACTGTTTCTTCAATACCGTATAGTGACGATGCTACACCACCATCAAGACTAATTTCATTTTCATAATCTGTACCAGTATTTACTAGATCAGGTATACCATCACCAGCACCTGATAGTTCATCATCATCTTCAAACTTTTTACCTTCTAATACACCGAGAGGACTCTCGAATGTAACAATAGAAGAGTTATCATCATCAAGAAGAACGTGTGGTGCTTCACCTGTCTCAGTAGATGATGCAGTACCACCAATGAATTGTATAACAGCAGTTCTTTCATTAGATCTACCACCATCAATAAATGCTAGTTCATCAACTTGGAAGATTAAGAATAGTTCTTTTGTCTCTGGACGCCAGTCATATACGATAGCAACCTTGTTAGTTTTGTCTTCTTGAACTCTTCTAACACGGTCAGACACAGTAAAGTTATAACCAGATATACCAGTTGAAGGATCATCAGCAAGGTTATCCAGCAACACACGCTGGTCATAACGGAAGTTAATACCTCTGTCACATCCAGTAAATGATATAGCAGTCTTACCTGTGTATCTAATAATCTCTCTACCTATTTGGAACTTACCAGATCCAGGGAATGCATCTGTTGTCTCCACATATAATGTGGTATCAGTTGCAGTTGCATTACGAATCAATGCAGTTATCTCAAAGAATGCAGATACTAATGATGTTCTATTTCTCTGAGTTCTTATTAAGTTTGTATCTCTTGTGAAGATTACATTAGGGGGAGATGTATATCCACCACCAGGATTCAATATATTAATTTTAGTAATTGAACCAAGATTTATTTCTGCCTCTGCCTGAGCACCAGATCCACCACCACCAATAAGTTGGATAAGAGGAGGTGTTTCAAAGAACTCACCAGGGTTTGATATTGCTATACTTTCAACAGTACCGAATTGATTTACCTCACAAACACCAGTAGCATTTTGTCCACCACCACCAGATATAACCAAAGTAATATCTTCTGCTGTATATGATCTACCATTGTTCTCAACAGATAAACCTGTTACCTGTCCAACAGTAGGTACAAGTTCAGCACCAGATCCACCACCACCTTCTAGTCTTGCATTAGCACTAAAATAACCATCACCAGGTCTAGTGACTTGGATGTAGTTTATAGAACCAGCAGGAGCAATTATGTTACCCTGTTGATCTATAATATCACTTTCATTCAATATAATATTTGCATCTGCCTGTACGATATTACTTTCGTCAGATTCAATAAGAAGACGTAGTGGGTTATATCCCTCACCAGGGTCTATAACATCTACTGATAATATTTCACCATTATCAGCAATATTCGCTGCTAATACAGCATCACGAATAGGAGTACCACAATTACCAATAGTTAATTTAGGAGGATCCGCAGCACTATAACCTGACCCAGAACTTGTCACAATAACATCCTTCACACCGTACACACTATTGAATACAGGTTGAATTGATGCTCCGCTTCCAGGTACAGTTCTTGTCATTATACTACTACTATATCTCCTTTCATATTACCGTGTATAGTACACTGATAAACATAAGTTGTACCAGCAGCAAGTGTTTGTGGAACTGTCCAGAACTGAGTTCCATTTACTGAACCAGTTGTTCCAGATATTGCTGAACCACCATCAGAGACTCTGAGTTCTAATGGATGACTTGATCCAGTTGAATTCATGAATCTATATGTGAATCCTCTGTACACATAGATTGTTGCATCACTACCGTTAGACAGCCCAGGACCGTTGACCAAATAGTTGTTTGATGTGCCATCTGATGTGAACGCATATGACAGTGTAGGTGATGCTACTGCTTCATATGAACTTGAACCGTAGAGAAGTGATTGTCCCTCACTTGCACTTGGTAAAGCAACATCATTTGTAATTGTTAGAGTGTTACTTGAAACCGCAGTTGTAATACCTGTTCCACCAACTATATTCATAGTCGAGTCAGCAGCAACAGCAACATAAGATCCTGTTGTTGCAGCGATAGTCTTAATAACATTCTGCACCACGTTAGGTGATGTGTTGGTGAATGTAATAGCACCAGCATTTGCGTTTGTGCTGATTCCTGTTCCACCAGTTAATGTTAGTGTATCAGTTGTAGTGTTTGCAGTGATAGTTGCGTTATCAGCACCTAGTGTTGCAAATATGTTTTGATCAGGTGCACCCAGTGCTCCTGTCATGTTG
>VMHT01110944.1_pt1 | contig 15301 bp, 12 predicted proteins | sample 4693611 | NCBI WGS metagenome assembly VMHT01 (sample SAMN12280063, study PRJNA550983) | marine metagenome | isolation source: seawater sampled from same location over 5 years 0.02-0.2 micron viral filtrate | place: USA: collected off the coast of southern California halfway between the port... ... | reverse complement strand
TCGGGTGGACAGACTTAGAGCACTCGGAAACGCAGTCGTCCCACAATGCGCCGAATGGGTCGGGCAACAAATCGTAAAATCAGGACTACTGGAGGTAGCATGTTCGCAAAACAACTGAGAGAAACTTTATCAACCGTCAACAAATCAGAACTGGCACGTGCACTGGGGTGTCATCGAGATACCGTAGCCAAATGGCTATCCGGTGACCGTGTACCAACCGTGATACTGCTGTTGGAGCTTTGTCAATACCTGTACCCAAATGAATGGGAGCAGGCATATTTACAGTTCAGCATATTGATACAGGCGGACAAATGAGTTACACTACCGATACATGCTCCTTGCATGGTAGGTTTGGGCAGGGGTGGTTCCCTGCCCTTTTGTTTTAGTGGTGGTGGTGGTGAAAGGATTTGCTTCATGGCTAAATAAGGCAATGCACCGCAATGCGGTCAGCACAACCTACATGGCTGATCGAGCAGGACTACATGTCAACACTATCAACAAGTACCTATCTGGAGCGTATGAGCCACGCATGAGCAACCTAATTATACTGGTGACGGTCATTGCCAACAGAGAGGAGCGCAGTCCCACACAGCTCATGTTTGAAGCGATTACAAGCATGGAAGAAATGAAGATGGTCGAAGCCAGGTGGCGCAAAAAAATCAAAAGAGACCTAGATGCTGGCCAGCCCTAGGTCTCTAGTGATGATTGGTGTTCAATACTTTATCGTTCTTCAACCTCAGTGTCAACCAATTCCTTCAATACCTTGTACAACAAGTTAATCAGGTCAGCTGCCAACTCTTGACGTTCATCTTTGGTCAACCCCCCACGTGAGTGTTGGACTAACTTCTTGATAAACAAAACAAGTTCTGGTGTAAGTGCAAGTAAATCTGAGTTCATGGTGTGCTCCTTCGTGTGTTTATGTGTACAAGTATAATTGTAAATACACACTAACGCATACTTTTTTTGCCACGGCATCGCCACTTCTTTCGTGACAGATTGTTTGGTGTGTTTGGGTCGTTGCGTTTTTTGGCAGACACTCTCTTCTTGATACCTGCTGAACGGGCACAGTATGAGTCACCCTTCTTCGAGCCTGGTTGTATACGATCCTTTCCAGATTTGCTTTTGCCTGCCTGCCCAAAGGACACCTTCTTTGTTCGACCAGTCTTCTTATTCTTGACCACTTTAACGAATCGCTTTCCACGTGCTGGAGTCCGTTTTTTTTTAACTGGCATTGTCCACCCGTATCAATGATGCTTTTATCTCACTAATCATTGTACTTAATGTGGTTAGACTCTGCTCAACTAATGACATGCGTTTGTCCAGATCAGTCATTTCTTGAACAATGGTTTTCCGAATTGCCTCTTCTTTGTTTTGCATGTCTTGTATGACACCATCATATCTGGCGCGTAGTTCTATTTCTTTTTGCTCTGCCTTCTCTTCACGTTCATCGGCTCGACGTTGAAGGTCTTTGTTTTGACTGTATAAAAATATGGCGAACGCAACATTGGCACCACCACTCATTAACAATTGAACAACTTCTCCTTCCATAAAACCTCCAATGGGAAAAAGGGGTGCCCCGAGGAACACCCCCCAACAACTAATCATTCAATCAAGAAACTTGGAAATACATGACAGTAATTTGGTCACCTGCATTTGGGGCAGTTCCAAAAGTCACGCGTAATTTTCCGCCACTACCACCTGTTGCTGACAGGGTATATTGGTCTTGTCCAGAAGGTGAAGACTCAACAAGACCCATTGCCAAACCGTTTCGGAATACAATAGCACCACCAAGCATGGTAGCGTCAGCAGCAGCAGCAGCATCAAATGTAGTAGCGGTACCATCGCCAGCAGACAATGTTTCGTAAGATGCCATAAAGTTAAGCTTGGCAGCTGTAACATTGGCATTGGCAATCTTTGCTGTAGTTACAGCATTGTTGTCCAAGCGAGCACTGTCAATAGCAGCATCAGCAATCTTTGCTGCAGTTACAGCATCGTCAGCAATCTTGGCAGTCTCTACTGCATTTGAAGCAATCTTTGCTGCGCTTACAGCATTTGATGCCAACTGAGTTGCACCAATACCACCAGCAGCAACACTAAGACCACCAGCACCAAGAGCCAAAGTACCACCATCGAGAGATACAATGAGAGAGCCACTTGAGTTCTCAACACCGTTACCCAAGACAAGTTTGTCGGCTGGAATAGAACCAGCAAGTTTCTGGGCAGTTACGGATGAATCAGCAATCTTTGCTGTAGTTACAGCATTGTCTGCAAGTTTGTCAGCAGTGACTGAAGTTCCAGCAAGAGCAGCAGTTACAACCGAAGCGTCAGCAAGTTTTGCTGAAGTTACAGCATCGTCTGCAATCATCAATGTAGAGATACCATTGGTGTTGACTTTAAGTCCGTTAGACCCTGTAGCCAAACTAGAGCCATCCAGGTTGATAGAAGCAGATACAGCAGCAGAACCATTGTACGTAGCACTGAGACTCAAACCACCTGTTGTAGAAGCAGTAAGTCCATTCAAACTTGAACCAAGAGCAACACCACTAATAGTAGAGTTAGACAATTTTGCGTTCGAAATGGACCCAGCCAACATGCTGTCGGTAATACCCGAAGCCTTCACACGAAGAGCATCCGATGAGATTTCGATAGAAGAATCATCTACCTCAACATCAAGACGATTGCCAGTCTTGCTCAATGCAGCACCGGCTTCTGTATTTGACTGTCCTGAGTAGATGCTAAATGTCAAATCATTAGTTCCAACTACAGCGGAACCTTTGTCACTTACACAAACGTAACCCAAGTCACCATTGACAGTACCCTGCTCAATCCACATTGAATTACCGGCAGCATCACTACCAACAGCCATATCCGATGAACGTGACCATGAGCCTGCATCGCAAATATAGATACCGTTACTAGAAGAGCTACTTTGGGCCTTGACCAAAATTCTGTCCCCTGCAGAAACAGATACACCGTCAATCGTTTGTGTTCCTGAGAGTGTAATGTTTGCTGTCGTAGCAACCTTACAAGATGCTTTGGGGTCAAGACCTGCTGCAACCGCATCTACGTATCCACGCGTTGCCAAGGCTTGTGTGCTAGTATCAGATCCAGTGTAACGTACCTGACCTGAGAATGAAAAGTTGCTTGATCCGTCCAATTTGGTTGAATCAATCGCATTGTTTTTTACCTGTTCTTTAGCAATTTGTACTGCCATGATAGTATCCTATTTAAGTATATAAATGACGACGAGGTGGTCATCACTTGAGGGTGTAAATGAAGTTGTAAAATTTGTAACCGACGACTCTCCGATGTCCGTGAACAGTTGGAGTAGTCCATTCCAATATACCTGTAATGAACCGGATTTGTAGTCACTGCTTACTGTGAAACTTTGGGTAGAACCGTCCGTCTGTGCCGATATGTCTTCATACTCCAGATTTACCGTTCCACCACCAGCCGTTTCAAATGGACTGGCAACTGGCATTATTCACTCCAAACAATCTGCGAGTAGTCAATCGTGATGTTTCCAGAACCATTTATTTTAAAGAACAGGTATACATCTGAGTTGTCAAAATAGGATTGTACTGGAAGTTTAAACTCGTATACAGCACTACCTGTTGTAGTTGTAGTTACACCAATAGCAATTGTACCTGCTGTGTCTGGAAACCATACGTGGTCACCTGCTGCATCCCAACAACCTTTGACTGTGAGACTGGTATTGCTACCGCCCAAACCTGTACAGCGCACAATAATAGACTCAATACGCCCGAGAAACTTACCGGATGTGTCAATCTGCTCTGGCACTACAAGTGTGTGTTTGTGGAATTTAGTAGCATCAAAGTTCTGAGCTACCGTTGCTACGTTTGTATCGTTGATACTTGGGTGGTCTAAGTGTCTAATGTTCATCGTTCCTCCGATGGTTGAATTAAGTTTCTGTCTCTGAGTGTAGCACCAATCCGTGCTTCTTGTTCAGCACGTTCTATCTTGCGCATTTCAGATAATTTACGTTGTAGATTTATTTTCTGCTGCACGTCTGGGTCTGTTGCTGTTGATACTGAGTACAAGCCAATGATTGCTCCAAAACGCTGGAATCCATTTAAACGTTCATAGTTGGTTCCTTCTGGCGCAAACAGACGTACGTAATCCATTAGTTGTGCTGTTTGACCAGTCATTTGCATCATTGTGTAAAAGGACTCATGGTAAAGCTTCTTACGCTGTGTTGCATCAAGTTTGTAGACATATCCATCAAGCGCACTTTTGTCTCCTTCCTTTGCAAGTTTAGGGGACACGCGACCACCGGCAAATCTTTCTAAGACCATCGCTATTTCATTTGGGGTCTCTGCTCCGTACACTGTTTTAAAAAGTTGTATAACCTCTGGCTTGGCTTTACCGGCTTCATACTTACGTTCAAGGGGTAGTATCTCTTTATAGATTGGCATAAGCAGATTGACCATTGGTGCCAACGCATCTATGTCTTTAGATTCCAATAAACCTGTAGGCTTCAACGCTAAGGAAGTAAAACCAATAAGTTGTGTCATACTATCTACAGCTGGTATTGCCGGTGCCATTGCAAAAGCAACTCGGTTGCCATATGTATTCAGTTCATACACAATACGATTCTGTGCAAATTCGGGATAATACATTTGATATGGCATCTGTTTATTTTCATTAAAACTACGCAACAACGTGTTGGTGCTTTTAATCGCGCGTATCATTTTGGCATATCGTTTTAGTTTGGACACATCTGAAAAGGCTCTAAGACCTTCCATTATGTTCTGATATGTGAATGACGAAAACACAAGTACAGCCCGGAATGCTTTGTTTAGATCTTGCGGTATGTCTGAGTAATCAAACAATGAGCGTCTTGCAAGAGAGACAGACTCTTCTAGGCTACGACCTTCTTCCAAAGCCTTAATCATAACAGCGGCACGGAAAGTAAAGTCCTCGTATGTTTGTAAGGCTACCGATTTGTTTGGGATGTCTTTAATAAACTCAAATGCAAAGTTAGACAAGTTCTTATTGTACATGTCATCAACTTGCTTCATAAATGGACTACCAGGTTGAAACTCACTTCGTATAAACTGGAACTTTGATTTTACACCAGCTCGTTGTAGTGCTGTATAAATGTCTGCATTCGTGTACACCATACCATCTGGAGTAGTAACAGCAATCTTGCCATACCCTTTACTGTTTACCCTTGAACCGTTTGCTACAGCACTCAAGCCCCTTTTGGAATACCCAACACCGACCAACTGACCTGTTGTTTGGTATAGTAGTGTTGGTGCTGTTATAATGTTTCTTACGTGTGATGACGGTCTAAGTCCAAGTACCGATATGTACAATGCATCGTTAAGGGTGTTTGCAATTTTATGTATAGCATCTAGCGAACCTGGCTCGGCACGTAAAACTTCAAGTATGACTCTTTGTTGACTGTTTAAAGTCTTTGTCAAAACTTCGCTTTTAAGTTGCCTGAAGTTTGCTTCTCCTAAGACTGCTGCTGCATATCCATCATTGGCGAACAATGTATCCAAACCATCTTTAACACCCGACCAGTTATCACCAGTCAGTGCATATGAGTAGTTGTTGTTTCGCAATACAATCTCTGCATGGTTTTCAACCACAGTCGCCAGGTCTGCTAACTGTTGTTCATCCAACATGGCATCGTCTATCTTCTCTAGCAACGTGTCAAAGTCTTCGTTGTAGTCTGTCACATTTCTTTTTAAGTACGCTATCTTTTCTTCAATGCTGTTCATGTTCTGCAACTGAGCACGTACAGATTCCATTTCGTCTTTCACACCCACTTTGGCATCTTGCACTTGACGTAGCAAATCATCAGTTGCTGCAAACAACTCTCTTTTAAATTCTTTTAATTGTTGATTCTTTCTGTTTCTTAATGCTTCATCTAAGTCAGCACGTTCTTTGACAAACTTCTTTTCCTCAACTCTAAGTCGTTTGGATGCATCTATTTTAAGTTTACGCACAGCAAGACTATCGTTGACATACGGTTTCTTTTGTTCTTTAAACTGTTTGCGTATAGCGTCCTTTTCAGCAGTTGCTTTGGCTTCCAAATCTTTTATCTTTTGCTTTGCTTCTGCTGTTATGGCCTTTCGTTGCTTGTCACCCTGTGCTTTGGGCAACTTCAGTTTGGTCACCTTTTTCCTAGCCTTGTCTGCATCAGCTATAACTTTAGCCCTAGCAACTTCGCGCTCCTTCTCAATGCGTACAAAGTCTGGATTGCGTTGCTTGTCTTTTGGTAACTTATCTATCTGCTTCTGTAGACCATCTGCTATCTTCAGTTTTTCACTTGCCAATATTGTGTCTCGTTGTGTATCAAATCTGGCCAACATATTTTTCTTGGATTCTTTGAGTTGATCACGCTTAGCCACCAACTTTTCTTTGTTGCTTTTGGCTTGCTCCTTTACCAAATCATTGTATACACTGCCTTGACTTTTGTTAAACTCTTCAGCACCCCTTCGCATTTCACGTACAATCTCTTCATCTATCTTATATACATTGATAGATGTATCCAGGTTGTCCAACACATCTTCCATATGCGCTGCTTGTACAACTTGTTTGATTTGATTGAATTGGTTTATTTCATCACCATCTGCTTTGTACAAGATGTTGGCAGCAGCCTTAACAGATTGCTCAAACGTTTCCTGTCCTACATCCGTACCTTCTACTAGATTCTTTATTGCAAGCTCCGTAAAGTCTGCCTGCAAGGTATTAGACAGCAGTCTTGCCATTTCTCTTTGTGATTCTGCAACGTAGTACGCTGACAGATTGAGCAAACCAAATCGCTCATCCATTTCTATTTCAGTTATAGAAGGCACGGTTCGTGAGTTGTAGTTGGCATCCACAATGGGTTTATTTATAAACTCGATGCCATCTTCAGTAACAACCTCAAGTGGACGTATGCGACTTGCTTCATCGGTACCTTGTATAGCATTGTTTACGTCGTCCATTATCTTTTTTACTTCAGACCAGTACGACAACGGGTCATCCTGCACCCTTACAGACAACTTTTCTAACTGTTGATCAATGTAGGATTTACCATGACCATTCCAAATAGAGTTGTCAAAATATTGGGCAATACCGCTCGTGTTGTCAGCTTGTGAGAAACGTGGAGATTCGATGTCAATCTTCTGTACAAATGTATTGCTCAGCAACCACTTGAGAGTACCTTGAAGGTTTACTCGCTGCTCTACAGAACCTACGCCCAAGATGCGTTCACCATTTTTTGTACGTTGTTCACCAAGAATCATTAAGCCCAATGCTTCCTCTGGTGCCAACTTATCTCTTGTGGCAACCGCGTAACTCTCTACGATGTTGTTGCGATTGTTTATCAGATCATCAAACAACTTTTGAGTGCGAATTGGTAGTGTACCCATTTGGGCATTGTGCTCTGCCAATATACGACGTTGCTGCATGGCAAGGTCTGGTGTCGTATTTGCTATTGGCTCCTCCACTTTGCTAAACAAACCTTTGATTTTTTTATGTGCAGTTTGGGCTGGTGAATCAATAAAGAAGTCTCGTATTTTTCTACCTACAGCAGTTTGGCTTATGTAGTCTGCGGCATTCCTTACAGTGTCACCTATAAAAGTGTCTGGTGACCTTCCTACCGTGCCTTCTGCTTCTAACAAATCAGACCTAGCCTTTGCATCCAATCTGTTAATGTCTTCTATGGTTGCTGCATCCGGTGACATTCTAGCCACCTTGTCTCGATTTGCAGATAACAGTCGATTGTAATCATCAACAAACAGTGTATTGTCTATTCGTATATCGTCTTTAATACTTTGTTTTATTGTTGGTGATATGTCAAGAGTGTCTATAGTCTGTAATAGCTCGTCGATTTCTTGTGCATCCATACCTTCTAAATCAAATGCTGCTTTGGTTTCTACTGGGCTAGCCGACATTGTCTGACCCAAGACATTGTACGATGGATCTTTACTAGGTCTTTGTGCCTGTATCAGTTCACCATCTGTAAACTTCATCACCTTGTTTATGGCTTGACCTACGTTGCTTTGTGCGGCTTTGGCAATTATCTCTGCCACTCTACCCCTGTCTACCATTGTATTTTTGGTAATCCACTGCAAGTTATTTAGGTCTACATTCTTTGGGGCAATCTCAAAGAATAAGGCTCGACCATACATGGTAGCCAGGTTCTGTTGTGCCTTTTGAAGTCGCATTGGGTCTGATGGGTCTATGTCGTCAAATGCTCTGCGAACCATATCTTGATTTGCTTTAGGAAACTCCCGATACTTCCGCATGTCACCAAGTGTACCTTCAAGGTCATACCTAAGTGTCGTTGCATCTAATACTTGTAATGACTCATCATATTCTTTAAGTATCTTGGCTGTTTCTTCATTGTTCATCATCTTCTGACGAAACTGCCTTGAAGCATCTACTGGCTCTGTACCATTTTTTATTTGTAAGGCTATTTCCGTATCTTCAAGCCCTACTCTAGTAAGGTCATCTAGTGTAGCCATTTCTTTGGTTACCATACGTTCGGCTTCTAGGTTTCTAGCCACGTTGTTGCTCATAGTCAACATTACATCTGCTGACTGCATGTCGGGTGGCATCTTGCCTTTGCCAAGTCTTTTGGAAATTTCTTGTGCACCTTGTATCAAAGGCATTTCTTCAACAAATGCTTTCTTTGCCGCCTTCTTTGCCGTTGCGTATGATGGAGCATCATGTACCAACTTACTTGCTTTTGCAGTTTTTAGATATGCCGAACCACCTTTAATTGCACCAGACCCCAAGTCAAAACTAGGCTCTACAAGCTCCAATGCAAAGTAGGCTCCTTCAGTACCAAACTTTGCCCAACCTTCAAGATTAAGTTGTTCAGATATGGCTTGACCTTCTCCAAACACACCTTTGTTTCTAGCGATGTTGTCAGCAATAGCACCCATGTACCCATAGCCTTTGTACAGGTTTGGTCGTTCTGCTTCCCTCAGGCGACTGGTCATCATGGGGTCAAAATATGATTCGCCTGGTGGGAGTTCGGGTAACATACCGGTGTACTCTAGTCCTTCAGCAATGGCACCCATAGCCGCACCACCGGCAATGTTCGCTGCATCTACCCCCACAGCAAGTGCAGCGTTGGACAAAGCAAATGCGTTACGCAATACAAATCCAGTCGTACTCTCAGTTGTACCACCAATGGCTGTCTTAGTCTCAAACGCACCAATGTCATCATAAAGTGGAAGGTCACTCAGTATTGCTTTACGTTTGTCAAACGATGTTTTCCAGTCTGGATTGCCCAACTCTTTGTACGCGCGTACTCTAGCCACCGCTTCTTGTCTGACTCCAGATGCAATGCTTTTACGGTCAGTCTGTTCAAAGTCTCCATCTTGGATCATTTTAAGTATACGACCATCACGCTCAGCATTGTAAACAACACCACCTGTTGGGTTGTCACGTAGATACTCTAATACAGATATGGGTACAAACTCTACATCACCTTTACCTAGCACAAACTTATATGTCTTTGGCATTGATTGAAATTCTAGTTCTGGACTTTCTATTTCTAATTTGTACTTTTCAATAACAGGAGCATACTTTGCTTCTTCTATGCTTTGGAAATATGACAACTGCTCATCGGTGTACATTGGCAGTTCTGTACCAGTTGTGGTTTGGTAATCTACAGCGGATGCAGCAAGTTCTGGCAACGTACCCGTACCAAACTTGGCTCTTGTTCTAGGGTCTAACTGCTCTGCTTCTTGTTTACTTATTTGAGTAGTACCTTCATTTATCCTGTTGAGTGTCTCAATAGCCTTGTTAAAGACTTGACCATCTGTCAGTGTTGGATTTTCCAATTTGGCATTGTCGTACAATGCCATTGTTGCGCCTATGTATGCGTCTTGTTCGTTTGCCGGTTGGTCCAACACTCTTGACTTAACGAGTTCTTCAAATGTACTACGAGCATCTATTGTAGTTGGCTTTTCTATTTTTGCTCTGACATCCCCTATGGTTTGCTGCCTACCAGTTGCCGTACCCAACAAATCAAACATACCCATACCAGCACTGGTTGCTTCGAGGGGTGGAGAGACTTTGTTTAAAGTACGCTCGTAATACCCACCAAACGAAGGCAACTGACCAGAACCCACTAGCGTATCGAGTTCAAGTAACCGTTGTTGCTTTTGTTGTGGGGTGTATGTTGGGTTGTTTTGTATGGACTGTTGAGTAAGGTTGTATTGCTCTGTAAAACCTGTTTTGCCCTTCCTAGCATCCCCAACAAATGTTTGTTGTATACCCAACTCTTGCAAGCGTTGTGCTTCTTGCAAAGCCAACTCAATCTCTTCTGGTGTATCCCCTACCGGTCTATTAAGGATGATCTCTAATTGCTGTTTGGAAGGTCTTGCCATACATCACCGCTTGTCTGTAATCACTGCTAAGTACATTAAGTCTAACATGTCCAATGCTTTACGCTTTTGACTTTTATCGTTGATTCCAAGTCGAAGTTGTTGCTGTGCATTCTTATACAAACCTTCAATCTCGTCTAATTTGGTATCATCGTTCACTGGAAACAATGATACAACTAGATTCTTTGTGTCTTCACGCAATCCACGGATGTCGTCGCCCAATCTAAAGTATTGACCAGGCTGATTGTCTTGCAGTGTTTTCACACGCTTCATATTGCGAGCTTGCTTAGGGTCCATAGTCTTGGCAAGCATGTCAAGTATGCGTTTCTTTGCCTTCTGATACTCTTTGCTAGACACTCCGTAGGCTTCTTTGGCTTGCATTATCATTTCCAATGCAACTTGTTGCTTTTCAGCAGCACCTAAGTTTTTTACAGCATCGAATCTTTGCTTAATAGGGTCAGCTGTTTGTTGTGCTACAACTTCCTCAAACATCGGCAACCTACCCATTTTACGTATTGGTTGTCGTGTTGGTGTTGGTGTTGGTGATGTAGAGGGTTGTTCTAGTGGAGTTCTTAGAAATGCATTGATACGGTCTATTTCTTCTTGTGTAGCTCTACCTTTCAAATCAGGTCCTACATCCACATTATCTTCAACTATTTGCTGTGTAGGTGTTGTCGTTTTCATATCCGACATGTCTAAGGACTCTCTAGGTCTTTCACCTTCAACAACACCACTAGGACCTTGTTGCACACCCATACCACCTTGACCAGACATAACCATGTCCACACCACCTTCTTGCATGGCGGCTTCAAGTGGTGGCAGGGAAGGCTCTACTGTTTCTGTGGCTTCCGTTACAGTTTCTGCAACAGGCTCTTCTGCTGTCTCCTCAACACCCAAGGCATCCATTTCAGCACGTCTACCAAACAGCCTGCGACGTTCACGTGGCTCCCTTGGTTCACGTGGTGGTGGTGCAAACTTCTCTCCATAAATATCACGTGTACGCTGAATAACGTCTACAGGGTCTGTCTGCTCCATGCCCAATGCTTCTAGTTCTGCTTGGAGTTCCGCAATACGTGCTCTACGCTCTTCAATTTGAGAAGAGTAGTCTACGTCGCTAAGTTCTGGCACATCGCCTGTTCGTACTTTTTTTGTTGTAGTTGTTGGTGTATCATCGGTGTCAAATGTACTGGTTGAACCAGGTTGCATTTTTGCACCTTTAAGTACATTTACCTCGTACCAATCTTGGAATAGAGCTTCATCGTAATCTTTTAATTTTTTAATGTCTTTTTGTATACGATCAGTATCGGCATTGTTTTGTTTTAGACGCTCTTTGTTTAACCTTTGTTGCTCTAACGTTTCCTTAAATGTATTTGGTTGACCGCTTTCAGCCTTAAACTTTTCATTTAATACATCGGTGTTTAAATTTGCTTGTTGATTACCAAGTTTTTTGTTGTCATCAGTAATCCCCTTGAGTGCCTTTTCTTGTTCAGCAATGTATTCTGCACGTCTAGGAGTACGCTCACCTTTACCGGTACGTGTACCACTATATCCGCCCTCTCGTGTTGAAACAGTCTGTGTCAACAATCTGTCTGATTGCTTTTGCTCTTGACGTTCTCTACGGCCTTCTTCCTTTACTTCCTCAAGTTCAAACCTAGAAACCTCACGTTGCAATGCAGCCTGTTGTCGGTTCAACTCTTTACGGGCTTCACGTATACGCTTCTGTGCTTCTTGATTAGATATACGTCCGGCTTCTGCTTCGCGTATAGCCTGGTCTTGTGCTGACTTGTACAGCATGTACTTTTGCTTGGTAACAAGGTCTGCCCATGACTGACCATTGCTGGTTCTTCTAGGGTCACGACCACTACCTGTAATGACGTATACCCCTTGCCCACCTACTTGTTCAATAGCCACGTTCACCTCCATAGATGCCATATCGAGTACCATCCAAAGCGTTGCCTGGAATGTTTAAATTCTTCAAGGTTTTAGTTTGCCCAAGCTTGTTAAAGTATTGATAAATTTCTTCATCAGACATGCCAAGGTCATCATACATATAAAAATATTGTTCCTTTGGTGGCAATGATAATATGTCGTTAACTGTTGGCATTGTAGAAAACCCCGCTAAACGCGCTCTCTGCCTAACGTCACGTTGTGCTGTCAATCTATCTATTGGACGACCTTCTCTTTGTAAGAAGTCTAAGTCCATAGGTTGTGGATCTTCTCCCAATAGTTTTGACAATCCCATTTGATCAACATAAGCCTCTGCTCCCGACTGGAAAGGTGCTGTTAAGCCTTCTAGTCTTGCTCGTCTGTATTGGGCTTGTGCTGCTTCGAGGTCTTTAATCTCTTGTTCTTGCTGTGCTTCACGTGTCAGGTCCATACCCAGTATCTGTGATGCCAAATCTGCTTCCAGACGCTGTCTGCCCTCATCCGCCATCTGTTGACCCAACAATGCCATCTGTGGCTGTGCTGTAGGCTGTGTGAGCCTTGCACGTTCAGCATCTGCAAACTGTTGTGCTTGTTGTCTAGTGCCACGCATCTGTGATTCAATCTGAGATCGTTCACGCTCTGTTAATCCAAGCGCACCCATCTCTTGTTTGCGCTGCATTTCACGAAGTCGCTTCTTTTGGTCACGTTCATACTTGCTAGGAATAATGTCCGGCAATGCTCCAATAGCTGTACCTGCACCTGCAAGCAATGACATAGTTAATGGGTCCATAGTTCACCTACACATGGAATGTTTCTATTGTAAATGTTTGACAGTTAATCTGCCCCTTCTCAACCTTGGCATTGACTGCCACTGAAAACTTATATCTGCCTGCGTTCAATGTTAGCATACGAGTTATCATAATGCTTCGATGTCCAGCTGCTGTACCTTTCTCACCTGGGTCTGGTGCTCCCGCTACAGGTGTTACACCAGATGCATTGTCGCTCTGAAAGACAAAACTCTTAGTTCCAGCAAACCTAGTAATCAAACCATTCCTTTCGTATTGTAGTTGCAATACATTGTCCCACAATCTATTACCCTTACTGTAAGTTACGGTGCTATTCAAAGGACCAAAAGCCTTGGCATAGAAAGTAACCATAACTTTAGTGTTGGCTTTGTAAATGACTACTTCGCAACCAGTATTGTTTAACGGTTGAAAGTGTTCGACATCAGGACTTGTTTGATTGTTGCTCTTAGTGGTCGATGTGAACCACGCAAATTCTTGTGGTAATCGTATCTTCGATACACCCTGTACAGTCTTAGAAACAAAGTCACCAGTTTGTACAGAAGCAATAAGACGAGGGGTAGCAATACTCTCTCCAACAAAGGTATCCACAGATACGTCAGCAGCAATGATCTCTTGGTTGACATATTCCCTCAGTGCATCTTCATTCAATGCGTGGTTGGTAGCTGTTAAAACTGCACCATCTACATATGTAAAAGGTTTTGTGAATCCCATCAGTTCTCCACTATTATAGCTTGTATGTGATTGTGTTGAATCTTTATTGTGTTACCACTGTGACCTACACACGCTTGCAACTCTATTGTGTCAATTATGTTGCCTGGTGTTAGCGTAACCAATCCACTAAAAGCAAAATTTCGATGCTGAATAATTGCAGTCATTCCAGTGCCTAAACCAGTCTGTGTAGTCAACGCTGCCTTCTGTGTAAAACTGTATGTACAGTTCGCCACTGTTACAGTGCTTGGTGTACCGCTACCGTTAAGAGACATTAAAAGCCTAAAAGCATATGTGTTTCTATCAATCTCTGCAGTTAACCCACTACCATCGTACACATCTAGAGTGCCAGTGGTTATTAATCCACTTGCTTGTACACGCACAACAACATTGGCGTGTGTAGAGTAGGCTGGTAACACCTTGCTTTTGTTTGGTCCAACATTTTCAATAGTTGTAAATGCAGTGTTGCTTACAGTAAAATCTACCGTACCATCGTAATCAAACGTAAACAAGCTTGTAATGTTGCCTGTGTTACTAAAGTGCTTTCGTTGTGCCCACTCAGTATCTAAATTAACGTCTTTTACACTATCACCAGCAACACTATTATATACAGCATTCAACTGAGCAGCTGTTGGTGCTTGACCGCCTTCAAAGTATTGATTTGTAATACTACCCATACTTACCTCTTGGTGTTGCAAGCCCAAATACTTGCACCATATATTTCCATACTAGACTTGTGAGTTGTTACACTATACTCTTGCTCTGCCGTTGTATCAATCGCTTGCCACTTAAGTTCCAAACGCACAGGCTGTGAACCAACAAAGATTTTAAATGGTATAGAAACATTGAGTAGGCGAGGATATATACGACCCGTTTCAGCAATAAGAACATCATTGCAAAACAAACCCCAACGCGCCCACCAGTTTATAGACCAGCTTACTATTGGATTTGGAGATACGCCACTTTGGATTCTGTCTACACCGTGTCTAAAATTAACATCGAAACAACCGCTTAGCGTTCCGCTTTCAGCCTCAAACTCCAATACAAAATCATTAAATGTACTGTCAATCTCAGTAAGGTTGTTCCATCCACTAGACCAACTGTTGGTTTGCAAGTCAAAGTTAATCAATGGTGTATGTATGTCAGTGCCATTATCAAGCACTCTCCATCTACGAACACGATGGTAGTCTTGTGTTTGACCCACATGGCTAAACCCATTTACATTGGCAGTGCTTGTAGATGTTAGTGTTGGTGGTGCCATTTTAAGTTTATCTACAGTAGCCACTGGAAAGTTTTGACCATCTAGCTTACCGTTGTACTCACCTACAACTTGCCGTGTGTTGTCATTGATGTTCTCTGGCTTAACCTGGTCTAGGTCCTTTTGTCCTACTTGTGTAAATACTTTCATCGTGACACCTTCGTGGACTGGTTGAGTGCTGGCATGGCGACTGAGTCTGACAAGATGTTGAACGACAGTAGATGCCACTGCTGAGAGTTTGT
>VMHT01006074.1_pt1 | contig 15304 bp, 22 predicted proteins | sample 4693611 | NCBI WGS metagenome assembly VMHT01 (sample SAMN12280063, study PRJNA550983) | marine metagenome | isolation source: seawater sampled from same location over 5 years 0.02-0.2 micron viral filtrate | place: USA: collected off the coast of southern California halfway between the port... ... | reverse complement strand
GCTTTTCAGGTTGCCACTAGCTATGGTCTTGACAAAGCTACGATGCGTGAACGTCAAGAATGGGTACAAAACAATCTAAATTTGATTGCTCGTATTGCAGTAGATCCAATTGACACGCTTCCTGAATGGGAAGCAGCTGACGAACCATGGACCTTTCTTGCAGCCTGTGATGAGTACTACAATTGTGTCATTACAGGTACACGTAAATCCACAAACTTACCTGTAGCTGTTGACGCTACCTGTAGTGGTCTCCAGATCCTGGCAGGGTTGTGTCGCTGCGCTGGTACAGCCGAACTTGTCAATGTCTTGCCAAGTGATAAACCGCAAGATGCTTACAAGGTCATTGCTGAAGAGGCAAAACCTCATGTACCAGAGCACCTTCGTCCATACATGGACAGAAAGACTACGAAAAGGACGGTCATGACTGTCCCTTACAACGCTAAACCTTTTAGTAATCGTGGTTATATCCGTGAAGCACTAAAAGAAAAAGGTATTGAAGTTGACAAAGACGATCTAACTTCTGTTGTCAAGGCTGTGCGTGATGCCATGAACAAGATTGTTCCTGGTCCCATGCGTGTCATGAAGTGGATTGAGAAAGAGGTTGCTGGTTGTATTGACCGTGGTGCTACATCTATTTCGTGGATCACTCCTTCAGGTTTCGTGGTAACACAGAAACTAATGAAGAAAGATGTGAAAACTATCGAGTTAAAGTTATTAGGTCGATGTCAGATTGATGTGGCTGATGGAGAAACTGATGAAGTCGATAAAAACCACCACAAAAATGCAACTGCTCCAAATCTCATCCATTCCTTAGATGCAAGCCTCCTTCACCTATCTGCACTACGCTTCGACAATCCGATATCCCTCATACACGACTCGGTTTTATGTCTGGCTTCTGACATGTCTCTTCTATCAGACATTGTTCGTGAGACATACATGTACCTATTTGCGGAGCATGACTTCTTAAGAGACTGGGCAAACCAAATTGGAGCCGAGTCTGAACCACCAATTATTGGAGACTTGTGTCCTACATCAGTCATCGAATCTACTTACTTCTTTTGTTAATACCTTTGATGTCTTGTGGTACTAAACCTGCAGTCACTGAACTTACAACTGAACCTACACCGTCACATTACATGTGCATTGCTGGTCTGGTGGAAACATCACCTGGCATAGGAACTATTGACATATGGGCTGACACTGAGTTTAGTCCGAAACTACAATCGATTCCAGGCGTATCTATGGATACCGATTGGAATCTGAAATTAGAACTACCAACCTGTTAATCAATGGCAAGAACCACCTTTGTAACTCCTGAACCTGTTGTCCTTGAAGGGTATCAGGCAGTAATGCAGCCGTCCAAATTTGGCTATTCACTTAGAGCAATTGTTGATCAGGACATGATCGACAAATTAGAGGACGACCGAACCGACACCCTGAAGTGGGCTGAATCGAGGCTAAAGAATCCGAAGCGATCATCCCTCAAGCCAGAGCCTTGGGAAGAGGTATCTGATGGCAAGTATTCCGTCAAATTTAATTGGAATGAGGAGACAAAACCTCCTATTGTGGACACTGAAGGTATAGCGATTACTGACGTACGCACACCTGTCTACTCAGGCAGCCGTGTCAAGCTTGCCTTTTACCAAAAGCCGTATATCCTCAAGGATCAAATTACTTACGGCACGTCTCTTAAGTTAGTTGGTGTCCAGGTTGTTTCGTGCAACGGCCAAGCTGGTGTTGATACTGGTGACATGGCACCCGAAGATGTCGCACAACTCTTTGGTAAGTCACAAGGGTTCAAAGCCAATGACCCGAATGTAACCACCACAACTGAGGAGGAGGACGACTTTTAATGACAACAGTTATTGAAGATGGTGGACGTACAAACGTCTACGCAAAAGAACCACCGATGCAAATTATGGACGTAACTGAAACACACAACGAAAAGGCTGAACGCCTGAACGGACGCCTAGCAATGATGGGCGTCATGGCTGCGCTTGGTGCGTACGCAATCACTGGTCAAATTATCCCTGGTATTTGGTAATGCCTCAAGGTCCTGGAACATACGGCTCTAAACGTGGCCGACCACCTGCTAAAAAGAATGGAGCAGCAAAGCTGCAAAAGAAAAACCCAAAGATGCCTGCTGCAGTTGCAAAGGCTATCGCCAAAAACATGAAGAAAAAGTAATGCACAAAGGTAAAGGTTCTTGCGGTGGCAAGAAGGGTGGCAAAGGTGGCTACAAAAAAATCAGTTAGCCTAAAGATAGGTAAACACAAATCACGCTCTGGTGGTCTAACTAAAGCAGGTCGTGACAAATACAACAGAGAAACAGGATCGAACCTCAAGGCACCACAGCCAAAGGGTGGTCCCCGAAAACGCTCGTTTTGTGCACGTATGAGTGGTGTCAAGGGTCCGATGAAGGATTCCAAAGGCAGACCCACACGTAAAGCACTAGCCCTTCGCAAATGGAAATGTTAAATGGCTAAGCAAGGTCTCTACGCAAACATCCACGCCAAGCGCAAAAGGATTGCTGCTGGTAGTGGTGAAAAGATGAGAAAGCCTGGGTCTAAAGGAGCACCCACGGCAGCTAACTTCAAACGCTCCGCAAAAACGGCAAAGAAAAAGTAACTTACAGCCCTCCACTGGACGTGAGCCTTGGGAGGGCTTCATTAAAGTGCTCAAATACATACCCGTAAAATAACAACCCTGCACTTTTAATGACTGCTGTAATTCAACAACAGAGGTCTACCTGGGAGGAGTTTTGCTCTTGGGTAACCTCAACTAACAATCGACTATATGTTGGCTGGTTTGGGATCCTGATGATTCCTTGCCTGCTCGCCGCTACCATTTGTTTTATCACTGCCTTTGTGGCAGCACCTCCCGTAGATATTGATGGAATCAGAGAACCTGTCGCAGGCTCCCTGTTGTATGGAAACAACATCATATCGGGAGCCATCGTACCGAGCAGCAATGCCATCGGACTACACTTTTACCCAATTTGGGAAGCTATTACACTTGATGAATGGCTGTACAACGGAGGACCGTATCAGCTCGTCGTCTTCCACTTCCTTATTGGTATCTTTGCTTACATGGGACGAGAGTGGGAACTTAGCTATCGATTAGGGATGCGTCCTTGGATCTTTGTAGCTTATTCCGCACCTGTCGCTGCAGCAACTGCTGTATTTCTTGTATATCCCTTTGGACAAGGTTCTTTTTCAGATGGGATGCCCCTCGGCATATCTGGAACGTTTAATTATATGCTCGTGTTCCAAGCGGAGCATAATATTCTCATGCATCCCTTTCATATGCTTGGTGTTGCCGGCGTATTTGGTGGGGCTTTGTTCTCAGCGATGCATGGATCTCTCGTTACTTCTAGTCTCATCCGTGAAACGACTGAAGAAGTAAGTCAAAACTATGGTTACAAATTCGGACAAGAGGAAGAGACTTATAACATTGTTGCCGCTCATGGTTATTTTGGTCGTCTTATCTTCCAGTACGCCAGCTTCAACAATAGTCGTAGTCTCCATTTCTTCCTGGCTGCTTGGCCTGTGGTTGGTATCTGGTTCACCGCATTAGGTGTGAGCACGATGGCGTTTAACCTCAACGGTTTTAACTTCAACCAATCGATCATTGCTCCTGAAGGGCATGTGGTCAACACATGGGCTGACATCCTGAATCGTGCAAACCTTGGATTCGAGGTCATGCACGAGCGCAATGCACACAACTTTCCACTGGACCTTGCTACTCATAAAGCACCAGTGATTGGCTAAGAAACGTACGTTCATCTATGTATGAAGTTACCCTTACAACTGACGCTGCCGTCATTATTCGTGACGCCTTACGTGTCTACAGAGAACGATGGCCTGGTGGTGACCCAGAAGAGCAGGAAAGTATTATCTTCCTGCAAATGCAGTTCACCAAGATGGTATTGGAGTCTTACATAGACGCATGACGCCTACTCATGGAACGGGGAGTAGGTACTTTGGAGATCAATCATGTCTCAAGTCGAACTTCGTCAACGAGTCCGTGAACAAAAAGCTGCCCAGCAAGAGCAGGTTCTGAAGTATCGCGGCGTTTCTTACCTCAAAAAATACGTTACCTTAAATGGCATTCAGATCCGGTCTGGAGGAGAAGGTCGCTGACCTACTCGTAGACCTGGGTGTCAAGTATGAATATGAAAGCACAAAAGTCCCATATGTAATTCAGCATTCCTATACGCCTGACTTCGTTCTTCCGAATGGAGTCTGGCTGGAATGTAAGGGTTACTGGGACAGTGCTGACCGGCGCAAGGTCAAGTCAGTCAAACAACAAAATCCTGACATTGACCTTCGCATGGTTTTCCAAGCACCCTATAACACCATCTCTAAAAAATCGAAGACTACGTACGCCAAGTACTGTGAAAAGCTTGGCATTCCTTGGGCTACTTGGTCCAACATTCCTATTGATTGGCTTGTATGACAAGCGAGTTTGAACGGCATATTCCTTGTGAAGAATGCGGCTCATCTGATGGCAACAGTTTATACACAGATGGGCATACTTTTTGTTTTGTCTGTCACACCTGGAAAGGCGGAGACGGCAATGTTCACAATCACAAAACCACCTATGTACACAGAATGGAACCACGAGGATTCCCAGGCAGACTTTCTAAACGAGGTATTTCCGAGAAAGTCTGTGAAGAATACGGAATCCACAAAGACGGAGACAGACTATGTTTCCATTATCGAAGCAGCACTGGATCGCTTATTGGGATAAAGACAAAAACTAAAGACAAACAATTTCGCTATGAAGGTGAAACAGACGGGTGCTTCTTTGGACAGCATCTATTTCGGAAGGCTGGTAAACAAGTCGTTATTACAGAAGGCGAACTTGACGCTGCTACGTGTCGGGAGGCACTCCCAAACTGGGAGATGGTCAGCCTGCCAAATGGAGCAGCAGGAGCCAAAAAATCAGTCCAAAAAAATTTGGAGTGGTTACAGAATTGGCAAAGTGTCGTTCTTTTCTTTGATGGCGATGAGGCAGGCCGTAAGGCGGCTCAGGAAGCTGCCAGTGTCCTTCCTCCTGGCAAAGTTAAGATCGCTGATCTCAAGGGCTATAAGGACCCATCAGAGGCTTGCCAAGACGACAACCTTCAGGCGGTTCGTGAGGCTATTTGGAATGCGCAACCGTTCCGGCCTGATGGAATCGTAGATGGTAAATCATTACTTTCACTTGTAGTAGAACCTCAACAACCTTGTGTACATGAATACCCATTCAACGGCTTACAAGAACTGCTTCACGGAATCCGATACGGAGAACTTGTCACGATTACTGCAGGAAGCGGTATTGGAAAGTCCTCATTCTGCCGGGACATTGCGGCTCGTCTACTTCAGAAAGGAGAACGAGTCGGTTACTTGGCTTTGGAGGAATCAAATAGACGGACTGCCCTTGGATTGATGAGTGCTGCATGTGGAAAAGCTTTCCACTTAGGTGAGCAATCACATGAAGAACTTACAGATGCGTTTGATCTAACGTTGGCTAATTGGAACCTCTATCTTTTTGATGGTTTTGGTTCTTACGATCCTGATGTTATCTATAACCGGATCGAGTATCTTGCTTCAGGTCTCGATTGCAAGATCATATTTCTGGACCATTTGTCCATCCTGCTATCTGGATTGGATGGAGATGAGCGAAGAATGATCGACACAACAATGACCCGCTTGCGTTCACTTGTTGAACGTACAGGTATTTCATTGTTTCTAGTTTCACATTTACGTAGACCTCAAGGCGACAAAGGACATGAAGATGGAGCAAAAGTATCACTTGGACAGTTGCGAGGAAGTCACAGCATTGCACAAATATCTGACGCAGTTATTGGACTCGAACGAGATCAGCAGAGTGGACCTGAACACACTGATACGACTGTGCGAATTATCAAGAACCGCTATTCAGGGGAAACTGGTGTCGCGTGTTCGCTGACATACAACAAAGACACTTGTAAATTCAATGAAACTAAATCCTTCAACGCCGAGGAAGACTTTTAAGCGTCCTAATCCGCCAACTCCTGAGATGGTAAAGCGGGCGCAATTTATAGACAAAACTTACATTTGGAAAAATGCTGGTGTTCGATCTAGAGACCGACGGTCTTCTAAATGATGTTACCCGTATCCACTGTCTGGTCATCTACGACTCGGATGTTGATCAAACGTATACGTATAACGATGAAGGCAGTGAAGAACCGATTGTTCGTGGCATTCAACTATTAGAGGGTGCTGAGATTATTGCTGGTCACAACGTCCTTGCTTATGACATTCCTGTTATCAAGAAAATCTACCCGTGGTTTGATTGTTCAGCATTAGTTGTAGACACTCTTTTGTTGTCACGTCTATACCACACAAATATGTTGGATGTTGACAAACGGTTAGACAACAGCCGTATGCCACTGCAACTACGTGGCAGACACTCACTTGAATCCTACGGTTACAGACTAGGTGAATACAAAGGTGAGTTTGGAAAGACCACTGACTGGAAAGAGTGGTCACAAGATATGCAGGATTACTGCAGACAAGACGTAAAAGTAACAACAAAACTATGCGACCACTTCCACCCCTACCTGAGTGGGTTGCGTTAGAGCACACCGTAGCAAACATCCTAAGTGAACAAGAAAGACACGGTTGGTATTTCGATGAGCGGTCTGCATGGCAACTTACATCGACTCTCCAACAAGAACTTCAAAATCTTGAAAAGGTACTTCGCGAAAGACACCCTTACGTTGCAGGAGTTGAATTCACTCCAAAGCGAAATAACAAGACTAGCGGCTACATCAAAGGAGCACCCTTCACTCGACTCAAAGAACTAAGCCCATCATCAAGAGATCACATCGCATGGATATTAACAACATTCTATGGTTGGACGCCGACCCAATTTGCACAACGTACTGGGAAGCCAGTTGTAGACGAAGTTATTCTAACAGAGATTGGGTCAGAGATTTCTATGATGTTTGCGAGATGTTTGACGGTAACGAAAATGCTTGGGATGTTGTCGAACGGCGTGAACGCATGGCTGAAGCTGAGTACGACATCTAGTCGTGTTCATCACCATTGTTCAGTTGCAACTTACACCCATAGATGTGCTCATAGAAATCCAAACCTAGCTCAAGTTCCTTCTGATCATGAATACAGACAACTCTTTAAGGCATCACCTGGTCAAGTTATGGTGGGTGCCGATCTTAGTGGCATCGAGCTTCGGATGCTCGGCCATTACATCGCTAAATATGATGCGGGACGCTTCGGAGAGATTCTCCTCAACGGAGACATCCATCAAGTCAACGCTGACCGAATTGGAATCAGTAGGCGACAAGTTAAAACAGTTACCTATGCCTTCCTCTATGGAGCAGGTGACGCCAAAATTGGACATTCCTTCGATGCTCAACTAAGTGATGTTAAGGCTAGGAAAAAAGGTAGGGAGATTCGTTCGGCGTTTGTTGCTGCGATTGATGGGCTTGCAGATCTTCTTGAAGCCGTCAAACAAAGAGGGCAACAAGGCTTCATTTATTCACTCGATAAACGGAAGATTCTCCTTGACTCCCCACACAAATCGCTTAACTATTTACTACAATCTGGAGCCGGAGTCATCGCAAAGCGATGGATGGTAATTAACCAGGACACTATTAAACAAACAAAGCTGTGTTGTTCGCAGCTTGCATTTATACATGACGAACTCCAATTCGAGTGTGAGCCAAAGCACTCAAAAGATCTGGCAGCATCCTTGGTATTTAGCGCAGCAGCGGCTGGAGAGTACTACAACCTCAGAGTCCCAGTCGCAGCAGAAGCCAAGATCGGACAAAACTGGGCGGAGGTGCATTGAATGAAGCTATTGGTAGACGCGGACTTTATTGTTTATAAGTCCTGTGCTGCCGCTGAAACAGAAATAGATTGGGGTGATGATGTCATCCTTGTCACCAGCAAATTTAGCGAAGCCTACAAAAATGTTCTAAAGGAACTACAGAGAATCAAAAACGAGTTCATGTGGGATACACCTGAACTTATATTGTTCTTCAGTGACGCGAAGAATTTTCGGAAAAAAATTTACCCGGCATACAAAGGTCATCGAAATCGAAAGAAGCCGTGTGGCTACCGCCGAGTTATCGAAGAACTAAAAAGTGAATACGAAGTTATCAGGATGTATGAGTTGGAGGCAGATGATGCAATGGGCATCTATGCCACAGCACATCCAGGTAACATTATTGTCAGTCCTGATAAAGACATGCGCCAGATTCCTGGTCGTGTCTACAACCTAGACGAAACGATTCACGTCACACCAGATGAAGGTGCCAAGTGGCACTTGATCCAGACACTAGCTGGTGACCAGACAGATGGTTACAGCGGCGTACCTGGCATTGGTGTGAAACGTGCAGTGGCTTTGTTTGAGGAGGATGGGTATAGCTGGGAGACAGTTGTCAAAGCCTTCGCAAGTAAAGATCTAGATGAAGATGCTGCATTGATGAACGCACGTCTTGCACGAATACTTACCTGTGAAGATTATGACCCAGTCAACAGATGTGTCATTCCTTGGACCCCCTCCTCCGGTTATCGAATTGACGATGGAGCAGCAGTTCAAGATGAGAAAGATCGATGACTATCTAGCCATGGCTAGTAAAGAGGATATCATTTCTGTCTTTGTTGCCTTACAAAGGCAGAACTTTATTTTATCAAATACCGTAAGCAACTTAGTCAAACAATGGCCGATTCACCCAGACATTACACCCGCGGATCTATAGAAGTTTGGGATTTCATACGAGACCAAGGTCTTAATTATTTCAGAGGCAATGCTATTAAGTATATTTGCCGAGCCGGTTTCAAAAGTACTCACACAGAGATTGAAGACCTTAAAAAGGCTATCCATTATCTTGAAAATGAACTCCACCACACAACATTGCAGAGCGAAGAGTCTGAGCGATCAAGCGATCGAATTCCGTATAGCGTATGGGATCCAGAACTCCATGGCGAACCGGACTATGCAACGGGATTTGATCGCTGAAGAGTATCTTGAGTTCAGACAATCAATGCGTGAAGGCTTTGAGCAAGAGCTTAAAGAGCTAGCAGATTTAGTTTATGTCTGCTTTCAATACGCTGAGAATATGGAATGGGATCTAGAGGAAGCACTTGATCGTGTCCATAAATCAAACCTGTCCAAGCTTGGTTTGGACGGTAAACCTATCCGCCGTGAAGACGGCAAGGTCATGAAAGGACCTAACTATCAACCACCAATTTTACGCGATCTCGTTAATGCCTAATCTTATTTCTAGAACTGGACGTGTCCAATCATGGATTGATGATCCTAATGGACGCTTACCCGTGTCGTGCACGGTCTATGTATGTGACGACAGTATGGAAGGACCAGAGGGTATTGAAGCAAGCTGGCGCTTTGCCAGTCATGCCCTCCGAAACGGAGCAGGAGTTGCCATCCACCTCTCAAAGCTACGACCCAAAGGACACGATAATGGCGAAGGGCTTGTTGCCTCTGGTCCTGTGTCATTCGGAAAAATCTATTCAACTATGAATGAGATTCTTCGACGGGGTGGTCGTTATAAAAATGGCGCAATAGTGCTGCATCTAGACGCTAACCATGCCGACATCGAAGAGTTTATCAATACTCCACGTGAACAACTTCCTTGGGTTAAACGTTGTGTTGACATAACACCTGAGTGGTGGGAAGACATGGATATCATCACACGTACCAAGCTTCTAAATGCAATGAAGCGTGGTGATGTGTGGCTTAACAAAGTCAAATATGACAATGAAGGAGAACGTATTTATGGAAACGTCTGCCTTGAAGTTTACTTGCGATCACGCGGAACGTGCTTGTTGCAACATATCAACCTCGCTGCATGTGAATTCGACACAATCTATGAAGCTTTCCTTCAAGGTATGCAGGGATTGTGTATCCTTCACGCTCGTACTGGCGTCGGAGATAGCGGAGAATACCAAGCACCTGAGACAGACAGACAAGTTGGACTCGGGATGCTGGGTCTTGCAAACTTACTACGACGATATGGAATCACCTACAAGCAATTCGGAGCTGCCCTCCAGCAATACAACGACGGAGAGCTGAAAGCATCACCTGCATTTGTACTTGCAGAGAAGCTCGCTGCTGGCATCAAGGGAGCTGCTCAAGTAGCTCGTGCACACAATATGGTCAGAGCGTTTGCAATCGCTCCCACAGCGTCTTGTAGCTACCGCTCATGGGGTCTTGATGGTTTTACTTCAACCCCAGAAATTGCACCACCTATAGCTCGCACTGTTGATAGAGACTCAGGCACCTTTGGTGTTGAGACCTATGAATACGGTGATGTAGAGATTGCCTCCGAGGTCGGATGGGAGGCATTCAAGCTTGTATCCGACAACATAATGATAATGTTGGATAGGACTGGACTTCTTCACGGATACTCACAGAACTGGTGGTCAGATATGGTCACCATGGATGAGGCTTTTATTGAAGAGTGGCTGGAATCGCCCCAGACATCCCTTTACTACTCCCTTCAAGTGATGGGCGACGTACAGGATAAGTCAAGCGCATACGCCGCTTTGAATGAGACTGAAGTCAATGATTACTTGGAGGGTCTTCTAAAAGAACCTCAATGTGATTGTCAAGAATGAACCCTTATCAAAAACTACTTAACAGAAAACGTAAGTGGACACCAGTCCAAACAGAAGCAGGCAAGGTGAAGGGAGGTGCTGAACAAGCATTCTTCCGTGCACTTGCATTGCGACATATGGAACTCCCCGTAGGGGATTTTATTACTGATGCACTCGATACTGAAGTACCAACGCTCGCGAGAGATCTCCTTCTCTCTAATGTCACAGACGAAGAGAACCATGACGTGGCACTCGGTTACATCGCCAATGCTCACGGTGTTGACGAGAAGGCTGAAGCCGAAGCACTCAAGCTACGACAAGCTTGGATGTCGCATCCAGATCACACAATTACAAAAGCGTTGGTTGCCGAGCGTGCAATTTTCTTTGTACTCCTGCCGTTTTTTCGCTTTAACGGTGACGCTGGCGCAAGAACTGTAAGTGCAGACATTAGCAGAGATGAACAAATTCATGTGGCTACCAATAGTTTGGTTCATACTGAGCTGGGGTATAACATCAGTCCTTCTCTTGATCGTCTCAGGAAGGCAACTATCAACTGGGTAATGCAACCACTCGGTATGAGTGAAGACAAGTACCTAGACAAAAACTTCTGGCTGTCATCTAGTGATCGCCTGATGTATGAAGGCAAGGCACCAGAGCTTGTCGCTACTAAGGCTGGACGTATGCCAGCATTCTTTGAACACAGCAATGTCAATCTCCCCCAATATGCTTGAGGTCTTCGGTATGGAGGCCAGAGCTGTACTGTCTGAGATGGATGAACGTTTCCCCGTTGTCAATTCATCACCAGATGATTCAATTCAAAAAATCATGTACCGCTCTGGCCAACGTTCTGTTGTGGAGTGGTTAAAAAACCGACTCGATAACGATGACGAAAAGCATTACTGATCTAACTGAAAAAGAGCAACAAAGACACAAGCAGGCTTACACAAATTATGTAGAATACTGGGAGGATGTACTAGGTTCTCAATACTATAACCCTGTTGTATTATCCGGTGAACCAGCAACATCTCTGAAGGACTTTCGTGACAACTTTAAAGTTGATATCAAAAAATCTTTCTTAGCTGGTTTAGGTCCTGGTGGTGGTTTTGAATCATTTACTTATAAAGCCAAAAGTGGGGAACAAGAGGCATGGCGTTTTGTTGAAGGTGCTAATACAGAGGAACAAATAAAAAGTTTCTATATGCAAGACGAGAAGAAAGATAAATCTAAATTCAAGCCTTCATATACTAGAAAGTATAAAGATGGTATTGAATCTTCCTTTGACAAAAATGAAACCTTCCTAGCCAATAGAAAGGATAATGCAAGATTAAAGAAAAATAAGATCAACAAATCTGACTACAAAAAACCTAAGCTACCTAAGAGTGTACGTAAGTATGCTGAAGGTATTGCACCCATTCCTAATACTGCCAAGCTCGCAATCAAAGGCTTGAAGGCTGACCTTAAAAACTAATTATGGCTAAGACAAAAATCAAAAGAAAAATTGGTAGGCAGCTAAAACGATTTCTGCGTGATGACGGTAAGTTGTCAAGAAAGGAGTTGCGTAAGATTTCTAAGAAAGCTAGACAAAGAGGATTTACTGGTAGCAACAAAAAGCTTGCCAAAATTATTAGCAAGAAGTCACAAAAGATTAGTCCTGAGGCACGTAAGACTGACGTAAAGACAAATAAGCAGCGCCTTCAAACTATGACTCAGGGTACTGGTCGTGACTTTTATAATACGCAGAACCCTAACGCAGAGTTATTGTCCTTTACTCCTGGAGTTAAAGAGGTTTCAGAACAGACCCCACAAGTTCTTAAACCAGAACCTCCTGCACCACCACCAGAACCACAAGATCCTGTTGTGCCAGAAGTAGGTCAAGCCTTAGTTCCTGATAAGCCACCTACTCCTCCTACGCCTGAACTCCCTGGTATTGACTTTACAGCTTTGTTGTCAGGGCTGATGCCACAACCTCAGCAAACTGCATCAACTACGCCTGAGATGCCTGAACCTGAAGAATCACTAGGCAGAGCAAAAGCTACAAGCACTTACCTTTCTGGTGGATCTGCTGGTGGTATTAGGCGTCGTCGTTCTAATCGATCTAAGCTAGGTCTCAGTGGTCTAGGTACAAATCAACTAAGTCGTAATGTAAGTAATCTCCTTTCAATTAGAGGTATTAGTGTCTAATGACCGCCAAGAAAAGATATGATGAGCTGTCAGGTGAACGCTCACAATTTTTAAACGTAGCAGAGCAAGCCGCAGATTTAACTCTTCCTTATCTTATCCGTGGCGAGGAACAAAGCACAGTGGGTATGCGTCACTTGCCTACTCCCTGGCAATCCGTAGGAGCTAAGGGTGTTGTTACTCTTAGTGCCAAGCTGATGCTTGCACTGCTACCACCACAAACAAGTTTTTTCAAACTGCAAGTAGACGAAAGTATGCTCGGTCAGTTTGCTCCAGAAGTAAAATCAGAATTAGATCTTTCTTTTTCTAAAATTGAACGTGTCATCCTTGATGCTGTTGCTGCATCTGATGACCGTGTTGTCGTACACCAAGCTATCAAACACTTGGTTGTTGCTGGCAACGCTTTGTTGTTTATGTCTAAGAATGGTCTTAAACTTTATCCTCTCAACAGGTATGTATGTGAGAGAGATGGTAACGGTAACGTTATAGAGATTGTCACTAAGGAACTAATCAACAAAGACATCCTTGATGAAGTATTTCCTGGTTACAAACCTACTAGACCTGAGAGTGTCAGTGACTCCACAGTAGGTATTGGTGAGGATGTTGAGGTCTATACACACATCAAGCGTGTAGACAGCAAGTTCAACTGGCACCAAGAGATTGATGGCAAGATCATTCCACGTACAAAAGGTACATCTCCTTTAGATACAAACCCTTGGATTGCTTTGAGGTTTAATACAGTCGATGGAGAGGCTTATGGCCGTGGCCGTGTCGAAGAGTTCTTAGGTGACCTGAAGAGCCTTGAGGCTTTGTCTCAGGCTATCTGCGAAGGCTCAGCCGCTGCCGCAAAGGTTGTCTTTACTGTTTCCCCTTCCAGTACAACGAAGCCATCTACATTGGCTGCTGCTGGTAACGGTGCAATCGTACAAGGAAGACCTGATGACATTGGTGTAGTACAGGTTGGCAAGACAGCTGACTTTGCTACTGCCTTTCAGATGATCCAGACCTTAGAACGTCGGTTGTCAGAAGCTTTCCTTGTACTGTCAGTCAGACAGTCAGAACGTACAACTGCTGAGGAAGTACGTATGACTCAGTTTGAATTAGAGCAGCAGCTCGGTGGCTTGTTCTCACTCCTTACTGTTGACTTCCTAGTCCCATATCTGAACAGAAAACTTAAGACCTTCCAGAGCACTGGCAAGATACCGAAGATTCCAAAGGACGTTGTAAACATTACAATTGTTGCTGGTATTAACGCTCTAGGTAGAGGTCAAGATAGAGACAGCCTGACACAGTTCCTACAGACTGTTGCTGGAACTATGGGACCAGAAGCTATAAGTCAGTACATCAATCCACTAGAAGTTGTTAAGCGTTTGGCAGCAGCTCAAGGCATTGACATTCTAAACCTTGTCAAGACAGAGCAACAGATGCAACAAGAGATGCAATCTCAGATGCAACAGCAACAAGATATGGAGATGACTAAGCAAGCTGGTAAGTTTGCACAAGTAGAGCAATCAGCAGCCGAAGCTGAAATGGCTGCACAACAATAATCTATTCCACCTAATTTATGTCTGAAACCCTTACATATACAGAAGAGTCTAGTCCCGAACTTAGTGCAGACGAACAAGAGTCACTAGCTCTTGGCGAACAGATGCAGCAAGATCAGGAAACTTTGTTGGCTGGTAAGTACAATTCTCCAGAAGCACTTGAGAAAGCTTACCTTGAACTGCAACAGAAGCTAGGGTCTAATGAAGAAACACCTACTGAATCAGTAGAAGAGCCAGCTGAAGAGCCGACTAAAGAACAAAATGATAATATCTTCGATTCGCTGTGGAATGAATATGAAAGTGATGATGGTGTATCTGACGATCTAATCAATTCGTTGAAGGAGATGGATACAACAGAGTTAGCTGAGATGTATTTACAACAACGCAGTCAGACAACGTCTTCTGATTTTTCTGATGAGCAAGTCGAGAGTCTACAAAAAGTTGTTGGCGGTGCAGATCAATATGGCAACATGATCGAATGGGCCAAGGATAATGCTGACCCTAATGAGATTGAGTTGTTCGACAAGGTCATGGATAGTGGCGATGCAGCAAGTGCATACTTTGCTATTCGGTCCATGGGTCAACGATGGGCTGAGTCTGTTGGATACGAAGGTAATTTGATTCAAGGTAAAGCACCACGTGAAACAGCTACTAATAAATTCCGTAGTCAGGCTGAACTTGTTACTGCTATGAACGATCCACGTTATGAAAGTGATCCTGCATATCGCAATGATGTCATCGAAAAACTAGGACGTTCTGAACTTAATTTCTAATGTCACAACAATCTGATGTACTAAAGGCTTACGTAACCAGCTATGGTCCTGAGCCTGAGAAAAAAGAAGAAGACAAAACTGAAGAAGAAACTACTGAAGAGGAGTAACAGCTTGGGAGGCACCTCAGAGTCGGACCTCCCTGGTATTGGCTTTGGCCCTTACGAGGATACCCTTAGCCGTCTAGACGGTGGGATAG
>VMHT01096641.1_pt1 | contig 15305 bp, 18 predicted proteins | sample 4693611 | NCBI WGS metagenome assembly VMHT01 (sample SAMN12280063, study PRJNA550983) | marine metagenome | isolation source: seawater sampled from same location over 5 years 0.02-0.2 micron viral filtrate | place: USA: collected off the coast of southern California halfway between the port... ... | reverse complement strand
TGTAAACGCTGAGTTGTCAAACGGTACGCTAGTGTAATCTGCGACAATACAAGCAGGGTAGCTTTCTTGTCCACTAAATGTAAGGTCTGAACCTGACATGTCACCTAGAGCTGCACCTGATGCGTTAGTACCTGCATTAAGCTCTAAACCATTCTCTAAACCTAAAGCGACTATAACTCTTTTACCTGAAGTATTGATTTGATTTAATTCTACAAATACAATTAATTTATTTCTTGATAAAAGTTTTATTTCGTTTCTGTCTGCTATGCTTAGTTTGTGTAGTTTAATGTTTACTGACTGGTCAAAGAATATTGTACCATTTTCTGTACTACCTGTGATAGTCTCAGTAAATGAACCTGTACCCCTAACTAACTCGTACTTAAATAGCTCTTGTCCTGTACCACTACCTGATAAATCTAAGTCTGTAATAGTACCTGATGCTGGTTCAATACCTGCACCTGCTGTGTTACCATTTATAGCTGCGTCTGCGTGTTGCACAAAGTATACTGCCTTTACACCACCTACGGTGTCTCTACAATCTAATTGTCTTCCTGTTGTTAATTCACAAGCCATATTTATTGTTTTAAGGCAGTTTAAGAGGGTTTTGACACCCTCTCTTACTGCAAGTTAATTATTAGTCTAATCTTACTATATCTGCACCTTGTGCGTGTTGCGTACCACCTGTAAACTTAGCTACTACTCTGATGTTGTCAGAACCGTCTAAGTCACCCATATCTAACATTTTGATTTCTGTGTGGTCAGAAACTAGGTCTGTACCAAAGAATAAGTTAGACGCTTGTGCTGCTGCCATTTTGTTATCTACCATACCTGGACAAACTGCAATCTTAATACCGTTAAACATTGGTCTGAAACCTTCACCCATATTGTATAGTCTTTCGTATCCTGCTGCTGCTTGATTAGCTAAGTAAAGTCTGTAAGACGCTACTGACATATAAATATATAAGTCTTCTTTAGTATATACTGCTGAAGGTATTGCGTCTACAAGTATGTTTAGGTTTTCGTCAATGTTACTATTTGAAAACGCTGTAGCTGCACCACCTGAGTTATCTGCTTCTACGATAGCTGTGTCATTCTCAAAGTGTCCGTTACCTGCTTGCATAAATCCTGTGAACTCACCTGAATTTGAATCTAATCCGTTCCAAATGCTAGTTTCTACTGAATCTGCAATAGTTGATGAAAGGTAAGAAACTACAAAAGCTGCAAAGTCGTCAGACATACCGTCGTTATGTCTACCTGCTTGCATCTGTGCTGCTTGCCAATCTGCTAGTAAATCTTTTTTGCATAAATCTACGTTAATTTCTAACTGTTTTGGAGTTAAAACACGTTCTGTGAGCGTGAGTGTACCTGCGTCTGTGAAGTCACAAGTTGCGTCTTTAATAAGTCCTGACGTAGCTACTTTTGTAATGTTTCTTTTAAACTTTACATTTTCTAGTACAGTCAAAAACTCTAAAGATTTTGATGATTTTAACGCTGCGCCAATATACTGACCTGCGTGTTCACCTGAATAATTTGATGTTATTGAAAAACTCATTTTGTTATTATTTAATTGTTATTTATTTAAGTTATAAAAAAACCTTTCTTTACTATTCATATTAGCATAAGGTTTAGTTTTTATTTTTGTTTCGTTGAATTTAGAAACCTCTACTGGTTTAGTTGCAGGTTCTTTAGATAATTCTACGATTTGTGATTGTAATTCCTCTTTTTCAGTAGTTAGTTCACCGTTTATGTCTTTCATTTCTTCAAGTTCTGCTGAAAGTCTTGACACGTCTGACCTTACTTCTTCTAAAAGTTCTTTAATTACTACACCTATTTCTTCAATAAGTGCGCTCTTGTCAAAGTTTTCGTTTTCTACTTCTTCTGACATCTCTTCTTCTTCTACTGCTTCAACTTCTTCTTTTTCTTCCGTTTCTTCTTCTTCTTCTTCAGTTTCTTTTTTCTCCATTGATGCTACGATACCTTCTTTTTCTACTTTAAATTCAACACCGTCTTCTGTTTCGTAAGTTCCTACTGGTACAGGCATTGTGCTACCGTCTTCTGCTAGTATCATTACCTCTACGCCTTCTGCAAGTTCATCTGCTTTAGAAACGACAATAGTACCGTCAATAAGTTTAGCTTGAAATTCTAGGTTTAATTCTTCTTCTTTGTCTAAACCTAATGCTGATAATATTTGTTTTTTTAAATCCATTTTTAAAGTCTTTAGTATATAATAGAATTATTTATTTGTTGTTTGATTTTAGTAATCAAAGTCAATTTTATTTAAAGGGTTGTTTTGTTTTTTATTAAAGTTATTTATGATAGTTTCATATTGTGATACATTTACTTTAACACCTAAACTTTTTGCGTTTTTTTCTACAATAGATATAGCATCTTCTAATTTGTCTGTTACATTTTCTGCTTTTTTATAATCAGCAATGTATTTATCATTCAATTTAAAAACTTTTTGTGCAGCTTTTTCTTGTTTATTACGTGCTGTGTCAAACTTTTTTTCAACTTTTAAATACGCTTTTTCGTCTTTTGCAAAATCTTGTTCTGCTTTTTGGATTTTTTCTTTTGAAATACGTAAAGAATCTTCTGCTCTGTCTAATTGTGCTTCAACATCTTTTAATAATTGATTTACCCTGTCATAAGACGAAACTTCTGTTTTAATTTTACTGTCATCTAATTTATCTGTCAAAGTTTTTAGTTGTCCTGTTAATTTATCTAAAGTTTTTATATCTTTTAAACTATATTTCTCTACCTTTTCACCTTTTGCGTTAGATAGTATTGTGTTTAGTTTGTCTTCGTAATTTTTGTACATAATTATTTTTTTATTTTACCTTCTTTTACTAATTCGTTGTATGCTTCTACTATTTCTTCGTCTGTAACTGTTTTGCTCATTTTTTCCATTTTGTCTACAAAGTAACCTTCTATTGATAATCCTTTTAATTCACCTGCTTTTATCTTTTCCCACAAATCGTTATTTTCTATTTTCATTTTGACAAACCACGTACCATTTGGTAGATCGTAGCCATACATTTTAGACTTGTCTTGGTCGCCTTCTTTTATCCAACTTTCTACTGTTAGTACACCTGCTACTCTGTCTTGATGTTGGTATGTAGCTTTGTGGTGATTATTGTATTTAAGGTACAATTCGCTAGCTTTTCTTACTGTGTCCGTGGAAAAATATACGTAATACTCTGAATCTGTATTGGGGTTGTATCTAAATATCTGTTTGTTAGGTATTAGTGCAGGACTAATTAACATTCTTTTTTCTTCGTCAATCTTTGAGAATGTAAGGTTGTGTTTGTCTTTTCCAAAAAATACAAAATCTACTTCTATTGCAGGACTTGTTACTAGACTTATTGCGTCTATAGATAGTTCTTCATTATCGTCACTTATTACAAGCTCTGTAATCTTAGTAAGTTTTTTCTTCATATTTATATAATAGATTTAAATTAGTTTTATTTGATTTTATATAGTTGCTCTACGTCTAATGTTTGCTAGTTTGTTTTGACTATTTGTTATGTCGTCACTTACTACAAACGCCCTTGCAGGTTCAAAGTCAGGTGTAGCACCACTTAGACTAAATGCACCACTTACCATTTGAGGTGCAGGAGCTTGTTGCGTAGCTGAAGGTACAGAACCACCACCACCACCACCAGGTACGTCTACTGCTAATATCTTTCTTACGTTAGCTAAACCACCTGCTATGATAGCTGCGCCTGTTACAAATCCTGCGACACCACCTTGTGCAAACGCTTTGTTAGCACCTGCAAAAGTATCTATAGTTGCTTGTGCTATTGCTAGTGCTTTGTTTTCTCCTGCTAAGTCTCCTAATGCACCTGCTAGTGAGCTAAATGCTTCTAACTCTGCTTCTTTACGTTCTTTAGCTAGGTCTATAAGTTCTTGATTTGCGTCTGCTTCTTCACGTTTTAGACTTATAGTATTTGTTAGTTGCTCACTTTCAAAACCTGTTACTTGTGCTATTATACCTTCACGATCTGCTATTGCTTGATTAAGCGCTATTTGTAGCTGCACGTTTTCTTTATTCTTGTCTAGTTCCTTCTGCGCAGCGTCTACTGCTATGTCTGCGTTAGCTAACATCACTTCTTTTTGTTTTTCTAGTAATGCGCCTAAGTCTTCATTTGCTTTTATTCTTTGTTCAAATGTTAAAGTTTCGTCGTCTCTTACTTGTCGTAAACTTTCTGCTTGTGCATCAAATTGTTCCAATAATATACGATTTCTACTTTCTGCTAATTCTGCTTGTTTGTCTAATTCTACATTTGATTTTGCTGCTTCAAATGTGCTTTTTGTATAATCTTTAATACCTTCTGCAGTAGTTTTTATTGTTTCTTTAACTTTATCAAAACTACCGTCTACTCCTGTGTATACGTCAATTACTTGTTTACCTGCTTCTTTAGCAGTATCAAACGCTGCTTGAAACTCACCTTTTATTAATTGTCCAAATGCCTTACCTGCTAAACCTAAAACTTCTGTAGCTTCTTTGAAGGTATTAATAAATCTTTGTTTTATAATGTTGCCTAGCTCTAATACTTTTTCTTTTGGATTTTCAAATAAATCTTTAAAAAATCCTGTTACTGAACCTATATTGTCACTTAAAAATCTAAAAAAATCGTTAAACGCTATACTTAAAAATTCTGTACCAGTTCTAAAACCATCTACTACTCTTTGATTTTGTCCAAATATGTCTTTAAGCTGTGTAAACGCTGCTAATATTAAACCTACGCCTAATGCTTTTAACCCTGCGCCTAAACCCCTAACCGCACCAGTAATTCTTTTAAATCCTGTGTTACCTTCTTTTGTAGCTTTATTTAAATCGTTAGTTTGATCTACTGCACCACTAAGTTCGTCTGCTAGTTTTTCTACGTCTTTAGCTGCGTCATCTATATTACTATTTATTTTTAAATTAATTTCTTCTGCCATAATTAAAATGTGTTTAATGTTTTATTTGTAAATAGATGTACACTCGCATACCAATTTATATTATTGCCTGCTAATCCTGTAACTTTAAGAGTAATAAAATTATCTGTTACTGATGCAAAACTTGGTGTTACTTCTAATGCTAAACTACCATCTGCTATAGTGCTTATTGATTGTGTAAATGTCAAATTAAAACCATTGTCTATTTTACACGCACCAACTAACTTATAGTAAATGTATTGTCCTGCAGTACCGTCTGTACCACCTGTGCAAAGTCCAATAATATGTGCTTCAAATCCTAATATACAGTTGTTTTGTATTTCTATATGAGAACCATCATTTTGAATAGTTAAATTAGTTAATGTATCGTTTGTTGTATTACCACTTAATTGAATAATAGACATTTGTATTGAACCTACTTGTCCGTCATCTAATTTACCTGCACCTATTATTACTTCGCCATTGTGAAACCCTAATGCGTGTGTACCACCTATAATACTTGAATTGTTAAGATTAGATTGTATTCTATTATTTTCGCCTGTAATAAAAGTGTTTTTATTTAAGCCGTCTGTTGAGTTATTTTGTCCTGTAATAAATGATGCTTTTGTACCGTCACTTGTAAAATTATTTTTACCTGCTACTTTATTGTCTAAGTTTTTACCTCTTTTATCTATTAATGTGTCAAATCTATAAGCATAACAAGTACCGTTAGAAGTGTCGTAATTATAACCGTATTCTTGACATATCTTTTGATTTGCAAACACATCATTTGTACCGTCAGTAAAAATTACTTCACCAGTTTTTTTAATGCTTTTTGGTTTTATTTTAAATCCTTTTTTAAACTCCATTATGGTATAAGTATAAATTCTACATTTGCTAGTTCGTCTGCTTTGTAATCTATTTTGTTTACTCTGTATTCTCTATTCTTGATTAATACTGTGTCAAAAAATCTAAACGTATTAATGTCTGCAGGTGTTAAATTTACTTTTAGCGTCATAACACGTGTGTCTGCGTTATAAAGATCGTCATAATAATTTGACCAATAAGTATTGTATAAATTATCTACTACAGGTGTTAATGGACTAAATAATTGACAGTAACCAAAATTATAGTCCTCTGTAGTCGCAGTAGTAGGTATTTCTGATAAATGACTAAATTGTAAAAAGTCTGTTTTCGTTGTAGCTGCTACACCATTCTTTGCAGGTATTACGTATGTCTTACCTGTAGATTTTACACCATTGTCAAATAATATACGTGGTGAGTTGTCAAAACTTTCAAATTCAGTTGCGTCATCATTTGCTTGAAATATAGAAGGTGTTACAAATTCAGGAGTAAATGCTAACAATGGTTTTATTACTGTAGCTGAAAAAGGTGTAGCTTTTATTTCTGTTTCACCTTCTAACATTGTATAGTTAGGTTTTTCAAATGTATAATGTCCATAGTTTTTGCCTGCACTTTTTTTGTAAACTTTATGTGTATAGTCATTACCGTCTTCTTCAAAACTAAAATTAGTCAATTTGACAAGCTCTAAGGGTTTTAAATTTATTTCTGATATATCTACTTTATCTGTCCAGTTTAGTTGCTTAGGCGTAACCGTAGTGCTTGTATTTAAGACGTGTATAGGTTTTACAAATACGTCTTTATAAGGTTCTATTATTAATTTATTAGGGTTGTCTTTGTCTTGTAAGGTGACTAAATTAAACATAGTCATAATACCTTTTAAATACTCAAATTGTCCTAAGTCGCCACGCAAGTTATTTAATAATACTGCTGTAGTGATATTGTCTAAATTTACAGTTGCTGTCAAGTGTGCGCTTGTAAATGCTGAACCTGACACTTGCACAGTACCACCACTTACACGTCTAATTTGTATAGAAAGTTTGTCGCCTTGATCTAAAGTTGCTACTGCATTGTTTATAGAAAAAGTAGTGCCGTGTACTGCACTTGAACGTCCTGAACCAGGTATAAAAGAAAATGCACCTGTACCTGCGTCTTGAATATATATTGCGCCATTCCAAACTCCACCACTTACTACTAGTTCTGTACTGATTGTATATTGTGTATCGTCTTGTGGTGCTACAAATTCGTCTAAATTGTCAAAACCAAATTCGTCTGTAAAATTATTTGTTTGAAATTTTATTTTTGTAAGTGTATTTGTAGAACTTATATTTTGTGCGCTAGTTTTTTCTGCTTCGCCTGTGTGTTGTGTGTCGTGTGGTGCGTTACCTGAACCCCAATTGAAGTCCATAAATAACTTAGTAAACTTTGTGCTACTTAAAAAGTCGCTTTCAAAAGTATATCCTGCTTCGCTAAATATTTTATCTAATAAGTATTTGCATTGTATGAAAGGTCTAAATGCTTGTTCTAACTCTAACTCTAATTGTCCTGATGCGTTTTCTGTTATATTGTTTTCCCAGTTACAAAAAGGGTACTTTAAAACACCAGTAGTGCTTGCACCTGCTGTTCCTGCTAATGTGTCTGCAGGTAGTGCGTTTGTCAATGCAAGAACACCTGTCCAACTATTAGTTACGTTTGTAATAGTATAATCGTGTTCTAGTTCGTTTAAATCTAAATCTTTTAATTTTTTGTCTTTTAATATTTCTGATAGTGCTACTGCTTCGCTAAACAGGTTTACATTGTAAGATATTTCACCGTCTTTATTTATTATGTCTATTAATCGTAGACTACCTTCAAATATTGTGTAAGTGTCTTCTTTTAATACTGCACGTGTTCTAACATAAGGGTTAAAATCTAAAGTGTTTTCTATTGACTTTTGTACTTCAAATATGCTGTTAAATATTTTGTTATTTCTTTTTGTTGCAGGTAAATTAAAGTCTTTTGAATATGATTGTACTTTTTCTGCTGCGTTTTTAAAATCATCTACGCTAAGACTTAACGGTATTGCTTCGTTGTCGTATAAATCACAAATTACAGAACCGTCTTCAACGTCTGATATTATTGTAGTAGGTATAACTTCTTTTAATGTTATTTCTGACACTACTAAAGAGCTACCTGTATGATTTATATATGATATTGCTAATAGTTGCTCTGTGTCCGTAGCCGTAAAAGTAAAGCTAGTGTTTGTCTGATTAGTAGTAAAAAAACTATTTGAACCTATTGCTAAACTTCCGTTTGTGTGATAAACACCCCCACCACCGAAAACTGTAAATCCTGATGCTACTGCGCTATGTTTTATAATTATTTCATAATCCGCACCAGTTGTTAAATTATCTATAGTTTGATATACACCTGCTACTGATTGTCCGGTACCATTTGAAGTTAATGTTAAGTTACCTGAACTAATTGTAGGTGCTGTTGTGCTTGCAAATGAACCTGTGCCGTCTGAACTAAATCCATTCCAGTTACCTATTATTGATGCGTTTGCTATTAATGCACCCTGTATAGGTAGTAAAGCACCTGTTTGTGCGCTTGAATTTAAACCACTTGTAAATGAGCTGTTACCACAATATTGATTTTGTGTAGTAGTAAATGTAAAACTATTAGAACCTTGTGGGTATAATATTAGCTGTGTGTTACGCATTTTGTATAACTCTGTTTTTACTGCGTTCTATTTCTAAAGTGTACTGTAAAAGGTCGTCATTTGCTCTAGTTTGTTTTGTATATGTGCTAGATGTTATTGTAACTGGTTTTACATATTTGTTTATATATCCTTCGCTACCGTCTGTACTAAACTCATTTAATATATACACCTCAGGACTTGTAAATAGTTCTTCTAACCACGTTGCTGTGCTTTCTGTTACAAAGTCTGTATTGAGTGTTACACGTTCTTTAGCGTTAGTGTAAAATGTTTTCTGACCACCTTTATATCCGTGTGTCATAAATACGCTTTCGTTATATAGTCCTGATATTTGTTTGTAGCTTGTTCTTTGCGTTTCTACAGTCCTTACATTACGTTTAGTAAACGAGTAGTAATCCCACGCACCTAGTCTGTTTAACCACGTCAATCGTATCTTTTCAAATCCTTTACAATCGTCATCTATTATGTTAAAGATGTATTCTTGTGATATTGTATGGAAATTACTATCTCTACATTTTACAGTATACGATTTAGCACTTGCGTTTAATGTACCTATGTTTTTTATGTTAGCTGTACCACAACCTATAAATATTAGTTTGTTGTTTGCTTCATTAACAAAACTACGTTTACCACCGTTTGCAGGTGTATTATCTCTAGTTAATGTAGATAGTTGTGTGCCTGTACCATTTATATTGTCAAAAAATTTAATTACTACGTCTTCTATTTGATTATCTGCACTTACTTTACCTACTTTAAAATCTAAATTATAGTCACTAAAAAATGCTAGTGTATGATAATCATTTGTGCCTATGTCTATAGTAGTAGGACAGTTAGTTAGAAACTTAGCACTACTATCATTCATTATATAGTTATTAGCGTCAAGGTTATATCCATAGTTACCACTTGAATCTAATGCTATAATGTCTTCGTGTTGTACTGTGCCATTGTATATAATAAATTCGTCAGTTGATACTAATGACGTTGTGTTTACTGATACTTCTCCAGTTACTGTATCAGAGTGTTGTATTTTAAATATAACTTTAAATATTCTTACTGACTTTTTGTTTGTACAAAACTTGTCTATAGTATGTATGCTATGTGGTGTGGTGTCACTAAATGCAGTACCTTTAAACTGTGAACTTTCTGTAGGGTTTGCTGAACCTACAAAACTACCTAAATTATCACTTTCTACGTATGATTGTAAAATAGTGCTTAAATCAAATATACCAACACCTTTACTATTAGGTGTAGCTTTTAGTGTAGCTATCTTATCACCTGAAGACAAAGAACCTTGTTGTCCTAAAAATACTTCTGCTATATATTTTACGTTGAATTTACTAGTTACTAATACTAAATCTTGTACTGTAAATATAATATTTGAGTATGCAGGTACTAGTCTATATTTTGGTTTCTGTGTTATTATCATTTTATTACTGCTATATTGTCTTTAAAGTCTTCTTTAAATGCTAACGCTAACTCACGTGGCATATCTTTTAGTGCAAGTCTTACTGGTGTTGTAAAGAAACTTATACCTTGTATACCAAGTGACTTAATTTTACGTGCTATCAAATACTGTAAACTTTTTCTACTCATAAATCTACCTTTTTCGTCACGTGGCGCTATACCTCTTCTTACTATCCATTTGTCTAATGCACTTGCAGGGGGTTGTAAGTTCTTATATCTAAAAGGACTTTGTCTACGTGTGTTGTTTATGTCCTTAAAGTAGCGTCTTTTGTTTGTACCACTTACACCTTTGTCCATAAACTTACCGTGATCTGCCATAGTAAATTGTATTGTAAAACCTTCTGCTGTTTTAAGAACCTTATACTTAATAGAACCAAGTAAACTACCTGATACTACTTTGTCACCTTGTTTTAGGTTGTTCTTAGCTTGTCTTACAATCTTACGACCTACTGACTTTAAATAGTTTTCTACGTTACGCACCTGCTACAAATACTTCTAGTTTGACTGCGTTAGAACCACTATCTACTAATATGCTTTCTAAGTCGTGTAAAGTAGTTATAATACCAGGTCCGGAATCACTTACTGCAATAGCGTCGTGTGGTGTTCCCATTATAAATGTCTTACCTGCTTCTAAAAGTATAGAACAACTTTCATCTGCTGAGCTGTCATCTTCACCTGAATCTATTTGTAAAGATAAGTTCACACTATTAGTAGAATCTAAATTAGTTATTCTTATATACTTAGTGTCTTGTATATCTACTGCACTATCTGAACTAGCTACTGTATCTTTTGTTAATAATACTGTAGTGTCTGCACTTGCAGGTATTGTTACTATACGTTCCATAACGTGTTCTATACCTGTGATTGTTAATTGATTTGTAGAACCTCTAACTGATCCGTTAAGGGTTACACTTTCTGTTAATGTTACTGTTAAATTTGCCATTGTTATTTATTTATTTTTTTGTACTTTTTGGGTGTTTCTTAGGTAGTAAATCGTAGTCAGTAGTATATTTAGGGTTTTGTGGTCTACCATTCTTTACTAAATATAAATATGCGTTCACTCTTGCAAACGCCCAACGTGAAGGTGATTTTATACGTGGACTATGTGACGTGTTAAACGCACCTAGACCTCTTTGAAATACTGCCTTTAGTTGTCCTACTGTTACACCGTAACCTAATTTCTTCTTATATCTCTCATTAAAGTCATCTGACTTTTTTTGTAATGTCTTTAAATCTGCTTTGCTTACTTTAGCACCTCTACTTGTGCTTGCGTCACCTTTTGCTGTACCCTTACCTTTTGGTCTTGGGTTTGGGGTTTTAGATTTTGGTGCTTTAGGACTTTTTCTAACTCCACCTCGTTCACCTATTTCTGCTAGTTTCTGATCTATCTGCTCTAGTTTTCTTATTGCCCACTCTACACCCTCTGTTCCACCCCAAGCATCGTACATTAGCCCTCCACAACCTTCGTCATAAGGTACGTCTTTGTTTTGTTGGTGTCTTTTAAAGCTAGCCATTCTTGCTATAGTTTCTCTACTTATGTTTTCTCTACGTGCTAATTGTCCTGCACGTGTCCAACCTACTCTTGTGCCACAAGTTGTGCCTTTTTCCTCTTTGTATTTAATAGCTCTTTTAGCGTTATTGCTAGCTGCTTTTGGGTAATCGTTATAAGTCTCTAATTTAACAACGATCGCACGCAGCTTTGTCATTACAGTTGCATATTTCATAGCTAATTTTTGGTGGTATTAATGTTATTGTAAGTTTTCCTATTCTAAATTTTATCATTTTCCTATTTGTGTTGTGGGTTGAGGTATATTGCAGCTTTCAAAACTTTGTTCTACTATGACTGGTAAATTAAATACCCACCCTGTTACTGAATTGTCAAATCTCTCTGTGAAGGGTTCAAGCGTAAAACTATCGTCTACAAAATATTGTGGTATATCTCCGTGACTAGCTTCGTAGTGATTAAGACTTTTACCATGTTTAAATGTGCTTATAATATCTGTACACATACTTAGGCAGTCGCTTAATACTTCTTGTTCGTTGCTTTCGTCAGGTTCTACTAAATCCATAATAAATACTTGAAAGTTAAATATAAATTGTGATTTACTAGCTGTGACGTTTACTGGGTTTATGTGCATTAAAGGAAACAAAGTGTTTTTCTCTAAGTCTATTTCAAATATGTCACCTGATGTAACTGTCTTGATTTGAAAATGATTGTTTCCCAGTTGCTCTAATGTGTCTACTAAATTATTATACGTCTTGTCGTTTACCATAATTTGTGTTTTGTGTTGTGTTTAAGTCTGTTTCGTAACTTAACCACGTTAGACATTCATATAAACTAAGTTTTGTAATCCTGTCTAAATTTACTATTTCACCATTTGTTAGTCTATACATTACGCCAAACCAACCCCACTTCTTTGCGAATTGTTCATCAACTGTTGCCTCGCCTTCTTTAACTTGTCCGTTAAATACAACTGCAAAATTTTCAATAGTTCGCTTGCGAAAGTCCAAAAAAAAACTAATGCTTGCTGAACTTCTTGTGCTTTCATCTCTAAAAACTTTCTAGCTCTCAGTCTCATTGTACTACTATCGTACGCTTCTATAGAATAATACTTACCCTCTGTTTGTGTAATAGGTCTGTATAATATTGCTACTATATTAGGCATATTCTTTTCGATACCACCTTTTATGTAGTGTTCTATGTCTGCGTATTCGCCTAAAGTTATACGTTCTAAGTCAGGTATAAATCCATACTGGTCGTTACCTACTTTTATGACTTGTTTAAACTTACTTTTTTTACTAGTCTGTAGCTTTGCAATTACTCTTAAAACTTTTGTTACGTCTTCTAAAGTCAGTTGGTTAATTAATTCTTTAGGCATATCTGTCATTAGGTTTATCATGTCCTGTGACTTTTCTATTTCGCCTTTGTTTTCTGACTGAATCAGTTTTACCCAAGTTTCTAAAGTTACATCACTCCAATTTTTAATAGTAAATTTATGCTGCTTGTCGTCTTTAGTAACCTTAATTCGCATAATATATAATAGAAATTTAGTTTATTTAGTTTAAAAATGTATATTTGTTTAGTTTTTTTCTAATAATCAAGGGTTGCGTGTATTCTATGTTCTTTTTAGCAACCCTTTTTTTATTGTACAAAGTATTTACCTGCGTTAGGGTTGTCTAAATGATAAATAACGTTATACCTAATACCATCTATTGCGTGGTTGTAATTATCTACGTATAATTTAGAACCTTTGTCTGCGTATACATAGTTGTTAAGCTCTTTGACTATATTAACACTTTCAGGACTTACTACTAGCTCAAAGTCTTGCATACGTGTTATACCACTTTCTATAGTGCCTTTTTTTACAGGTCTTATATTTACCCCTTTGTGTTTCAGGTCTTCTATTAGTCTAGGTTCTGCGCTGTCTGCTACAATTAGTTTGTTACCTACTCTGTCTAGTATAATCTTTGCTAACTCGTGTGTCTTTAATCCATTCTTATATATGTGTTCGTGTACATATAACTTGTTCTTTGTTTTGTCAATAGCTACTTCTGTTAAGCTGTCAGGATCAACAGAAAAACCAAAGTCCATACCACAAGATGTTTGTAAGTTGTCAGGGTTAAATTTACCTATTGACCAGTTTTCAAATACTACACCCTCTGCTTTGTCTAACCACCCACCTAATATATTATGATTGTATTTCTTTATATTGTTTTTTCGTATAGCTTGTATACGATCTAAAAAACTCTGTGATAGGTTTTGGTGGTTGTCTCTATAGGTAGTGTGTATATAACAAACATTGTCTTTGATACCATTGTAACTAGGTGGTACACCTCTTTCTTCAAAGAATCTTTTATATATCCAATGTTCTTTTGTAACAGGGTTTAATACTAATATAATTCTGTTTTGTACTTTCTTTTCTCGTATACTTAAATCTATAGTGTCAAATGTACTTTCGTCAATTAGTTCTTCTGCTTCGTCAAGTACCCAACAAGAAATACCTTGTAAACTCTTTAAACTTGCTGTTTGGTTACCTGCTGATGTTTTTATTCCCCTAAATAGTATGTCACTACCATTTGCAAGGTTTACTACTTCTGACTTGTTTATGTCAAATATATTATCAAACCCTAGTAAACTAATCTTTTCTAAAAATTCAGGTATTATAGACAAATGAGCTGAAACCATTGTATAACGTGTAAACAATACCCTTATGTTTTTTGACATAGTAAGTAAGGTAAGAAACACAGTTACTGCGAAAGACTTACCTGAACCACGACCACCTGTTATAATATAATATCTACAGTCTGACTCAAATAGTTTTTGATATTTATTGTTCAGTTCCAGAGTCTACAAAGTTTATTAACGGTAAGTGTAAACTATCGTCATTTGTAGTTACGTCTACTCTTTGTTGTGGTTTACCATAAAAGTATTCAAAGTATAATTTAACTGACCATTGTTCTTTTTTCTCTAAACTTTCTTGTAATGCTTTAAGCGCTAAGTCATTAAAAGGTGTTAGTTTTTCTATTAGCTTTTGTTCTTCAGCTTTTGAAGGTCTACCACCTCTGTTTCCTTTTGTTCCTTTATTGTTTTTTCTGCCGTCCATATAATTAGTTTAAATTAGTTAACTGATTCTTTTATATAATAGAAATTACTTAAATTCATTTGGTGGCATTAATATTACACCTAAGTCATTTTGCGCCCAAATACGTACTTCTTCACAAAATAAAGTAAAGTCTTCTGTTGTTAAGTTACTACTACGATCAGGTATAAACATATCTTTTAAATGTTCGTGCATTTCGTATTTATGATACCCTGTGTGTTCGCAAAGTGGTTTGACAATACATTTCCAATAGTATCTATTCTGTTGGTGTGTTCGTGTCATATTAACCCTTTACACCTTTATATACATAGCTAGGTTTTTTAAGTAGTTCTAAACGTTCTAGTTCAAACCGTAGGTGTTCACGTGCTTTTTCTATACACTCTTTTGATGTTTCGTGTTTTCTGTTTGCTCTTAATAAATAACTAACTGCCGTGCCTATATTATAGTTTAGTTCATAGTCTTCTATTATTTTTCGTGCTTCGTAGCCGTGTATTTTTCCTATATAATAATCAGGTATTTTTTTTTTCATCTTTTCTGTCTCTATATAACGCACCTGTTATTGTTTTGTGATTAGGTTCTACTTTGTCTGTCCTTTCTGCAAGTTTCTCGTTTTCTTCTTTTGTTATAAATAATTCAATAATAGCTACACCAATAATAAGTATAAATGCAATACCTATGATAAGTAAAAAAAACAAGATCATACTAAAGAATATTTACTAAATGATACAGGTTCTTTATATCTATTTTTAGAGCTGACAAAC
>VMHT01160170.1_pt1 | contig 15309 bp, 7 predicted proteins | sample 4693611 | NCBI WGS metagenome assembly VMHT01 (sample SAMN12280063, study PRJNA550983) | marine metagenome | isolation source: seawater sampled from same location over 5 years 0.02-0.2 micron viral filtrate | place: USA: collected off the coast of southern California halfway between the port... ... | reverse complement strand
TGGTTGGACGCCACTTTACTGGGCGAGTACGAAGGGCCACGTCGAGGTTGTCAAGTTGCTTTTGGCGGCTCCGGGCATAGACGATAATTATGGTCAGACGCCACTTTACTGGGCGAGTGAGAACGGCCACACCGAGCTTGTCAAGTTGCTGAAGAAAGCGGGCGCGGTAAAATAATACGTATATCGTCAAGTTGCTTTTGCAAGGCGAGAGCAAGTGTACTTTGGCAACCACCGAAATAAATATTGTATCCAATAGACTTGGTTAGGGTTAGTTAATGATAAAAGACTATGGCGGCGGAGCGAGTTAGGGTTCTTCACTAAACTTTTTGGACATATAAATATTGCTATGAAATGCACAAGAATATGTTTAAGCAGTATTTGCCCGCGGAACCAAAACGTTCACAAAGTTTCTCTAGGAATAGACAAAAGAAGAGTAGAGAGAAAATAGGTGTCAATATATCAGACATAGTCGTTCTGAGCAATGAAATAACAAAACGCCGGCGTTCATGGTCCGATGTCTCACATGCCGCAACATCATATACTGTCAAGAGCAACGACTCAATTAAGCTTCATATAAACATGTATTTGGCACATATGGCTCAGTATTTTTTTGACGATCTCTCTGAAATCTATGCTCTTGTATTAGACGCTTCCGATTTAGGAACATCTCTAACATTCGATATCTATGGCATACAACATATTATCGTTCCAAATTATTACAAAATGTCTACTGATGTCGAAATTATGCATCAGAGAATGCCATCCATCTTATCCATTCCCATTTCGGTAGAAGACTATGCGCATATATGGGGCGAATTAGAAGAAGATGATTTTGTGCAGAATATACTCGAAACAATAGAAGAAAATAAATATGTAGGCGTCAGTACAAAAGAAAGGCTTTTGGACATCACTTTAAATCTTAAAATGCAAAGACCTGGACATCTAGACGTAGTATACTTGGATTTTTGCGGTCCATTTATGAAACAGGCCAAAGAGACTGTAAAGTATATTGTCAATTCAAGTGACCCGGGCCGAACTCAAATGATATCCATTACAGGTTCCGTGTATAGACGCCGCAAAGGCAGTAATGTCCGACTTGACATTCGAAAAGTAAAAATATTTATGCATGGCCTGGGATTTAAACTTGATCAAACGTTTGTGTACAATAGACACGCATTACATACCGGCGTGGTGCCAGGCGTCGAAATTGGTAGCCGTATCGTCACAATAGGAGATGCTGTCACATTCAAACACCCAAGAACTGAGAAATCCGTTACTGGATTTGTTGAAAATATTGGGCGAATATTATATACAATCAAAATAGACAAATCAAATAAACGAGTCAAGATATCTAGAGACCGTATTGTGAACCTTGGTGGGACACGAATGTATTTCTTGTCATTTGTGAGAAGCAATGATGAAAAAATTGTCAACTGGAACAAGCGTTTCGCTCAGTGTAAGGACGGAACATGCAAACTGTTAAAAGGACACGAGAACTGTCTATATCATGAGTCCGCGGATACAAAAAGCATGTTCTGCAACAGATTGCTTGATAAATTTTTTGTCATTTCGAACCGAATAGTGACAGATTCACAAAGCTTTAGAAATATGATTGGTCATGACGTACCCATCGACACCTATCAACTTTTTGAAATGTTTGGGTTTATTCAAGATGAACCTGTTGCACTATTTCCTCTTCAAAGTGGTGGAACACTAGCTTACGATATCGAAAAAATCAGAAATTATATACTTACGACCAGAAGAGTGACATACAAGGGCTGTAGAGATTTTTTTATGGACTTTGGTGAACACCGCGTCTTCTTTCATGTTCAATGTGCATTCCAGAAAGTGGTCGCATGTTCCATTTCTGGAGTTGGTGCACAAACGCTAGATACGATAAGGAAAAAATCTATCAACTATGTGTTCAAATACATTGCTAGATTGACAGATTCGTCAGAAGTCAACGAAGCTCAAAACTCCTTAATTATTATTCCAAACGACATATTTGATAATGCCGAGCCTGCAAATATATCCACAACAGAAAATGAGGTCGTCGAGTCTAACGACGTCCACCCAGATGATGAATATATGCTCAATTACAATTTGAAATATGTGAGCCATAAAAGACTTGAGAAACTCTCAACACGCCAGCTCAGACAAGAATGCACCATTCGTCAAATTGGAATTAAGCAAGGCGCACATAGGCGTACATGCATTGCATTATTAGTGAATTGGAAACAGAATCGTAAAGTGTCCGAATCCGAATCTGACCCCGAGTCTGAATCTGAATCCGGATCTGAATCTGACCCCGAGTTTGAATCCGAACCTGTATCCGCTGATTATGACAGATGGAAGCTGTTGTTTGGACATCAATATAATCTCGATCAACTCGGTAATGATTGGAGAAAGTTTCGTCAAAAGTCATGGCACATCTTCCGTCAAACTCATTTGATGAATGAGACCCGTCTAGTTCTTCCACATGAATTTGATGTTGTGGCTGTGAAATGGAATCTTATGGATGGCTCTAGTAAATGGTATTCGGGCGAAGTTGATGAAGTAAAGAAGAATTGGGTTAGAATCATCTGGGATGACGGCAATATTACTAGAATGAATTCAGATGCTTTTTTGCTTGGAAATTACAACGAAACTTGGTACTACATAGCGCGGTGGATTGGTTGCAGAGTCAGGTATATTGGTGATTATTTGAATAATACACCTGGCATAAATGACACAGAAGGTACAATTATTGAAGCACATGGTGGGGGCGAATTGTCTGTGAGCTGGGATGATTCTGGGGAACAACTAGAAGCCTTTGAAGATTTGGAATTTGTATAATTAAAATAAAGTCACTTTTTTTGTCTTTTTGTTTCGTAAGAAGAGGTCTCATCAGATACATGCGACCGACCTCGTTTATGAAGAATTCTGATGTGTCTGTTATATACGCTAGTGTCTCTGTGTTGTTCGGGTTCGTGAGTAATGAAAAAACATGTTCTTTGAGGGTCCTCGTCGCACCAATCGCGGAATGTCTCTTGAACAGACTTTATACCTGGGGCGTCCATGGAGACACAGGCCTCGTCAAGAATCAAAAGTGGTATATCCGCACCGGCCATCTCTTTCCAAGCCATAAATGATGCTAATTGACATCGTCTCCACTGTCCGCCTGACATTACACCATTGTGCGCAGGACAATCTATGTGTCTTTGAAGCCTCTCCTTTTCGTCAAATTTCACGCGCATTTGAATATTATCTGTCCCAAAGAATCTGCGTAACCAATGTGTCATCACAGAAGCTAATCCCTGGACTGTGTTTTCCATAGCGTAAGTCTGAATACCTCGTGGCCCGCTCCATTTCACCATAGCTTGTGCATCGTTGAGTTGTATCTGACACTCGCTAAACCTCTGACATTTTTGTGTGTATAATAATTCTGCGGATTCCATTTCGTCACAATTAGTGTTGTGTGGACATTGCATCTGTCTGAGATCTTCCAAACGACTTTCGGAAATGTCTATAGATCGCCTCAATTGCTCCAAAAGCGTTCTAGTCTGATTATACAGAATGTGTTTGTGGCGCATGTTATCTACTTGGTCTTTGATTATGGTCTGACGTTTAGATAATGTTTCAAAAGTTTCGTGTGCAACGGATAGGGTGCTTTGTATTTTTTGGTAAGATTTGGCCTTTTGTATCAATTTCAAACGGTGTTCATAATCGACCGTTTTTTTCTTTGTCATTTCATAGTCTTGATCAGCAGCGCGAAATGCATCTGCCGCTTGCTCCAGCTTTAAACGACAAGATTCTAATTGCTGTTTGAGTGTCCTCAAATGGTCGTGATGATTGCCGTCCTTTTCGAATGCCCTCCCACATGCTGTACACGTGCCTTGTTCTACAAATTCTTTCAATTCTCTTCTTTTATTGTCCAATTGTATATTGCGTGCTCGTTTTTCAGCTGCGCATTGAGTTCTTTTGGTTTGAGCTTCTCCAGTTTTTGGAGCTTGGACGATACGAAAGGCCTCCTCTTCAATGCCAATGTCTTTTGAGAGCCACTCTTCAGGCAAAAACTGTTTTATTTGACGTGAATGTGCCTTCATTTCAGCTAGACATGTTCTTGCATCTTCTAATTGTTTATTTATATCTTTGAGTTCACTTTCCATTTGGCGATTGAATGGTGATTCTCCACTAGGCGTAACAGTTTCATTGTACGTTTTTGTGACACATTCAATTTCTGTTTGAAGTGTTGTGATGCGTTCATTTTGCGACTTTGACCATTGCTCCTTTCGACGAACCATATTTTCATATCGATCATTGGCCGAAATCATGGCATCCTTTGCTGTTTGCTTTTCGTATTGTGACATTGAAAGTTCTTCTCTAGCTTTTTTGACTAGATCTCTGCACCAATCGGATAAATTTTTCCAATTGTCCATATTTGATAGGGCGTGTATTTCTTGTTTGGCTTGTGTATCATTGGCGTCGAGCCATCTCGATACAGATTGTTGTGACCAAACACTATTTCGTAAAAGCCATTGATGCAGGCCCGATCCAGACATTTCAAGTCCAAACAGCTCACTGGCTATAGCGCGCTGTGTGGCAGACAGTGTTGAGCGTGTGCGTTCAGTGTGATTGACGAAAAGTCTTAAATGGTGTTTCCGTTGCGATCCTTGTATCGACAATGACCTCATAATTTTCCAAGGTGCCCCATTCATAATACCAGAAACCGAGACACGTGCAGTATCACTTCCTTTATGAATTATAGATGTTTCGCTATCAAAAGCTATCGGACCTCGGCCATCAATTTGTCCTGTGCAAGCCCAAAGCCACGCCCCAGCAGTTACGATACTTTTCCCAGCACCATTAGAAGACCCACGCAAGTCGTTACACTCTGCGGACACCAGAGTGAATCCGTCGCCATTCATAGACATCGTGATGGGTCCTTTAAAAGGTCCAAGGCCCGCTATCTCAATTTTCATTGGTACAACGGGATTGGCCTTCAAGGACTTATGTTTACTGGGATTATTTTTTATCCATTGCAGTATATCTTGCCATGGGTTTGATTGAACATCAATCTCTGCACGTTTCGCATAAGCGGATAGCAATTGCAAAGGCGACATATCTTTTTGATTATCAACACGTGTCGACGTTTCTGCAGTTAATCGACGAATCTGTACATTGACACCGCGTTCTTTCAAGTGCATAAGTAAATCAGACACTGAATTGTCAGTAAGCGAACACGACACAGACACGCGATCATTTGCCTTTAGTATATCCGAACGTGTTAAGAGCTCGTTGACAGTCCATTTATATTGCTTGCGACCTATATCCAGAGGTATTTGCTCAGCTATATGCCAATGATCATCCAAAAACAGTAATGACTTTTTATCCTCGGCTTCGGAGAGCGACAACTGATAGGGTGATCCCAAGTATCTAATATTACCATGAACCTGGGGTGTATGATAGTGCCCCGTATAGACAGGTATGCCATCTGGGAATATGGAAGGCTGCAATCCTTCTGTTGAAACGCGCGCTGCATTTAATTTGAAGCCAATAATGTCAAAGTGTCCAAATATGACTTCGCAGTTTGAGTATTCAGCAATAATGCGTTTCAATACGTTATTGTCACGACGCCAAGGTACCCAAAGCTGTCTTTCAATCATTGTAGGTTTATCGAGTATGCGAATGTAATTTGGAGATGCGTACTGGAATGGCGATAAACCATGTTCAGTCTCTGACGCATCAAAATAATCGTGATTGCCAGGAATCATAATCATGGGAACACGCCATTCTTCTGAAAAGAATCTCATCAATTCGTTAAGAATATCCACAGGTAATGTACCTTCATTGTATACACGATCAAAAAAATCGCCGAGGAACCCGATCGAAGTTTTTAGTCGTAAAGCCTCTGAATGAACATGTCGAAGTATTTTCATGCATGTCTTAAATGTGGTAGGGGATAAGTGCAAATCAGAAAACAATAACATTTTAACTACTAAACATTTGTAACTTCAAATTAAATACGACATATGTGTAAATGTTGGCAGACGAATTGTTTGACACTCATTATCGAAATGGCGTCCTGATTTACAGGTGCATTTTTTTGCGTACTAGTCACTATCACTTTTATCGGTCAAGCTGTCCAAATCACTTTTTATTAAATCTAGTTCTTCCTTTAATTCGCGAGTTGTTGGTCCCAAATGTTTGTGTTCCCCATGCTTGTTCTCTAGCCTTGTAATCTCGGCCATTAACAAAGCAACAGTAGACATGAGTTCTTCTATTCTTCGCTCGCAGATTCCCAATTTTTGGTCGTAAGTATGCTCATTTCTTTTTAGGCGTTTGTTTCGTATTTTGAGAGTTTTGATATCATTGACACGCACTCTTTTGTTGTGTTTTAATGTTTCAATCATTTTGTTAAGAACTTCTACTTCGTATCCGCAGTGTTGTCTGACAATTTCATCGTGATTTTCTTCGAATTCGTTCAGCTTCTTCTCGATCACATTTTTCAAAACAAATTGCCTGAGAGAAGGTTTGCGCTCAGGTCTGAGAGACATCAACGAGTACGTATATGTGACCTTTATAGGTACAACTTATTAATCGCAGCCAGCAACGAATCGCAGCCATACGGACTTGTGAAACTCGACGATCGTAGATGACTTAATCTTAAAACATGTTGGTTGCCTCAGACGGCGCGATATCACTGGTTGGTACTTACCCTATGGACCAGGGTGGCGTTGCTAGCTGGTTATCAAGCCGACGCGCGTAATGGCATCTCTGGCCAGCCCCACGTGTTATCTCTGTCATGAGACCTTTGTGGGCGAGGGCCACTGTGGCCCAAACGAACCGGTGGTGGCCGCGGCGCTCGGAGACAGTCGCATTTGCGACGATTGCCACAGTGCGCTCGTAGAACGTGGCCGCGGGGCCGACGCGCGCCTTGTCGCCGCGTTCAAGAAATGTGGAGATAAAAGACTTTTACCTGGATACAAACCAATGTCTTTACCTTTAGGATTTACGAAGCGCGAACTCGACGCGAAGCGCTTGAGCATGTACCAGCACGTCGTACAGTACGCACGCTCAAAGGGGCTCGTAGTAGAGTTTATCGACAAGCGCGTGCACACGTCTGAAGAGTGGCAACAGTGGTGCTGCGCGTACGCGCGCGCAAACCCCAACAAGGTTTTAATGTTGAAGTGGGATTTTAGCAAACCATGGTGTATCTATCGAACTAATTACGAACTGGCAGTGGGTAACAATGAAATACTTTCGTGCCATTGGGTAACATATCACCGCGACTCGTTTTTGCGCATGTGCATGGTCCAACCCCTGGACATATGCAAAGACGACTTTGAACGCTTCATTCAGAGAATCCACGACAGCGAGGGAGAAACGGAGAACTGCGCAGTGTGCATGGAGAAAAAGTTGTCTGAGCGGTACTGCAATACATGTCACAATTCTGTGTGTTATACATGTGCAAAAAAGATTGCAGATTCTCGAAACAAGACGTGTCCGTTTTGCCGCGGCGAATTTTTATCGCCAGAGGCGCAGGAATTGCTTCACGGCGCGATGCCTTCTCTAGACGTGACGAGCGTTCCGAAACCTAGAGCCTATCCCCTGCGTGGCCAAATGCCAGACGGGACTGTAGTAGGCGAATGTCACAACGATGACACATTGTTTGCTTTCATGGGCCAAGTAGGCAACAAAGTCATCGAGACTGGTGAAAAGGTCTTTGTATTCATTATTGAACAGGGTTGGACCACGAGTGAAGCATTTCAATATTGCGTGGGTAGCCCGCACGTGGGAGCAAAAGTGTCACTCGCATTTGACGCGGCAAACAGCGTGTTCGAATAGAATTCTTTACGTGTGGCATTCTCCTTTTCCCTGTGGTACAAACCTTAATACGCATGGTAAATCATTTTTTAATTTTTACGAACCCTAACTGTAACATCAGCCAGCAACGAATCGCAGCCAGCACGTACTTGTGAAACTCGACGAATCGTAAAAGATGGCGGCGTTGGTCGCGAGCACAACAACTACGCCATGCGTGCTATGCAACGAACCGGGTAAGAAGACGTGCAACAGGTGCAGGAATGTCAAGTACTGCAGCAAGGCATGCCAGATAACGCATTGGCGCGGTGGGCACGCGCGCGAGTGTTTGCCAAAGAACGTGTCAGGCATGAAGCGTTCGCACTTTTTTAACATGGTGAAGCGTAGACCCAAGGACTGGTTTGTGGTGCTTGCTGATGGAAGTCTACAGGTGTTGTGCCCAAAGGACTCGCCGTTAAACGACGGTACAAAGTGCGTTATGCCGTCGCAGTACCCGACGCTATACGCGAACGGGGGGTTGCAATGGACGTCGCAATTTGCGTGGAAGAAGGGGTTTTCGGCATACTACACGCAGGACAAATTGGACCCACAGGGTCAGATCAACATGCAAAATCCAAAGGCCTCCAAGTGGGGTAGACAATCATTCCACGGTCCTGTGGCGTTCGTCTATGGGGAGGGCAGCGAGTGGTACGAATCTTTGACTACGAAAAGCTTATGGGAGGACGTGGTGAAGGACGATGACGGCAACCCAGTACAGTGCTCCATTTGCCTCGAACCCGCGTCCGAAAACGTATTCACATTGCCATGTGGCTACCCACAGAGACACAGCTTCCATAGAACATGTCTACTCAACTGGGTGGTTACCAAACAAAAAGAGGGACAAAAACCATCATGTCCGTTGTGTCGAGAGAACTACATTCTACCCTCCGCGACAGTGGGTCTGCTAAAAGGAGAGAAACCGTTTGGGTGACACAAATTTGCCTCCCTGTGAACCAAAATGGTAGGAAGCGGCAAAGGAGGCAGAATACACTTCATTCATTCATAGTCTAATATTTGTAACAGATGCATATTTGTAACAGATGCTGAAATATGTTTTGGTGCTGCACTACAGTACTACAAAAGGCCCGTACCATTTGTGCATATGAATCAACCACTTGGAGATGCGAGTTGTTGTAGGATATGTTATGAATCTAATAACGTGCACCAGTTGTGCAAATGCGACGGAACAATGAAATACGTACATAAGGAGTGTATTGAAAAGTGGATAAAGGTTTCCAAACGCAAACAATGCGAATTGTGTGGTCATCCATGGTCATTGGTTGATGCGGACGATACGTTCAACGAAAAGGCCCATCATGCGTGCCATTTACTTCGAGTATTTGCCCTCACGTATGCTGTATTGGCTATGATTATATGTTTGTACAGTCTTCTCATAAAACATTTTCATTAGGTTCTAATAAATATATTATTGTACATAAACAAAGTTAATTAAATCATCGAGTTCCATATCTAGGTATTCTCTTGCGTGTTGTGAACAGTAATTCGACAGAGTTTTTACTCTTGGTTCCTCAAAGTGTTCATCTACTAAAGTGATGCATACCGCTTTTAGTTGTTGGCACATGCAATCTGCACAACTGCCGTGTTTCAGTATCCTACCTTTCTCTGCAATGTTTCGCTTACACCATTTGAATCTTTTTTGACGTCGAATGTCGTGCATGTCGAAATCTCTTGAGGCAACCCTCGTATGTGCAAGCTCTTTCATCGTCAAAAATGAAGCAACCTCTCTCAAAACATCCATTGGCAATTGCTGCATATTGCTACTCTAAAATGTAAGTCATATATATATTCACATATGTTGATTATATGATTAGGTGAAAGTGAACTATTTAATTGAGATATAATAAAATAGATATGTCGTCATTACCAGTGTATGGTTTGTGTAGTGTTGTAACAGCATCTGTTGTGGTACTACTGGCAATGTCAACAGATTTTTTTGTTTCGTACATTGATCAAATAATAACGCCTTGTCAGCACGATTCCGTGTATAGAAATGGCGAGTGTATTTGCGATAATACAAACGGCGTATTTTCTGGCAGATATTGTGAGACTTGTCAGTGTCAGCATTTGGGTATCTGTTCGATCCAGGAAAATTCGACAAGTCGTTGGGGTTGTCGATGCCCGTCTCATCAGAAATGGACAGGAACACTGTGTGACAAGTGCTATGCGACACAGAAAGAAGGTGAGAATTGCCGTGGTGAATGTTTAGAACTCCCAGGTGTCTTCAAACATTATGGACCAAAGTGTAATACCGTATGTATGGCCAGCTCTTCCTCTAGTGCTGGCCGATGTATAGAAGTGCGGGCAGGCGGTGGGACTTGTAATGCGTGTAATGGTCACGGATCCTGTACATCAAACGGTGAATGCGAATGTGATGACGGATACTTTACATCTCGATCAGGCGAGCAGTGCGTGCTTCAATGTTCAGATGCCGGAATCACATGTCCATCGGGACAGGGCACATGCCAGTCCATAGGAGGTCAGCTTCAATGTGTATGCGAAGAGAATTGGTACGGTCAGAACTGTGGCCAGTCTTGCCTTGAAGATGGCGGAAATGGCCTCCCGTGCTCGGGTCACGGGACTTGCGGTTATGATCAGGCTGAATCATTGAGCTGCTCTTGTACAACGCATTGGATTGGCGATTTTTGCGAGCAGCGATGCCCGGGAGACGCTTCATACCCGTCAAGTTGTTCAGGTCACGGCACATGTAGATCCAATGGAAATAAAGCTATGTGTGATTGTGTTGAAGGGTGGCATGGCGAGGATTGCTCATGCTCGCCAATTTACACTTGCTCGGGACATGGCACATGTAACGATGATGCGTCGTGCGAATGTTTTGATTATCAAAAAGGTTCGGCTGAAGTTCATTTCGCAGGCGCATACTGCGAGCGTTGCAAAGATAACTGGTTTGGGTCAGCATGTCACTTGTACTGCGACTCTGCTAGACTGTACGACTCAAATCCGGACAATAACGGTATTCATATAGGATGTAACGGCCACGGCGCATGTCAACTCGAAAAACAATTTGAAACCGAACACGTCACATGTATATGCGATGGTACAAACCCAGACACATTTTGTGCCACTTGCTTGCCAGACTATTATCCAAGCTGGGATATTTCGAACGTTTCAGTGCCACACTGCTCTGTAACCTGCGAACCAGGAACATGCTCTAATCGTGGTATATGCAACCCTCAGTACAATGGATACAATGATCTGTGTATATGTGACAAATACAAAATGCCAGGCACTGAAATAAAACTTGACACGCTTGATCCAAAACAAAATTGCGCTGTATGCAAAGAAAATTGGTACCCAACTTCAATGACTAGTCCTGATAGATGCACAAAGTATTGTGCGGCAGATGGAAAGGTAGAAGATGGACATATTATTTTTGACGTATCTACAACAGAGCGCAATTACGATTTGATGGGTGATAAAGAGGCACAAAAAATATGTACATCATCCGTTCAACATTTTGGTCCCGATGCTGACTGCAATGTCTGTTCTGCACAAGGAGCTTGCTATGCAGACGGAACATGCAAGTGCGACGACGGCACAACAGGCGAATACTGCAATATACAGTGTACAAGTCCTGATGGGTTAAGATGTTCGGACCATGGTAGATGTGTTCGAAATGAATTAGAAATGTGGTTCAATCCAAACACTGAGAATTTTAGATGCGAGTGTCTCCCACTTGATCCTTATACCTCTGAGACGCGTCAGAGACTTATCAAACAGAATTTTAAGGTGTCTCCGCCTCCATCGCCACATTACTATGGCCAATTCTGCGAGTTTCATTGTCCAATATACAATGAAGAAATTTGTTCGGATAGGGGCGAGTGCAGCACAGGCGTTGCTGTCGACGAGATGGGTTACCCAAGACAATGCAATAAAGATTTAGATTGTGCTGACATTGACGGTGCATTCTGTGCAACTCAATCAAGTCCTTGGGACTCCCTAATGGACAATGGCCGATCTTTCTTTAGTAGCGGTCCAGACTCTCCTGGTTACTTTACATGCGCAACATCGCAGCAATGTCTTGATGATATATACAGCATCAAATGGGATGAATTCTGTGTTAATATGTTACATGGATGGTATCCACCTGTTCTCAATACCGCAACGTGTGCATATGAACCGACAAATACATGTAGAGCATCCATCGAAGAATTTTTCATGAACGATTTTAAGGATGGAAAAACATGGTGCGAAGCCGCTCTTGCTGATTTGATGCCGTCAGTAGATTCTTCTTGTAGCAAAGATTCTTATGCTGATCAAGTCGAATTCTTCAATGAACGTGTCCCGGTGTGTCTAGAATATACACTAGAAAACACATGCAATTCACAAAGTAATTGTATATACGACCAAACTTTGGTACATATACAATCTGTAGATCAGGAATGTGCAGAACAAACGCCACCTTGTAGTGGACCATGCCAATCAACTGGTAATCAAACCTGTGAAACAAAAACATATTGTCGCGCCAAGACATGTCCAGATGTCATATTTGAAAACTCTATTGAGAGTCTATGTGTTATTGAACCGCCGTGCCAGTCAAATGAAAATTGGGCAGATTTTTGTGCCGACATTTCTGGAAACATGCGTTCAATACGACTGACCAACAATATCACTGACATGAGCTCTGCAGATCTATTCTATACGTGCCACATGTTTCGTAATAGGAAACATCCAAATAAAATAGAAAAGAAGATCCCTGGGGGGGTGCAATTGAACGGAGTACTGCGTATTTTTGGCGAGGATGTATCTGTTGAGAGTTTGCGCACATCTATGATTGATTCCATTATCGAAACCGAGTCCTCGTGTATTTCAGAAGATTTCTCCAACACAACATTTTGCCAATCTCATTTGGATGCTATTGTACCTTCCTGGTATGCGCCCATAACCCCTAGATCAAACTGGTTTTCACCATGGCTAGTTGCATGTCCACAAGGCACTGACTCGTTGTGGTCGTCTGAGGCAGATGCGTCCATGCGTATTCAAGAAGTGTCGCTAAAATGTGCAGCCTTCCATAAGTCACCTGGTATCCTAGGCGAGGATTGGGAAGGGGCCACTGATGAAAAAGATACCATATCTTATACTAATGCTAAGAAATGGTCACTCGAATGCCCAGGGCGTTCTACAAAGTACTTTGACGACGTTGAGTTTGTCTCTGAAGGACTGGTTCCCTCGGCGGAAAGTTGTCTCACAAGAAATGGTTGGGCAAACTGTAATGTAGAAGACACTGTTATTGCCTCGTCCCTTTGGCCAACAAATCCAATTGGATGTCAATTACGTGCAAACCTTTTAATGCTTCGCTGGGGCGAAACAGGATGGTCACCAGCAAACGTACAAACCGAATTCACAGAAAGATGCCTGGAAGGCCTTTCTGCACCATGGGTTCCTAGAACTGTGCAACTACCGACATTGTGTGACATTGGAGCATGTCATCCCGAGGACGACTGTCTATTGTGCTCAGACCCAGAAGCTTCGTGCGATCTGACAGCATCTGTACAATGTACAGCCCCAACAAGAATTAATTTCCGGGACACGAACCGTTGTGGTCGCGGCGGGTCGGCATGGCAACCATTCTCTGTTCCGTCAACTACTTATTTCTGCGATTGGGTTCAACCATCTCTGTTTTCTGTTGAAACACTAGGGCAAATATTCAATGGCTCTCTAAGTTCAAGAGGCATATTAACCATTTATTCGATGGCAAATATTACGAGACCAGAAACCATAGAATTGAAAATCGGAAATGTAAGTAAGAACATTTCGTCTCTACGCGTGATTGGGACGGATGTTTCAATGACTTGGTCCAATGATATGGATGTTCCACAACAAGAATCCGAATTGGCCATCTCTGAACTAGAACAATGCAACGATGATTTCAACTGGTTTTCCTATTGCTCACAGCAGGACCTAGGTACTTTGTTGAATACACAAGGTCATCCCGGGCTATCGAATGGGTGGTCAGGCAATAGTTTTTTAATGTCGAAATCCATTTTGAAATTTGGAATGCTTCAACGTCAAGATTTGCAGTTTGGCGAACATGAAATAGAAATTCGTATGTTAGACTCTTCTGACCGAGTACGTGTAAGTTGTGGAGATTTGATAGCAGAGGATCAGGGTTCTGTTTATTTATATGGCAATTTCAGCAAATGCGAATTAAAGTCTATCTATGGCTTTTCTTCTGTATCATCTATATTGTTGGATGGTGTAGAGCAAATTCTCGATTTTGACGATGTAGAGGCACAATATTCAGACAGATCATTCTTTAAACTTGATGTCAGCAAAAATAAAACTAGCAATTCCGATTGGTCGTTTGAAGAGAACAATGTGATTCGCAAACGTTCATTTGAATATGACAACACTGGCGTTCGTTTCAATTTGCCGAGTATGCACCATGACTCCATACGTGTATCTGGATGGTCATACATTCAAGATGACGATGGCGAATTGTCGACAATGCGTTTGACAAATGAGCATGGGAACGAGATTGCTCAAATTTATGTTTGGGCAAAGTCACTGTATATCAAAACAGGAACATTGACAGAGCATCATGGTCAAAGAATTAGTTCCATTCCTGCAAATAAATGGTGGTTTTGGTCAATTGAAGGCACATATACCTCTGAGACAAGGCTTCAGGCTGAAAACCATACAATTTTTGCCAATAATCAAACATATTACGTCCAAAATTGGAATATTAGTGTGCGAGTCGACGTGCCTGAACCTGTGTCATGGTATGGAACAATGCAAGTTGAGACTCATCCGCGCCTAAGGAAGCATTACAGAAAAGCTTCACAGTCATTTGAATCTCTTCGTGGAGTATCGGCGGATAGGTGTGGTCGTGCATGTCTTCACCACTCTGAGTGTCAACAATGGTCACACTCAAAGTCAGATAGCATTTGCTATTTGCACGCGACAGCATGCCATGAAGATCCGACTTGTGTCAATGGCAAACATACCCTCATGTCCATATCCTCAGGAAGCCTTGCCGGTCATCTTGAAATTTTTGCTGGAGAACCTAAAACGTCTTTGATAGGCGGCACTAGATGGCGAAATATTCGAGCTGATCCTATCGTAGAAAGTCCATTTTGCGATCCAATACCTTTTGAAAACATACATGAGCGGTGGAGAGAACCTTTGCGCGCAATGGTGGTACCCTTCGAGCCAGACGCTACAAGTGTTTGTAATGCCATAGTGGATGCTTGGTCTCTAATGCCAGAGTATGAGTCAAAGGTATGCTATGGTCAAGATTGCGTTTACAATTCAAAAGACATTTCTGCTTGTGGCGTACACTTGGATACACTAGTGCCGGATATTCCCGATGGATGTGATCAAGTAAAATTTTCGGAGACAAATTGGACGGCATATTGTCACTACATGAAATCGTTTGATCCAATTCAAACAGGAAATGATAATCGTATTCCATTTCTGGGTGGCATG
>VMHT01080199.1_pt1 | contig 15309 bp, 17 predicted proteins | sample 4693611 | NCBI WGS metagenome assembly VMHT01 (sample SAMN12280063, study PRJNA550983) | marine metagenome | isolation source: seawater sampled from same location over 5 years 0.02-0.2 micron viral filtrate | place: USA: collected off the coast of southern California halfway between the port... ... | reverse complement strand
GGTCCCATCCCGAACCCAGCCGTTAAGTGCCGTAGCGCCGATGGTACTGCGTCTTAAGACGTGGGAGAGTAGGTCATCGCCAAACCTAATAAGTTCCTGATAAAAACAGTATCTCTCCACGATCAACAGAATAACAAAACCGCCGCAGCTATAAAGCTGTGGCGGTTTTGCTTTGTAAAACTACTCTTTTCTCGGATTGTTATGACGCCCGGTTACTGCAGTCGCGGCTTCCCATCCGCTTGACCCCGCCCAAGGCCCTGTCACAGTGGCGTCAAAGTCGGCGGCTGGGAGGCAGGACATGGATATTGAAACGCTCTTTGGGCTGGAGGGGAAAACCGCACTGATCACTGGCGGCGCCACGGGCATCGGGCGCATGGCGGCTGAAGCTTTGGTGCGGGCGGGCGCGCGGGTTTTGCTGGCCAGCCGGACCGGAGAGGCCTGCCAAGCAGTCGCAGAGGAGTTGAATGCGTTAGGCGCCCGGAGCAGTGCCGAAGGTTTCGCCGGGGATGTCGGCAGCGAAGAGGGCGTTGACGCGCTCGTGGCCGAGGTTCAGGCGCGCGGCGACCGGCTGCATATTCTCATGAACAACGCGGGCGTGACATGGGGCGCGCCGCTGGGGCAATTCCCCTTCCGGGCATGGGATAAGGTCATGGGCGTCAATGTTGCCGGCCTTTTCGATTTGACGCAAAAGCTGCTGCCTCTGTTACGGGCCGGGGCCACGGCGGATGATCCGGCACGGGTCGTAAACGTGGGCTCGGTCATGGGCGAGCGCGAGATGGGCGACGGAGCCTATAGCTACGCCGCCTCCAAAGCGGCGGTGATCCACCTGAGTAAAATCCTCGCTAAGGAACTGGCCGGGGAGGGGATCACAGTGAACGCGCTGGCGCCGGGGCCGTTTGTCTCGCGTATGACGGCCTTCGCCACCCAAGATGAGACCACGCGCGAAGCCGTGGGCAAAGATGTCCCGCTTGGGCGTGTCGGCCGCGATGAAGATATCGCAGGCTGCATGCTGTTCCTCTGCGGGCGCGGCGGGGCTTATGTCACCGGTGCGGTGATCCCGGTCAGCGGCGGCATCAACGTGATGTCAGGCCCCAATATTTTTGAAAGAGCATTGTCATGACACATACGAAAACTCAGACGGAGACCGCCCATGCGTGACGACAGCCATCTACCCCAAGCCCTGCGCGGGCTGCGCCTGCCGCTGGTCGCCTCACCGATGTTCATCCTTTCGGGGCCCGAGTTGGTCATCGCGCAGTGTAAGGCCGGGATCATCGGGTCTTTCCCGGCATTGAATGCCCGCGAGGCCGAGGGCGAGCCGCCGCTGCTCGATACGTGGTTGACCCAGATCACCGAGGCTTTGGACAAGTACAATCAAGAGAACCCGGACCGGCCTGCGGCGCCTTTTGCGGTGAACCAGATCGTGCACCGCTCCAACAGCCGGTTGGAGCGCGACCTTGAGATTTGCGTAAAGCATCGGGTGCCGATCTGGATCACCTCACTGGGCGCACGGGTGGAGGTGAATGAGGCCGCGCATTCCTGTGGCGGTGTGGTCCTGCATGACATCATTAACAACCGCTTTGCCCGGAAGGCGATTGAGAAGGGCGCCGATGGGCTGATCGCCGTGGCCGCCGGGGCCGGGGGGCACGCGGGGCCTCAATCACCCTTTGCGCTGATCCGCGAAATTCGCGAATGGTTCGATGGCTCGCTTCTGCTCTCTGGGGCTTTGGCCACGGGCGAGGGGCTCTTGGCCGCGCGTGCCATGGGGGCGGATTTGGGCTATATGGGGTCGGCCTTTATCGCCACGCGAGAGGCCAACGCCGTGCCGGGTTACAAAGACATGATCGTCGCTGGCGGCGCGGATGACATCGTTACCTCCTCGCTCTTCACCGGGGTGTCGGGCAACTACCTGCGACCTTCGATTGAGGCGGCGGGGATGGACCCGGACAACCTGCCATCGGCGGATGCCTCTTCGATGAACTTCGGTTCTGGCTCCTCCAAGCCCAAAGCGTGGAAGGAAATTTGGGGCGCGGGGCAGGGCATTGGCGCGGTCAAGCAAATCGGCGGGGTGGCTGAACTGGTGGACCGGATCGAGACCGAATACCGCACCGCTGGGGTGCGGTTGGCCGCGGAGTTTGCGCAATGAGCACGGATACGCAAACCTTGGACGAGGCGGCTGTCTGCCACTGGTTGGAAGCAAACCTGCCGGGCTTTGCCGGGCCGCTTGAAGTGACCAAGTTTCAGGCGGGCCAATCGAACCCCACCTTCCTGCTTTCAACCCCTGCGCATGACTATGTTCTGCGCCGCAAGCCCCCGGGAACGCTGTTGAAATCCGCCCATGCGGTGGACCGGGAGTTTCGGGTGCAAAGGGCGCTGGCCGACAGTCAGGTGCCGGTCGCGCCGATGCATCTGCTCTGTGAGGATGAGAGCGTCATCGGCTCGATGTTCTATGTCATGGACCATGTTCCGGGCCGCAATTTCAACGATCCGACCCTGCCGGAACTCACCCCGGCCGAGCGCGGCGCGGTCGTGGATGAGATGAACGGCGTGTTGGCCGCCTTGCATGAGGTCGATATCGACGCGGTTGGCCTGTCGGACTATGGCCCGCCGGGCAACTATTTTGAGCGGCAGGTGGGGCGCTGGTCAAAGCAGTACCGCGCGTCTGAGACAGAGCCACAGCCCGATATGGATGCGCTGATGCAGCGCTTGAGTGCCGAGTTGCCCGAAGATGACGGGCAGCGCACATTGGTGCACGGGGACTACCGCATCGACAACATGATCTTTGATACCCATGGCACCGCCTGCCGCGCGGTTTTGGATTGGGAGCTTTCCACAATCGGTCACCCCTTTGCCGATCTCGCCGCCGTCATCATGCAATGGCAGATGCCCGTGGGGGCCGAGGGGCGCGGCTTGGCCGGGGTGGACCGCAAAGCGCTTGGCCTGCCGACCGATGCGGAGTTTATCGCCGCCTATTGCCGCAGGCGCGGGCTAAAGGGGATCGACAACTTCGGCTATTATCTCGCCTTTTGCTTTTTCCGCATGGCCGCCATCATCCAAGGCGTGCTGAAACGCGCGTTGGAGGGCAATGCCTCAAACCCCGAATATGGGCTGAAATTAGGGCAATATGTCCCGGTTTTTGCGCGCCACGGGCTAGAGGCGCTGGATCGCGACCGCTGACCGGGCGGCGGGCCTTTTGGCGCTTGAGCTTTGGGGCGAAAACCTGTTGCTAGGGCCGTGAGACCCGGCCTGAAAGGATGACTCATGACCAATGCTGCGCGACAATTGCTTGATCTGTTGGATATCGAACAGCTTGAGGTCGATCTGTTTCGGGGCACCGGTGCGGGGGGCGAGACCTCGATGCGGATCTTTGGCGGCCATGTCATCGCGCAGGCATTGATGGCCGCATATCGCACGGTGCCCGAGCGCGCGTGCCATTCGCTTCATGCCTATTTCATCCGGCCCGGGGATCCGAAGATCCCGGTGATCTATCAGGTCGACCGCGCCCGGGATGGGGGCAGTTTTACGACCCGGCGGGTGGTGGCGATCCAGCATGGCAAGCAGATCCTGAACCTGTCGGCGTCTTTTCAGGTGGAGGAGGAGGGGTTTGACTGGCAGCATGAGATGCCGCAGGTCTCCGCCCCCGAAAACTGGCCGGACCGACCTGAGTTGCGCGAGGCGTTTGCCGAGAAACTGCCCGAAAAATATCGCGGGGACTTTCTGCGCGAGCGACCCATCGAGATTCGGGAGGTCGAGCCGCGCGATTTCATGACGCCCGAAAAGGTCGACGACCGCAACTACCTGTGGTTCCGCATGGCCGCCGCCGAAGGCCAGAACCCGGTCATGCAGCACGCGCTACTGGCCTATGCCTCTGATATGAACCTGCTGGGCTCGTCGCTGCGGCCCCATGGGCTCACGTGGTTTCAGGGCAAGGTGATGACGGCAAGTCTGGATCACGCCATGTGGTTCCACGCGCCGATCCGCTTTGACGAATGGCACCTTTACGCGCTGGATGCGCCGTTTACCGGCGGGGCGCGGGGATTTAATCGCGGGATGATTTACAATCAGAACGGGCAGTTGGTGGCGAGCGTAGCGCAAGAGGGGCTGCTGCGCCCGATACGTCCAAAAGGCGAAGGTTAAGGGCAGCCCCCTGAGGGGCGATGCCCGCTGTGTCACCGGACAGGTGTTTTCTAGCTGTCGTTCGGCCCCCCGAACCGCCGGTTTAGCCTGCGCATCCCGCCGATCCAGCGGTCATAATCCTGCGCCTTGCCTCGGATATAGTCGCGTACCTGTGGATGCGGCAGCACCAGAAACACCTCATCGCGGATCGCCTGCACGCAGGCGTCGGCCACGGGTTCTGGCTCAAGCATGCCGTCGATCGCGGCGACATGATCCTCCAGTCCGCGCATCATTTCGGTCCGCACCGCCTGCGGGCAAAGCACCGAAACCTTGATCCCATCATCGCCATAGGTCATCGCCAACCATTCAGCGAGGCCAACGGCGGCGTGTTTCGTCACCCCGTAAGGCGCGGCCCCGACCTGATTGAGCAGACCCGCTGCCGAAGCGGTGTTGAGCAAGTAACCTCCGCCCCGCGCGCGCATCAGCGGCACCAGATGCCGCGCGGCGCGCACATGGCTCATCACGTTGATCTCCCAAATGCGCTGCCAATCGGCATCCGGCACCTCGACCCCGCCCTCGACCGAGATGCCAGCGTTGGAGCAGAATAGATCAATCGGCCCAATGTCACGCTCGACGGTTTCGATCAGCTGGGCAATCTCGACCTCATGTGCGACATCGACGCGAAAGCCCGTGCCGCCAACCTCGGCCGCCGTCGCATCGGCCCCCGGGCCGTCGATATCCACACAGACCAGATGCGCTGGCGCTTCCTTGGCAAAGCGCAGGGCCATGGCCCGCCCGATGCCGCTGGCCGCCCCGGTGATGACGATGACGCGCCCCGCGAGATCCATATCAGCTGTCGCCGTCAGAGCCGCGCGTGTTCGACGCCTGAAACGCCTTCACCTCGGCCCGCGCGATGACCTGATGGTGCACCTCATCCGGCCCATCGGCAAAGCGCAGCGCGCGCTGCCACGTGTACATGCCCGACAGAGGGCTCCACTGGCTCATCCCCGTGGCGCCATGCACCTGCATCGAGGCGTCGATGATCTCACAGGCTTTTTCTGGCACCAGCGCCTTAATCATGCTGACCCAGATGCGGGCCTCTTTGTTGCCCAGCACATCCATCGCTTTGGCCGCCTTCAACACCATTAGCCGCATCGCTTCGATGTCGATCCGCGCGCGGCTGATGGTCTCCATGTTCTTACCAAGGTCGATGATTTTCTTACCAAAGGCCTCACGCCCCAGCCCGCGTTCAATCATCAGATCCAGCGCTTTTTCCGCCGACCCGATAGAGCGCATGCAGTGGTGAATCCGCCCCGGCCCAAGCCGCACCTGACTGATCTCGAACCCGCGCCCTTCGCCCCAAAGCACGTTTTCACGCGGCACGCGCACATCGGTGAACCGGATATGCATATGCCCATGCGGCGCGTCGTCATGGCCAAAGACATGCATCGGGCCAAGGATCTCCACCCCCGGCGTGTCCATCGGCACGAGGATCTGGCTCTGCTGGCGGAAGGTTTCAGCCTCGGGCGAGGTTTTCACCATGACGATCATGATCTTACAGCGTGGATCGCCCGCCCCGGAGATATAGAATTTTTCGCCGTTGATTACCCAATCGTCGCCATCCAACACCGCGCTGGTAGAGATATTGCGCGCGTCCGAAGAGGCGACATCAGGCTCCGTCATCGCAAAGGCCGAACGGATTTCGCCCGCGAGCAGGGGCTTCAGCCATCGCTCCTTTTGCTCTGGCGTGCCGACACGCTCCAGCACCTCCATATTGCCGGTATCGGGCGCCGAGCAGTTCAGCGTTTCCGGGGCCAGGGGGCTTTTGCCCAGTTCAGCGGCGATATAGGCGTAATCAAGATTTGCCAGCCCTTCGCCGGTTTCCGCATTGGGCAGGAAGAAGTTCCACAACCCCGCTTCTCGCGCCTTTTGCTTGGCCCCATCGAGCAGTTCCAATTGACCCGGCGCATAGGACCAACGGTCGGCGCGGCCTTCGCCAAGGCGAAAAAACTCCTCGGTGATCGGATCGACATTCTCGCGGATGTGCTTGGTAACAGCCGCCAAAAGCGGCTTGGCCTTTTCTGACATTTCGAGATTGTTCATGTCCAAGGTCTGATCGATCATCCTATGCTCCCGGTGATGATGGTTCGCGGTGCCGCCCGGTTCCTCCAAAGGCGGCCCTTTGGGGGGAGCCTATGCAATCGCTGCTAGCTTGCCAATCACGGGCAGGGGGCACCACGCTTTACGCCGCGTCATTATGGCGTTGAAACCCGCGCGCAGGCGTTTAAGTTCAGGATATGACAGATGCATTGATCAAAGACGTTCTCACCCGCACCCGCCGCATCGCGGTGGTTGGCGTCTCTCCGAACCCGGCGCGGCCCAGCCACTATGTCGCTGAATATCTTCAGCAAAAGGGCTATGACGTGGTGCCGGTCAACCCCATGCATGCTGGCAAAGAGGTCTTTGGCAAGACCATCGTCGCCACTCTGGCTGAGATCGACCCGCCGGTGCAAATGGTCGACATCTTCCGCCGCTCCGAGGATGTGCCCCCCGTCGTCGATGAGGCGCTCGCGGCCTTTCCCGATCTGGAAACGATTTGGATGCAGATGGGGATCACCAATGCCGTAGCAGCGGCCAAGGCCGAAGCGCGTGGCGTGGATGTGATCCAAGACCGCTGCCCCAAGGTGGAAATCCCGCGTCTGCTCGGGTGATTACTTGCGCGCGGCCTTCTCAGCGATGCCCGAGGTCGACTGGCGGCGCGCCAGTTCATCCAGCACATCACTCAGCGGCACATCCCGCGCTGCCAGCATGACGAGTAGGTGATATAGCACATCCGCTGCTTCCGAGGTAAGCCCCCTCGGATCGTTCTTCACCGCCTCAATGATCGCCTCAACCGCTTCTTCGCCAAACTTCTCGGCGCATTTTTCAGGCCCTTTGGCCAGCAATTGCGCCGTCCAACTGCTTGAGGGATCAGCGCTTTTGCGGCTCAGAATGGTGGCGTAAAGATCATCAAGCGTCATGAAAGCCTCATTGGAATGCCTGCTGCGGCCATATGCTGCTTGGCCTCCTGCACGGTATATTCGCCAAAGTGAAAGATCGAGGCTGCCAGCACCGCCGAGGCACCGCCTTCGATCACCCCGTCCACGAGATGATCCAAATTGCCGACCCCGCCGGAGGCGATCACCGGCACCGACACGGCATCGGAAATGGCGCGGGTCAGCGGCAGGTTGAACCCCTGTTTGGTGCCATCACGGTCCATCGAGGTCAGCAGAATCTCCCCCGCGCCCTTGGCGGCCACGGTGCGGGCGAATTCGACCGCATCGATGCCCGTGGGCTTGCGACCGCCATGGGTGAAAATCTCCCATTTGCCGGGGCTTACGGTCTTGGCGTCAATCGCGCAGACGATGCATTGGCTGCCAAAATGATCCGCCGCTTCGGCGATCACATCCGGGTTCGCCACAGCGGCGGAGTTGAAACTGACCTTGTCGGCCCCCGCCAGCAGCAAGGCCCGCACATCCGCCACGGTTCGCACACCACCGCCCACGGTCAGCGGGATATAGCAATGCTCCGCCGTGCGAGTGACCAGATCGAACATCGTGCCGCGGTTTTCATGGGTGGCGTGGATATCAAGGAAACAGAGCTCATCCGCCCCAGCCGCATCATAGGCAATGGCGGCATCCACCGGATCGCCCGCATCCCGCAGGCCGACAAAGTTCACGCCCTTGACGACGCGCCCATCGGCCACGTCGAGACAGGGGATGATGCGGGTCTTCAGCATGGCTCAGCCCTTCAACATCTTCATGGCTTCGGTCAAATCGATGGCGCCGTCATAAAGCGCCCGACCCGAGATCGCGCCCTCGATCACCCCGGTGTCGCGCAGTGCGGCCAAATCTTCGAGCGACGAGACCCCACCCGAGGCGATCACAGGGATCGAAACCGCCCGCGCCAGATCGGCCGTCGCCTCAACATTCGGCCCGCCCATCGCGCCATCGCGCATGATATCGGTATAGATAATCGCGGCCACGCCCGCGTCCTCAAAGGATTTCGCGAGATCGGTGGCCATGACATCGGTCTCCGTCGCCCAGCCCTTGGTTGCAACCCGGCCGCCCCGTGCATCGATTCCCACGGCAACATGACCGGGGAAGGCGGCGGCTGCCTCGCGGACCAGTTCAGGGTTCTCTACAGCAACGGTGCCCAGAATGACCCGTGCCAAGCCCTTATCCAGCCAGCTTTCGATCGTCGCCATATCGCGAATGCCACCGCCCAACTGCGCGGGCACCTTGCAGGCCTTCAAAATCGCCTCGACCGGGGCGGCGTTCACCGGCGTTCCGGCAAAGGCGCCATTAAGATCAACCAGATGCAGCCATTCGCAGCCCGCCTCGACGAAACTCAACGCCTGCGCGGCAGGATCGTCGTTGAAAACGGTAGCGCGGTCCATATCGCCATGCACGAGGCGCACGGCCTGACCGTCTTTGAGATCAATAGCGGGGTAGAGGATCATGGCCGGGCCCTTGTTCTGAACGTTGGTTTCCTTTTGCACGTCGCCAAGGATTTTGCAACGCGACCCTAGGTCAGTCTTGCCCGAAAGAAAGTTGTGTCTAACACTAAACCCAGATCGGGAGGAGAGATCATGAAACAGTTTTTTGCAGCGGCCCTTCTGGGCCTTGGCCTGACCGGTGCCGCCCATGCGGCGGATCCGGCAGTCGGTACATGGCAAACGCAGGTGGATGACGGCGCTTACGCCCATGTGAAAATGGCCCCCTGCGGCGGGGCGATCTGCGGCACTATCGCGCGCACGTTCAACGACAGCGGTGAGTATAAATCGCCCAATATCGGCAAAACGCTCGTTATCGATATGAAGCCCCAGGGCGGCGGCAAATACGCCGGTAAAGTATGGCGCCCGTCGAACGGCAAAATCTATATCGGCAAGATGGACGTCTCGGGCAAATCGCTCAAACTTTCGGGCTGCGTCGCGGGCGGGCTGATTTGTTCGAAACAGACCTGGGCGCGCCTTAAGTAACGCCGTTACCTCGATACGAAAGTCAGAAGGCGCGAGGAACGATCTCCGCGCCTTCTTTGTGTTTTGCGGAAGGCAAGCGCAGCGCAGAGGTATTTGTAAAAGGATGAAGTTGAAGAGGGTCTTTCTTCAACTTCATCCTTTCTTAAATACCGTCCGACGCTTCGACAGGCGCGGCGCTGGTTAAGGCGTCCAGTTCAAAAAGTTCGAGATCAGCCGCAGGCCGGTGGTTTGGCTTTTTTCAGGGTGGAACTGCATGCCCAGCATCGTATCGCGGCCAATAATCGCCGTGACCTCGCCGCCGTAATCGACATGGGCCAGCCGTTCGGCAGGGTTTGCTACAGCCATGTGGTAGCTGTGCACGAAATAGGTGTGATCACCGGTGTGCAGCCCGTCGAAGACCGCATGGTCATGATCGATCACCAAGTCGTTCCAGCCCATGTGAGGGACTTTAAGTTTCGGGTTCGCGGGGGTGATCTGGGTCACCTCTCCACCGATCCAACCCAATCCCGGGGTGTCTTTGTATTCGCGGCCCATGCTGGCCATCAGCTGCATGCCGACACAGATGCCAAGGAAAGGGCGCCCCTTTTCCTCAACCGCTTCGACCATGGCTTCATAGAGGCCACCGGCGCCTTTCAGCGCTGCCATACAAGCCGGGAAAGCGCCATCGCCGGGCAGCACCAGACGGTCGGCGCGGGCGACGACCTCGGCGTCTGACGTCACGGTGACTTCGCCTGCGTCGTTTTCGCGGGCCATACGCTCAAAGGCTTTGTGGGCCGAGTGCAGATTGCCGGATTCGTAGTCGATGATTACTGTCAGCATTGGCTTACAAGGCGCCCTTGGTCGAGGGGATGGCATCCGCTTTGCGCGGGTCGGTTTCGACCGCCTCGCGCAGGGCGCGGGCGACCGATTTAAAGGCCGCTTCGGCGATATGGTGGCTGTTGAACCCGTGCAGCGCGTCGACATGCAGGGTGATGCCGCCGTGGGTGCTGAGTGCTTGGAAGAACTCACGCACCAGTTCGGTGTCGAATGTGCCGATGCTGCTGGTGGGGAAATCCACGTTCCAGATCAGGAAGGGCCGCGCAGAGAGGTCGAGCGCGCAGCGGATTTGCGCGTCGTCCATCGCCAATAGGCAAGACCCGTAGCGGCGGATGCCGCGTTTGTCGCCGAGCGCTTGGGTCAGTGCTTGGCCCAGCGTGATGCCTACGTCTTCGACCGTGTGGTGATCATCGATGTGCAGATCGCCTTTGGCGCGCACCGTGATATCGATCAGCGAGTGGCGCGACAATTGGTCGAGCATATGGTCAAAGAAACCCACGCCGGTCTCATTGTCATAGCGGCCACTGCCGTCGAGATTGATCTCGACCGTGATGTCGGTTTCGGCGGTGGTGCGGGTCAGGGTGCTGCGACGCATAGGGCATCTCCGAAGGCAATTGCTGCGCCCTTATAGCAGGGCATGCCGCCACGCCAAGCCCAAGCAGTGAAGCACCTTTAGCCTGCATGGGCGCGATCGGGGATTGCGGGGGCAGGGTCCATATGTCAGCTTGAACCAAATCCCAGAAAGAGGCGCGACATGACCACCTGCGTATTCATCCAGATCCGCTGCCGACCGGGCACGACCTATCGTGTTGCCGAGGAAATCGCCCTGCGCGAAATTCATTCCGAGCTTTATTCCACCTCTGGTGAATATGACCTGCTGATGAAGCTTTATATCCCCAAGGGGGAGGATGTGGGCGTCTACATCAACGACAACCTGTTGGACATCGAAGGCATTGAGCGGTCCTTGACCACGATGACCTTCAAGGTCTTTTGAGGTGCCGCGCAGGTTCTCTCTAACGGCGGTGACGGTTTTTGCTTTGTCCTTTGGCGCGCTGGCCCATCCCGGCATGGCGACAGCTGGCACACGTATCTATGAGGGGCGCGAGGCCGCCGCTTTGCGCTGCGCCAACACGCTGGCCCTGACGGCGGTGGCGCTTTCTTCGGCGGAGCTGATCGGGGAGGGGGAGAAAAACGTGATGCTGGGCGTCACCGTGCGCATCCTTGACCGACATGTTGAGGGCAGTTGGGCCCAGAAACGTGCAGCGATGGAGGTGATGCGCGACCGACGCAGCGTGCCGGACACATTGGAGGATTACCGCCGCATCGCCGAGCGTTGTCTGGTGCAATTCCCCATCAACTGAATGCAAAAACCCGCCAGTGAGGCGGGTTTTTCATGGGGCATCCGCCTTGGCTCAATGCGCGGCAGAGACGGAGGGTTTCTCGGTCGGGGCGGTGTCGAGTTTCACCTTCTGGCGCATCGTCACACGGCGAATGGCGCGGTCGAATGTCTTTCTGACCCGCTGGGTGCGGCTGGCATTGGGCTGGATCGGGCCGCCCACAGACAGCATTACCGATAGTGGGCTGTTGTCGTCATAGCGCAGGTCCATCCCGTCAAGCTCACCTTGAATGAGCACTTCGATCTCGGGCCATGCGGGCAGGCTGTCGCCGGTCACGATGCACAGCAGCGTGCCAGACCCATTGTGGGTCATCAGCAGTTGCGGGCAATCGACCACACGCGCGATCGCTTGGGCGGCAGAGGTAACGGCGCGGGCGAATTCGCGGGTGTTGCAGGTCGCGTAAAGCTCATCGATATGTTCGATCTTCACGGCGAAAACCTGGCAGATATCAAGGTGCTGGCGCGACAATTGCGACAGGTAATTGCCCAAGGAGAAGGGGAGCACCAACTGCTCGACCCCGTTGATATGCACAGGATCGGCCAGTGCGAAATCATGGGCGCCGGGCTCTCCGGCTTCTTTCAGATGATGCGGGTCAAGGCGCGGGGCACGCTGGGTGTTTTCCAACATCCGCTCGGCGATATGCACGCGGGTTGCAATGTCTTTTACATCAAATGGTTTGGTCACATAGTCGTTGGCCCCAGCGGCAAAAGCGCTTTCGATCGCGGTCGCGTCGGCGCGCGAGGTCACCATCAAGATCGGCGTGTCTTGATAAGCCTCCAGCGTGCGGATGCGGCGGCATAGGGTGATGCCGTCCATTTCGGGCATTTCGATATCCAAGAGCAGGCAATCAAAATGGTCTTTGGTGGTTTCGAGCAGATCCAAAGCGGCAGCGCCGGAGTCGGCCAAAGTCAGATAGGGATAATCAGCTTCGCGGAAAACAACGGGCAGCAATTCGCGGATAAAAGGGTCATCGTCGACGGCAAGAATTTTCATTTTTGGCACCTCTTTCGTGGGGCAGACGGGCAGTCCGGGTGTCTTTTTAATCTGTTCACATTTAGTCGCATAAACCCGGCGAAATTGTGACGTTGCTGCACCAATAGCTTGTGCCGTTCCGTTAAATATTAACCATATTTTGGAGTTCCGCGAAACCATTGAATTCGCAGCCTGTGGCGGCCCCACGCCCTTGTTTTCCCGCATCGCGGGAGGTGATTTGTCGCATATCGTGCAGAGTTCTGGGCGTTGAAATGCGGATTGGAGAGCCAAAACAGGGCGAGAATATGCGGTTCTTGTGAACGTGGGGAGTTTCGCGCTGCGACTCGCCTTCACGATTGGGTGATCGAGGGAAACTTTATCGGATGTCGTGCGTAGCACGCCGTTGGCGCCTAACATTCTGCCCGCTCAACTGCGGCAAAGGTCAATGAAATCACCAGGATGATGCGCTTGCCGGGCGATATCTTGGCTGAATATCTGCAAGTACCGCGGAGGCTGGAAGCGGGCGACGTTTTGGTCATCCCGCTGGTGATGGTGGCGCACTTTGCTGACTGTTCGCCCGACCTCAAACTGTATGAGGCCGCGCGGCGCGGTGATTTCTCGACGACGCTCTTAGCCTAGGTGCGCGGCGACTTCGGCCTGCACCTTTTCGGCCGCGGCCTCTTTCACGGGGCCGTAGCCGCGGATCTCCATCGGTGCGGAAAGCACCGCGAGCGCTTCGTCATGGGGCAGGGCCGGGGCCTCGGCCATAACCGCCTCGTACCAGTCGATCAGCCCGACCTCCAGCTTGCGATCAGCGCCGTAGCTGAATGGGTCAGCCCATGTGCCGCGCAGGGGTTTCATCGCGGCCAATAGGTCAAAGGCACGCCCCATCCACGGGCCAAACTTGCGCTTGTTGGGGCGTCCGCGGCCATCGCGGCCGGTGGGCCATGCGGGCGGGGCGAGGTGGTAGTGCACCTTGTAGTCGCCCTCGAAACTATCGGCGATGCGATCCTCAAAACCGCTTTGGCGGTGCAGGCGGGCGACCTCGTATTCGTCCTTGTAGGCCATGAGTTTGAACAGCGATTTCGCCGCAGCGCGCAGCAGGTCTTCGGAGCCGTCTGGCAGCGCGTTTGTCAAAGCATCAAGGCGGGATTTATAGCGCTCGGCGTAGGCTCGGTTCTGGTAGCCGGTAAGGAACTCCATCCGCCGCGCGATCAGGCTGTCGACACTTTCATCCGGGGCGGGCGCCGGGGCAAAATGCGCCTCAATCGCCTCGGGGTTTGCGGCCATGACCCGGCCAAAGCCAAAGGCGGCGCGGTTCTTGTCGGGCACCACGCCATTCAACTCGATCGCCTGCTCCAGCGCGGTGAGCGAGACCGGGACAAGGCCCCTCTGCCAAGCATAGCCCAGCATCATCACGTTGGCGAAGACCGCGTCGCCCATCAGTTTTTCGGCCATGGCGTTGGCGTCAAAGGCACTGAGGTTCTCCGCTCCCACAGCCTGCGCGATCACCATCTCGCGGTCGTCGATCCGCAGCTCGGCGTCGCGGTTCAGCACCAGATCGCCGGTCGGCATCTCGGCGCGGTTAAGCACGATCCGCGTGCCGCGCCGGTAGTGGGCCGAGGCTTTGGGCGCGGAGCTGACCACCATGTCGCAACCGATCACCGCGTCGGCGCCGCCCTGATCGATGCGCACCTGATGCACCTCCTCGGGGGTTTGGGCGAGCCGCACATAGCCCAGCACGGTGCCAAATTTCTGAGCAAAGCCGGTGAAGTCCAGCACGCTGGAGCCCAGCCCTTCGAGATGCGCCGCCATGGTGATGAGCGCGCCCACAGTGACAACGCCGGTGCCGCCTACGCCGGTCACCAGCAGGTTAAAGGGCTGGTCGAGCCTGGGCAGTTCGGGCATCGGCAGCTGCGCCGAAAGACCCGCCACGTCCAGCCCGGCCCCAGAGCGTTTGCGGCGGCTGCCGCCCTCGACGGTGACGAAAGAGGGGCAGAACCCGTTGAGACAGGAGTAATCCTTGTTACAGGTCGATTGGTTGATCTGCCGTTTGGTGCCGAACTCAGTCTTCTTCGGCTCGACGCTTAGGCAATTGGATTCCAACGAACAATCGCCGCAACCCTCGCAGACCAGTTCGTTGATCATGACGAATTTCTTAGGGTCGTCCATCAGCCCGCGTTTGCGCTTGCGGCGTTTCTCGGTGGCGCAGGTCTGCTCATAGATCAGCACTGTGACGCCCGGAATATCGCGCAGCTCGCGCTGCACGCGGTCAAGCGCGCTGCGGTGATCAAATGTGGTGCCGGCGGGGAAATCACCCTTCTCCAACAGTCCGGGCCGGTCAGAGACCAGTGCGATCCGCGCGACGCCTTCCGCGCGGCAGGCCTGCGCGATGGCGGCGACTGAGACAGGGCCATCGACAGGCTGCCCGCCGGTCATGGCAACCGCGTCGTTGTAGAGGATCTTGTAGGTGATGTTCGTCTTTGCCGCGACCGCTTGGCGGATGGCGAGCGAGCCGGAGTGGTACCACGTGCCCTCGCCAAGGTTCTGGAACACATGTTTGCCCCCGTTGAACATCGAGGTGGCGATCCACGGCACGCCTTCGCCGCCCATCTGGGCAAAACCGGCGGTTTCACGGTCCATCCACGAGGCCATGACATGGCAGCCAATGCCGGAGTTGGCCTTTGACCCTTCGGGCAGTTTGGTCGAGGAATTATGTGGGCAGCCCGAACAGAAGTAAGGCGTGCGGGTGGCGCCGGGGACGTTCAGCAGCACGGGCGGCTGGTCAGTCAGGGCGCGGGCCTTTTCCAGCAGGTTCTCTTCGGGAAAGAAGGCACTGAGCCGCGCGGCAATGATCGGGAGCAGTTTGAGCGGCGACAGCTCGCCGGTCCAAGGCACCAACTCCTCAAGGTTTTCGTCATGTTTGCCCACCATCCGCGCAGGTTTGGAGCCGGGCCAGTCATAAAAGGCCTCTTTGAACTGGCTTTCGAT
>VMHT01065854.1_pt1 | contig 15309 bp, 20 predicted proteins | sample 4693611 | NCBI WGS metagenome assembly VMHT01 (sample SAMN12280063, study PRJNA550983) | marine metagenome | isolation source: seawater sampled from same location over 5 years 0.02-0.2 micron viral filtrate | place: USA: collected off the coast of southern California halfway between the port... ... | reverse complement strand
ACAAAGAAACCAACGACATTTGACTTTGGGATACATTTAGTTTTTCAGTAAGATTATAGATGAAATTAGTATGTAGTTTTTCTCGTTTCTCATTTTCTTCTATGTAAGCATCAGCATCTTTACTATTTATATATATTACCTTAGATGCTTGATTTTTTGATTTTAGTTGATAACCACTCATTTATATATATTTAGATATTTATTTTAAACATTAAACTTCTTCTCGTAATCTTTTATAGCATCTCTTAGATTAGTTGCTTCACCCCATAAAATAAATCTACTTAGTGTTGCGGGTTTATATGGATTATCATAGAACTTCTTTTCATTTACATCGTGTCTTGCTCTATAATTCTTGCGTATAGTCTTGTCCTTATGGTCTATATATGTTCCTATCTTAGGATTTTTTAATCCAAAATTAACTCTTTTACCATTATCAAATATAGCAACAAATCTTTTGCCCTTTGCCTTAGATTTTTCTACTCTCATTTATATATATTTATTTTTTAATTTTCTTAAAATCAACCTTATACTTTTTTGTAATACTTTCATCTGCTTTACGCACCTTTGGATTACCTAAGATATAACTATACAATCTTCCATACGCCCACGAAGAAGCAGTTTGATTGGGTCTTGACCCCGCCGAAAAATACGCCCCCTCTCCTCGCTCAAATACTTCTTTGAGTGCCTTTTCGGGTAATCCTACTACTTTGGCAATATTCTTTATACTTTTTCCACCCTTCATTTCTTCTAAGCGTTTGCCGTATCTTTTATTAAAATCTATTGTGAAAGATGACTTCCTCTTCTTAGTATCCAATTTAGGTCTTTCCGTCCCCTCAAAGATAGATTTTATCTGTTTCTGTCTTTGAGATTTAGTAAGAGTATCGGGTATATATCTACGAGGCACTTTACGAGTTTCGCCTTTATATGTGATATTAATAGTATCCTTAGAATAAATATTTTTATCTTTACTACTCATTTTATATATGTAATATTTTTATTTCGTTTAAAGATTAATAATAAAATATATTTAATAATAAATGAGTAATCTACCAAGAGAAGAATTATATGAAAGATTAGATATTACTTATGAATATGGTAGAGTTAGAGACCAATTGTCATTTATAGAAAAAATTGCCTTAGATACTTGGTATAAAAACTCCTTACTATTAGATGAAAATATAGAAGATGATGATTGCTTTGTATCTAAGTCATTAATAGAAGATGCTGGTGAAGGTCTCTTTGCTAATAGAGATTTTAGTAAAGGTGAAACTATTACTGAATATCCAACTAATAATATTTTCATAGATGGAACATTAATATCTTTCGTTAAAGGAAAATGTATTAAAATGCCCTTAGATGATAAAGACCCTATATATGCTGATTGGAAGAATTGTATTAGGAAGGAAAGAGTAATGTGTTATAATATAGATACACTACCTATAAACCAAAGATTTAGAGGTTTTAAGGCAAATGACTTAGATTTTAAAAAAGATATTACCAAAGAAGAATATGTAGAAAGTAAATTAAGTAATTGTATGTTTGATGATATTTTTAATATAGTCGCTAAAAGAGATATTAAAAAAGGTGAAGAAATATATGTGAAATATGGCGAATATTGGAATAGTCATTTTAATCAAACGACACCTTAAACTTACCATATTCTACTTTAAATGCTAAGGGTTCGTATTTCTTACCCTTTTTTACTGCTTTTTTCTTATCATTCTTAATTTTCTTCTTAGTTTGATTTTTTAAATCTCCCCAGTTATATCTCGCCATAAGTTCTGCCATAGGTTCGGGTAATTTAGGAAATCTATTTATATACCAATTCTTACCTTCTAATACATCACCATCTTTAATTTGTAAGAAAGATACGGGTAAGTCCTCTTTATGACCTTTTCTAATAGCATCATCATCTCTCGGTATATTGTAATCAATACAAGATAAATCTATTAAATTATTATCATAATTTTTTGGAACTGGATTTTCTAAGCATACCAAATCATAGCATAAATGGTGATTATCACTATCTACTTTACCTACAACTTTGGGAACTTGATTTTTAGCATAGTGTTCTAAGCAATCTACTATATCTGCTTTGATTTCTTCTTTGGGTCTATTATTAACTTCTTCTAAGAGGGTCAATAGCATTTCCTTATTATCTTCTATGATTGATGAATATTCCTCACTCATTTATCTTTATCCAATATATTTTTTTCATCATTTAAACTTATATCTTTATGCTCTTCCTCTACTTTTTGATATAAATGCTTACAACCACCTTGACAAGATTTATTAGTAGTCCATTTATAGTGTTTTCCTAAGCAATATGCTAATCTTATATTTAACATACAACTTAATACAAGAAAAATTGTAGTAATCATTTACTATATATTAGAAAATAATTTTAAAATATATTTTTTTAATCTAACTCAAAATCGGGGTTAGTATCGGGTATAGTAGTTTGTTGGTCTATATCTGTTAATCTTTCACCCGATAAAACCCTTTCTAAGCGGTCAGTAGTAATTTCGCTACTTGCTTCTGTTGTTGCGTCATCTAAGGGATTACTTACAACATTTAAACCTATTACACCACCAACACCTAAGAGGGGATTATCAATACCTCTACCACCACCTACTATATCTTTTTGTGGAAATGGTGTAGAAAATGCTATTGGTTCCTCTTCTACTTTAACTCTTGATAATCCCCTCTTAACCTTTTCCACACCTCGTCTAAGAAATCCTCTTTTATCCGCATCACTATCATCTTCTCTATTAACTTCCCTCTCATAAGTAGGAACACCATTAACATCTCCCGATATATCAAATCCCACACTTCCCGAACTTCCACCTCTTTCTAACCTAAAACTTTCGCTTTCTGCTTTATCTCTTTTTGCTAATGCTTCTTTGTCTCGCCTAATTTGTAATAATCTTCTTTCTTCTGCTTCCCGTTCCAATTTTAGTTGTTCTTCTAAGAAATCACTTTCCTCTACTTTAACTGCCCCAGCACCTTTCTTTTTCCTCTTAGTAGGTTCATTTGGGTCAAAATTGGGGTCATCTTGTTCGCTACTTTGGGAACTTTCAGCATACGATACAATAGGGACATCTCTAAGAGACCTACCACTCGTATCTTGTCGTTCTCTTGTAGGTTCTACTTCTTCTAATAATTTAGGGTCATCTATACTAAGTTGGGATAAACTTTTCTCACTACTACTCACTTCCTCTATGCGAGGGTCGGGTGGTGTTGGTGCTTCTAAATTAATAACACCCTCTCTCTCTTCGGGATTTACACCCGCCTCTACTCTTGGTAATCTTACTATACCTCTATCGTGTAATACTGGAACTTCATTAGGAACTCTAATATTACCTCTATGTCCTCCAATACGCCTTTGGACTATATCCTCAATCTCCTCAACTTCTCTATCTAATCTTCTATCTAATTGTTGTTCTACTCTAATAACTATATCTCTATTCGCATCGGGTCTAACTAATCCCTCTTCTTCCCCTATATGTGAATATGGATTTCTACCAGCATCCGTAGTGTTTCTATGTAATCTTCTTCTACGGCGTTGCCCCATTTCTATCTGTCTAAAATATCTTGCTCTTGTATTATCATAAACTATTTTACCCGCTTTTGCTCTTCGTTTTTTTCGCTTCTTAGGTTTTGGTTTTATTGGAGGTTGGAATGTATAGGGTTGCCCCGATAACCCAAATCCTCTTGTGGATTGTATTGGTTGTAAGCGTCCAACTTTATCAAACTCCATTATTTATAATATTAAATATATTATTTTTATGGTGTAGAAGGTTCTAAGTTTTTTAGATATTTAATAGGGACATTAGTAAGCATTTGGACTTCGGGTCTTCCTCTATCAAATCTACCACCTTTCTTATGGAAACATTCATTTTCATCCATTTCCCAGTAATATATACCATCTAAGCAATTAAATACAAATACTACTCTAACTCCTTCTTGTTGATATAGTATTCCCTTATCAAACTTATTTTTACCAAAGAAGAGTGTATCGTATTTATTATGATTTATTCTACGAGATTTTACTTCTATAACTAAATTATCACCATCAAAATCAAAGGGGTCATTTTTCGCTTTCTTAGGTTTTAATTCACCAAATACCACCTCTAACCTTTCTTTAATAGTAATCTCTTGATTTAATCCAAAATCTAAATCTTCTAATTTCTTAGAGTTCATTTACATATTCATATATATTTTTTTAGGACTTCTAACGCAAACTTAAAAATCCCTCTTCATCTTGGACTACTTCTAATTCTTCGGGTTCTACTTGATTTTCTAATAAATCATCATCCTTAGCATCTTTAATAGACAACTTTAAATCTTTGGGTTCGGGTTCCCAATCACTATCACATACTAAATCAGCAATATATAATAATACATTATCTATAAGAGCAGATACTTCATCTTCACTTCCACAAACATCTAAGATTTCATTAGCAATTTTTTCTATAACTTCATCCATTTTAATATTCTATATATTTTATTTTATTAGACAAAACGAATAGTTTTTGCCGAAGGCGGGGGTGAATAACCAAATCCATTAAGGGAAGGGTTATCAGTATATTCTTCATCATCTTCTTCGCTACTTGGTGGAGTAGGTGGTTTCTTTACTACCCTTTTCTTTTTGGTTTTTTTCTTAGGTGGGATATAATAATTATTAGTAATTATTTCCTCTTCATCTTCATCACTTTCATCTTGGGGATAATGATAATTATTAACAACTTGTTTTACTTTCTTCTTCTTAGGTTTTGCTTTTTGTTTTAGTATTGGTTTAGGTTCTTCTATGACATTTTCCTCAACTTGTTCCATAGGTTCATCAATAGTGGGATTACTACTTAGCACCTCTTTCGCTTCTTCTTCTATGTCATCTATAACTTCTTGTGGGTCTATCTTAGCAATCTTCTCTTTTAATTTAGCAACTTTCTTTGCTTTATTTTCTTTACCTTTATTTTCCGCCCATTTCTTCCTACCTTCTAACATCTTTTTAGTTGCTTCTATTTGTGCTTGGGAGCGAGGTTTTTTAGGTCTTTGTATAGATTTTTCAGTATCTTCTTCTTTAATTTTATTCTCTAATTTATGGTTAATATCCGCCATTTATACTATAATACTATAAATTATTTTTAAGCATTTATACTAAGTATTTTTAAATAATTCTTCCTCTTCTACTTCGGGTTCTTTTTCCGCTTCTTTACGGGGTGTTGGTATCCTTCCTAATTGTATTTTTTCTTCTTCTATGATTGCCTTTACATCTCGCTTACATCTAAAACAACATAAATTAATTTCTTCGCATTTAGATTTTTGTATTATAACACATAACCCTCCAAAGGCACCTAAGACCCCTACTATAAATAGCATTAATTCATTTATATTAAAATCTTCTAATTTAGTCATCGCCTATATTAGGATATAGATATTTATATGAGCGGTGAAACTTAAAGTTTTTAAGAGGTCTTTTAGTTCTACTACTATCTACATATAATCTTTGTAGATATACTTTCTTAGAGGGTGATGGCATATTTATTCTTCTAAGAGAAAATTGACCTACGGCATATGCTTCATTATAAGTCCAATCAAAATATTTTGCTACTTCTTTGAGGTCATAGAAGTATAGCAAATCTCCCGATTTATCAGTTGCTAACCATTCTTTTTGTGGATGGTAGGACATAGAAAAATATACATTATAAAAGAAAAAAATTAAGAAAAAATTACGAGGATGGGTTCCATTTAGTTATATGTATCTTAGGCATAAAGCGAGATTTGTATTTCTTAGATACTCTCCCTTCATAGATATCGTATATTTGATTAGTAGATAATTCTAAGTGTTCGGCAATACTCTTTAATGTCGGGTATGGTGTTTTTTCTTGGATTAGGATTTCATTACAATAGATTTCACAGAGAAACATTTTGATATTATTTACATTTATATATATTAAATTATCTTTAAATATTATTCGTATTAATACAATATATTCGCCCGTAATTTTACGAAACTATTTAAAAACAATTTAATATATATAAATATAATAAAATGAGTGGCGTAAATCTAATTCCAAATAATAATGAATATATAGAAAATCCTACAAAACAACATCTTCACGATAGTTGGAACTTAAATAAATGTAGTAGAAGGGAGATTGATAGGTCTATTAACTACTACAAAGATGAGGAAAATTATGAAACTTGTAAGGAACGAAGTAGAGAATGGTATAAGAATAATTTACAATCAAAGAAGGAATATGATAAAATGTATTATTCTTGTAGAAAATCTTGGGGAGAGGTTAGAGGTTATATACTAACTTGGAACCTTCTAAATATATCGGGTGATGTATTTAAATAGAGGTTGAGATATTATCATCTACTATTAAATTACCAGTAGGCATTATAATTCTATGAAAGTTCTTATGATACATTTTCTCAAACTCGTTATCAGTATTGATAAATAAACTATTATATTTTTCAGCATAGACAAACTCCAATAATTTCATAAAATCTTTTTTATCCATTAGTATTAGTTCATCAAAAATAGTATCTAACTCTTTTTTATTACTTGTTTTAAATATAGTATAGTGGGATGCTGATGCTCTTAGAGGTCTTGGTAATCTATTAAAGACTTGGGTTGTTATCCACATAGATAAACCAGCACTATCTCCATCATCACTCTTCCCGCATATATGTCGTCTATTCATCATCATCTTAGTAAGCATTCTTTCTGTATCTTTGTCTTTTAGGTCATTTACTACATCATCGGCAATCATCAATACTCTCTCACCGCTTCCTTCTATATCATTATAGACATTCATTAAGTTATCTACATTCATCTCACTAAACTTTTGCTCTTCGGGGATACTCTCAAATGGGTCATCATCAATAGTTTTCATAGAAGGACTAAATATATAAACTTTATCAAACTTCTTATTAAATGGACTTGCTTTATTTTGTTTGCTTATTAAGTTCATAATATATGTTGATTTTCCTTGTCTTGGTTTTGCTGTAATTACCCACATATGATTATAGGTTGCTGGTAAGTTTGCGTGTTCTAAGTCTTTATCCCTATCATCACAACTAAACTTAAACTTAGTAATTTTAAAATCCTTCTTAGGTGGGATTGTTTTAAACATATTCTATTTATAATATAATACTATTTTATTTTTATAAGATAAACTAATACTTTTTATCTACTTACCTACTTTCTTGGTGGCGGTTTGGTGTGCCTTATAGAAACTCATACCTTTACGCATATCACTCTTCATTTGTTCCATATGCTTCTTAGTATGATGGACTGAATGTTGTTTTAATTTATCTTTTTGAGATTTAGTAAGTGCTTTGAGTGGTTTAGGTTTTTTCTTATACATTTATATAATCATATATATTTATTCTACTACCATAACCTTAGAACCTTTTTTAGGTCGCCCTACTTTACCACTTGCTTTACGGCGTTTTTCTTTGATACCGCCCTTAGCATCTCCCTTCTTAGCAATACCCATAAGTAATGCTTCGGGTAATGATTTAAGTTGTTTATCGGTAATTTTACCTTCTCTTACTGCTTTTTTAATAGTTGCGTTAGGTGTTCCTTTCATTTTATAATATATCAATATATTTATTTATTTCTTTGTTCTACTTCTATTATTTTTTATTAGTTTATTTAATATATTTGGTTGTTGGTCGGGATTTGGTGGGAACATCTCAAAATCTCTTAGTCTATATGATTGAGTAGCACCTCCCAAAGATAATTGACCTACTCCCGCCTCTTCTAAGGATTGCCTTGTATTAGTTGGAACTCCTACTCTTTGTTGTCTTGTTGGTGGTGTTCTTTTTTGTCTTCTCTTAGGTGATTTAAATAATAAACGAGTATCGGGTTCGGGTGTTTCGGGACGAGGTGGAGAACCACCCCCAAATCTTTCATATAATCCTTCGGGTGATGGTGGTTGATAAGTAGGGGATGGCGTAGAAGGTGCTATTGGAATGCGTGGAACTTTACCGCCTTTACCTCTAAAAGGTCTAAGGTCTTGTGGGACAAAATCTTCATCGTCGGTTGTATCTTCATCGGTGTCTTCTAAGAAATCCTCTATCTCTTGTGCGGTCTCTTCATCTGCTAAGAAGTCTTCCAACTCATTTGCTAAGTCATCGTCATCTTGGATATCTTGTAGTTCTTCTTGGATTTCCTCTCGTTTTTTTAAAGTATTTCTTACTGGTTTTCTATATAAACTATCTCGTATTTCTTCGTCCATTTGTCTATTGTATGCCCTAAGTTCTCTTATAGTTTCCTCAACTCTTCTCGCATCATCTACTCTTTTTTGACCTTCCCTTCTACGCCTTTCTAATTCTTCCGCTTCTTCCCTATCTCGTATTGCTTGTTCCCTTGCTTCCTCTCTTTCTCTAATTCTATTCTCTCTTTGTCTAATCTTTTGCTCTTCCCTTTCCCTCTTTGCTTTTTCTTTGTCTAATTTTACATAACCTAACTGAACTTCTAATGCTCTTTGTGAGCGTTCCTCTCTACTTAATGTAGGGTCGCTTGTATATTCTCTTAGTTCTTTATTAGATAATAGTAATGGATTTCTTTTTGAGGGTCTTGGTTTTTTCTTAGGTTTTGGTGGTTCTAACATACTCACCCATTCTACACCACTTACATCTTCTTCTTCACTACTATCTGTTTCTACATCAACAACTTCCATAGATACTTTTGATGAAACGCCTTTGGGTATTTTTACCTCTTCTTCTAAGGGTAATATATCAAATGCTCCTTCTTCTAAGGGAGCGGGTAGTTCATCGCCAGTAGGTAGATTTGCTAAGATGTCATCTAAGTCTCCAAGAGGTTCTAATGGTGGTTCTTCTATGGGTGTTGGTTCGGGTTCATCCTCCATTAAGAAGTCTTCTAACTCATCCGCTAAGGATTGGTCGCTTTCCCTCTTCACAACATATCCCCTTCGTTCTCTTTGTGCGAGAGCATTATAGATGCGTTTTTCTTCTTTACTAAAATCCTTAATCTTTTTACCCAACTGCTCTTTGTATTCTTTCTTAGTAAGTTCGGGTAGTAATCCTTTCTTACGCTTACCTTTACGAGGTCTTCTACTTAAATCTATATCAAACTCTCTTGCTTCTGCGAGAGTAGTGCCTTGTGGTAGTTCTCCTCTTCTAATAATATTTTTTAATACTCTACCTTCACCTATATTGACTTTTGATTGTTCCCCAAGTGGAAATAATCTTTCATATCTCGCTGGTTTAGATGCCATCTTTATACAATATAATATATTTTTTTGACATTCTACCGAGTTTGATTTTCTATTTTTAAAATCTATGTATAGATAAATGGGTAGAACCAATAGTGTATGGTTAGTAGCAATCTTCTATGACACCGACCATAAAGATTTATTTAGAATGATTGAGTTTCATTCACTAAGAGAGATTGCCTATTGCTTGGATGCTAACATCTATGATATTTCTAATCTCTATCATAAAATATCTAAACCTAAGGGGAAGTTTAAGTGGATTGAGATATACAAATCTCTATGACATTTATTAAATACACTTACAATCTAAGAGGTGATACCCAACCATCCTCTCCCACTATACCTTTTGTATAATGGATTTTAAAGTTTTTAGACACTTCTACTTTCTCTACTTGATATCCTACATTCTCGCTGATGTGATAACTAAGAGGACTTCTAAATTGGACTTGGTCTTGTTTGATTATGAGTTCATCTATCTTTTTTAGTAGTTCTTCCTCCGTCCAAGTATCCGTTTGTAAGTATCTTCGTATAGTATCTTGATTTTTGTTCGCAAGTTCATTTGCTACCACTAAGTCCTTAAATTGACCCCATTTTAATTTCTTACCATTTTCTCCCTTGCTTTTGTATCCCTTCATTTTACATATCTCAATTTGCTTACCATCCAATAGAACCTTTTTTAAGGCATATTGCTTACATCCACCTCCAATTTGTCCGTCCCAATATAAGTCTCCTCCATCATAGTCTTCTTGTAATTTAAATAGTTCCTTTGTTTCCCTTTTTAGTCTTGCCTTACCTTCTTCGGTTGCTAAGTAGTCATTTCCGTATTCTCTTTTTAGTTCCTTAGATAACTCACCTTTGATATGGTCTTTGACTTCGTCGTCTGCCTCATTCTTCATAGAACCCAATTCATCACCAGTTCCATCCCAACAATACTTTTCCATAATGTCGGGAAAATCCTTCATAGACTTAGTCAATATAGCACTATCCGTATCACAATACAATACTCTTGCTCCCTTTGACATCATATCACTCATAAATCCCCATATCTTCATTCTCGCCCAAGATGTAATAGCACTTGCTACGGCAACATTAAAATCGGCAATCTCCAATTCTTTCTTACATCTCATTATAGTATAATCTCCACTTTGCCCTATATTGACAATCCCTTCATTTTCATAGACATTCCAAAATGTCATACTATTTCCTCTCCAAATCTCAACCCCATCTCTTCCTTCTTTATCCTTACCAAGTGTATTTAGACCGAAAAATCCATATCCCGAGTTGATGATGATTTTATGTGTTTGTGCTAATGCTGGATTGCCGTTTGCCTTTGCTTCTGCTTTCTTAGTAAATCCACTATTAAAGAAGTTCTCCATAAACTTTGCCTTTTTAAATAAGAACGCATCTATGACCCGATATTCATATAGTCCTCTTTTGTATCCAAGTTTTAGTTCCTCACTAAATAGGGTAATAGTCGTCCAATTCTCATAATGGGGAAAGGTTAGTTTCCCTTCATACTTGATAGCGTGAAGAGGTAGTATATCAAAATCCTTAGTTCTAACCTTGACCTTATAGAACCCAAATGGAATATTCCTACTGCTTCTTCCATTCCCAGTAGCGAGTAAGTTATTCACATACTCTAACTTAACATCCGTCATTTGCTTTGGTTTTCCATATGGTAGTAATCTTCTACCGACATCGGGATATAGTGAAGTGAAATCCACATAATATACCTTATCCCTATACTCTCCAATATAGAATGCCTCATTTCTTCCTCCGTAGTATGACCTTCTAAAAAACTCATCCAAATCCCTACTAAGTGAATAGATAGGGTATTGTGCTTGATTGTAGTATGACTGATAGAAATGCTTTTTAGACAAAGAAGCACCCGTGAAGCAATCCGTAATGTTGATACCAGTATCCGTATGAACTTCTTTGCTGAAAATTAGTAGTGCCTCCAATAGACACATACTATCTTGTAAGCAATATATCTTTTGACTTTCTCTTACCTCATAACTATCCCAATTGTCTATGTTGATGTCGTCGTGGTCTATTTCTACTATTTCTCCGTTAGGTAGTTGGACTTCTTTGAGTTTTTGATGTTCTACTTGTAGTTCCTTACCGAGTTTATCCAATCCCATAGGCATCATTTTAAGACTATCTTTAAAAAAGATTTCCTTACCATCTTCCGTATATAAGCATACTCCTATATAAGCACCATTTAAGCATATAGTCTTTCTTTTCTCATCATTAGCGATTTTAAAAGGGCATTCGGGATTTGTCATAACATAATCCTTAAACACCAATAGCATATCAAACTTTCCGTTGTTGTGAGCGTATATAGTATATCCATCTAAGAGTTCTCTTTCTTCATAGATGTAGTCTATCATTTGCTTTACAGCATCAAGACCATACCAAACTTTCTTAATGATTGTATCCAATTCTCCATCATACCAACAAAAACTACTACAAAATGTAGTGAAGCACGGAACTCCGTTTGGCGTTGCTTCTAAGTCATATGAGGCAATCTTGCTATCCCATTCTTTTTCCTTAGACCATTTCTTAATAAGCGTTGTCTCGTTGCCTTCATCACTAAGAGATACTTGTGTTCCTTCTGTCTCAATTGGTTTGCTGACTGGTATATCTTTCCATCTTACTAATGGGATGAAATGATGATTGATGTATTGTATCTCATATACCTTGATGTTGCGGGTGAAGTTCTTTATACCTTGTTTCTTTGCCTCATCTGTAAGTTCATCGTTGTTATTGATTTCCTCTATTGCTGATGCTGTATCATCGTCCCATATATTCTCAAAGTTGTCAAAGATGTTGTTGTATAGTTTAATCCCTATGGTCTTTTGGTTGGCGTTGTTCTTGGTGTAATTACAATATAGTTTGATGATGTTGATGTCCGTAAATCCAGTTATAGGCGGATTAAAGTATCTTTTTAAATCTCTTGCCGACTGAGATATCTTCGTATTTCTTACCTCTTCATTATCCACGAACTCTACTATGCGTAAGCGATAGTCCGTAGCATTTTCATTTGCTTTCTTAGTAGCATATCTCAAAACCGCAAGGCAGTTATAGAAGCAATTTGTTCTTGCTTTCTTATCTATCATCAACCAAGTAGCGTTTGCTGACTTTTCACTTCTACCCGTTCCTTGACCGACGACTGCGTTGCTGTTTGGTATAAATCTTCGTATAATGAGAGTTCTTACCTCTAACTCTTCTTCATATTCATCTTCTTTGCTATCTTTCTTTTGTATTAGATTTGCTAATGCCCCCGCAGAACTATTGCGAAAGGTTGTCTTTAATGTCTCTCCCCCTAAATGAAAATCTAAATCCGCATCTATGGGAAACTGACTGATAATTAACTGAGTTTGAGTTCCTTGATTTCTTGCTACTATGTATTCCGTTTGTGCTAACGCATTACGGGTATATGGTATCCAATTGCCGTCTCTTGGGATACTATAATAAAATGATAGGGTGCTGAAATTGACCCCATCATATCTTTCTGTTCTTCTTATAATAGGATTGGTTATAGTTCTTTGCCGAAACCTACCTACCGCATCGGTTAGACTACCCAAATCAAATATTCTCTCTTGCTGTCTAAGTTGTTGTAATTGATTTTCATAAAATACTATATTCTGTCTAAGAGCATCAATAGGCATAAAAGGTGTAGGAGGCGTAGGAACAAAACCCGAGCGACTGGGTAATGGTGCCTCCATACCAATTCTCCTACGAGACCTTATATTGCTTAATCTTGGGTCATCTGCCATATTCTATATTATTATATATTATTTTGTCTTTAAATAATTTCGTTTTTTTCAGTATTAAATCCCACCCCTATATATCTGTCCCTCGCTCCCGCTGTTGCTTTTCCAAAGGTAGTTCTTCACACCTAATACAAAGCAAGGTCATTTGTCAAAAATCCTTCTCACCCAATTCACCCAAAACAAGTTTTCATTCTCCGCAGTTCTCCGCATTACAAGTCAAAAAGCAAGTTTTCACCATTTCACCTATTTCACCCATTCGTAAATATACGAAAACTACTTAGAGATAATTTAATATTACATAGTAGATAATTAACAAGTTTCTTAGAACAACTTATTTTTTTGACATTTGACCGAGATTTGTGTTAAAGGCAAAGAAGCACCCTTCCAAAGAGCAAACAATCAAAGACACAAGCATCCACAGACATCCAAAGCATCAAAACCTTCCAAAACTCAAACCCTACAAAAACTCATAGAAAACCTTTCATTAGGACATCTATACCAAAAACACTATGCCTCGCCAAAACACTTCTGCTTCCTTCCCAAATGGCATTCGTGCCAGCGACTTAGTTGCTCGCTTTTGGGGTGATGACAGATGCCCTCGCACCAATAGAGCACCTCGCACCGCCCAAGATGTCTATACGGCACTTTGGGAGAGTGATACCGCCCATATGCTTCATACTGCCCGCTCGCTTGCTCGCATTCTTGGTTCTCGCACTCTAACCACTTGTCTTGATGCCCGCTTCTTTCCTATTGGAAACACCTACGACATCACGGGAGATACGCCTATTCGCCACTTCTTTAACGGAGATGGGGGATTTGCTCTACTCTTTTCTGCTACTGGTGGAGACGAAGAAATCTGTGCTGGACTATCCCGAATGGGTAAGAAACTTCTATGGGAGGCAATCAATCGTCTCTTAGAAGAAGTCAATACCCTCACCGACGACGACAGCACGCCTCTTACGGATGCCTACGCTCGCATAGAAGCACTACAAAGTCAAATCACCACCCACAAAAAGACCGCCGACGAACTTAGAAAGGAAATACGAGATTTGGATAAACTCCTCACCGACAACGGCATAGAAAGACCCGTAGAATGTCTCAACTGCGGAAAGAAAAAGGTAGAGGAAGAGGACTTTGGAGTGAAACTACTTGCTCCTCGTATGGGTTCGGTCGGTAAGTCCAAATACGCCAACGACTTCTACCTCAACTCTACTGGAAATTGGGTCAAGTGCGAAAATCCCGAGACCTCTAACGGAGGGCAATACAAAGAGACTGAGGGTGGCACCATTTTCTTCTTTGGGAACACTTGGAACACTTGTCCCAAACAAGACGGAGATGAGGGACTTTGTAGGGAATGCTCTATGGCAACTTTGGGTATGCTTACTCCCAAATACGACCATCGCATAGAAGGTTGCGTCAAAAGAGCACAAGGATTTCAGTATTCCGTTCCTCGCTGTTGCTTCCATATGGGTTGTGCCGATGATTGTGGGATTATGTGGAAGAAAGCACCTCAACTCATCTGCCCTCAAATCGCCAACATTCCCAAAATGAATGCTTCGCCTATGGAAGTTCGTAGGGGTGTCGTTCCACCTCTCACGCCTTCTATGGTAAAGATTACGGGACAACTTGCTTCTATGGATGTTCGTGTAGGAGGTCGTGGAATTGATGGTGAGGGAAACCTCTACCCAAATCGCATCGCTGAATGGGAAGGTGAGACTACGGATACTACTATGAGAGACCTTGTCAATCGCCATCTTGCTCGTGGTCGCACTCACGCCGAACAACAAGCACAACAACAACAAGTAGAACAAACCGATACTGCCCTCGCCCAAGAATTAGAAGCAGAACTATTGGAAGATGATACCCGCCCAGCAGACCCAATAGTTTTCGCCCAACTCATTCCCGATGAACCACAACAACCTCTTCCAGCAGAAGTTCTTTCTATTGACATAGAGGGAATTAGGTATAACTTCTACCAAACCTACACATCGGGCAACGGCATCAACTATGATATACTCCAACACGACGGAGAAGGATTGACGCCTTACACATATGCGACCGCTATTGCCGAGGATACCTACCTTAGAGGAGAGAACTATGGAGATGTCATAAGTCTCATCCAAGAAGAGGAAGCAAACAATCAATAGACATTTTAGTATAAATAGTAATTTTAGTATCTTAGTAGAAATTGTAATAAATCAAAGTCAAATCACCACATATCGCTTTACGCTCTCTATGGGATTAGCACTATCTTAGTATAGTTTAGTATCATCTTAGTT
>VMHT01115796.1_pt1 | contig 15311 bp, 14 predicted proteins | sample 4693611 | NCBI WGS metagenome assembly VMHT01 (sample SAMN12280063, study PRJNA550983) | marine metagenome | isolation source: seawater sampled from same location over 5 years 0.02-0.2 micron viral filtrate | place: USA: collected off the coast of southern California halfway between the port... ... | reverse complement strand
TATTTTTTGATAGCTCTGGCAATCTCATGTCAGAGTTTCATCATCTACCAGAACAAGAAGTTTCTAGATTCTTTCGGGAAACCGAAGAACAGAAAATAATTAGGAAGGTATTAGAAGAGGCCACCCATCATTTGAGTGGCCTTCATGAAAAGATAGAACTGGAATTAGATGCTCTAAATGCTAGGATTTCTTAGAGCGGTAGGCGCGAGTCTTCTTGGCGATACGCTTAGGTTGCTTGCTGTGTTGCTTACCCTTCTTAGTATCTTCTCGCTTCTTTCTAGTAGTGGCGGCGTACTCTTTGGCGGACAAGGCCTTGATAGCCTTCTCAGGTAAATATCTCTCTCCAGTTTTACTGGATTTCTTGCCCGACTTAGTACGCCACTTTTGTTTTGTCCAAGCCTTAAGAGACTTCTGAGACTTCTTGAGAGCCATTACTTATATCCTCCACCTGCAGCCTTATACTCTTTAGCAAGCATCTGAGCTTTTCGCGCAGACCACTGACCGGGCTTGCCACCCTTTGAACCAGCCTTTATCTTGTTGAAGAGTCGCTTACGCATAGTAGGCTTAGTATAATTACCCGCCTCATTTACCTTCGACTTTGTTTTTCTTTTTGTTGTCATTTTTGACTCACGGGTTGAGTTGTCATGAATCGAAGAACAACAATACCGCTTGCAATCGCACAGCCTACCATAGCCTGAACAGCTGGATTAGCAGGAAGAAAACCTACAAAGCCTTGGAGAACTGAAAGAACAGCAAGAGCTACGCCGTACTGTACTGTTCGTGATTTAAGTGCTTGTTTAATTGTCATCTTAGTTCCTCTATTTCTTCTATTCTACAGCGAACTAATCGCCCTTTATGTTTCATGTGAACTGGTGCGCCTACATGTAAGCGTCTTACCTTTACATCTTTCACATCTTCAGATATCTGACAGTCTGGTATAACCACGTACTGTTGATTTCCTTTTTGTATGAGAATACCATTAGCTCCAAATGCTGGAGCAGACAGCAACATTGCTGCCACTATATACTTATTCATTGTGTATCTCCTAACGTCATCTCGACGTGCTGTAGCCTCACGGCTTAGTATCTAGTATATAATTTACATACTATCTTACTTGCAGTTTCGGTGAATAAAAAAGGAAAGACTGCATGAACTGCACACACAATGCTTCCCAAAAGCAGCCAGCCTGAAAACATGGCTGCTCGCTTTAAGTGCTGCCAATATGTTTCATTAGCAGACTTTGGATGCTTGGTAAATAAATCTACTACCATTTGACCTTATCAGCCCAGTAAGCCGCTGACATTTTTCCTCGTTTAATATTCTTAGCGTGTCTTGCCTTAAACGACTTCCGCTTTGCTTTCATGCGCTCTGACTCACCTGCTTTTGGTTTGCCTGCAGTCTTCGCACCCTTCTGACCAAAGCGAATTGTTTTAACTTTATCTCCTTCCTTTGCCACCACGACGTGTGACTTTGTTTTGTGATTGGGTGTACGTTTCGGTTTGTTGTAGCCACTTACTCCTGCCCTTTCTAGCCTCGGATCTTTTTTCTTAGGCATGTTGCTCTCCAGTGCGTATCATCTCAGTAACCTCTTTTGCTCGATTACCTACTTGTTTAGCCCATCGACTGTCTAAAAATTCATTGGCTGCTTCTTCGTAGTTATGAATTGACATAGCTGCCAAAGCCTTCTCAAACTTTCTGAGACGTGTGAGTCCTAAGTTAAAACACAAGTTTATCATTGCCTCTCTTCGGATCTCTGTAAGATCTTTGAACCACGGGAAAGCTGCGTCTAGCTCTTCGAGACAACGATTGATATCATTCATTAGAAGGTAATCTACTTCGTCATGAGTAAGCCCTAAGCCTACGCCTTCTTTTAAACAACGACCTACGCCAATAGTTTCGTAGCCTAGATGGTCTTTGTAGACATAGTACTTGACGCCTTCATGACGCTTTAGAGTTTCGATGAGTCTTTTCATTATTATTTTTCTCCATCTTGGTAGAATGGGCTAAGACCTTGGTCTATTCTTTGTAAAGCGTGTTGCTTTGCTTTCATAATAATAGACTCAGGAATGTTCTTAGCGTTTCCTTCAAGCTGCATATTCGCTAAAGTTTCTATTTCTTTTTTAGTGAGAGTAGGAACCATTGTAGGAACTTCCATTTCTTGCCCGTTTATTTCCATGCCGACAGAAACCTCTGTCATTGTCCCGCCTTCAACATTGTTTTGTACTGGACCTAGAAAGCCTTGTGCAGACTTTTTACTTCCGTCTGATCTGTACATGCTAGGATCTTCAACGCTTCCACCGACTTGATAGCCTCGCCTCGACCTGCTTTCGTCAGGAGTAAAATATTTTACTTCGCCATTACGAATCATCTTATCAATTTTTCTTTCAGCTTCTTCATAGCTATCAGCTTCAATGTTAAAGCCTTTGTTGTTGTTCTCTATGTCCATAGCCCCGCCTTTAATATCAACCTCAATAAACTCTCTCAAGTGTGCAAGGAATCTAGTTATTTCGGGATAGTCAGATTTTTGAGCAATAACGCCTAGAGCTAAGTGTCTTGCAGCATCACCACGACCGTCAAGCTGCTCGTTTTTAGGGTAATTTTTATCTATATTCATTGCCCACTCAAGCCCTTCTTTAGGAATTCCCAAGGCCTTTACAGCTGCGTCATAGCCTGCTTTTTTAATCTTGTCAACAAAACCACCTTCGTTAAACAACATACGCTTCTCAGGGTCTTCTTCATCTACGAAGGCTGACCCAGCTTGGATGTTGTAGGGTTGTCCTGTCATCTTGTCGATACGCTCATCAGGTTCAACAGGCGCGTTAGGTACTACAACTTCTCCACCTTTGGCGTAAGGAAGGCGGTCAACTTCAAAGCCTTCTTCAATTTCCTTAGGCTCAACATACATCAAAGGAGTTTTAGACATGTTCCTATTTGCATCCATAATGCTTTGCTCATGAATGTACAAATCTCTAGCTGTTACTCCCATGTCTCTCAAAAGATCAGAGCGATATGTAGCGTTATAGTTTTCTGGACTAAACCGACCAACAGCAAACTGTCTTCGATCTGATTTGGTAATCGCAGCCCTTTTTAATATGCCATCTATTTCTTTATCGCTTAAAAGAATTTTAGCTGCTGCGTACTTACCATAGTATTCTTGTTGAAGATCATATAAAGCTTTTTGTCTTTCAACGTGAGCATTAAACATAGCTTCAGGTGAGTCCCCTTGTTCAGGCATTGAAGAAGTTATATTGCCTTTTCTTCTCTTGTATTCAAGTGAAGCATATTTTAATGTCTTTGCAGGATCTACTTTACTAAATCGAAGGCCTGTTATGTTGACTAAAAATTCTGATTTTAAATCTTGTGGGTCTTCTGAATTATATGCAACAAAAGCGTCGTAAGCGCTCTTAACAGTTCCGGGTACAAAAGCATTTGCCACATGCTGAAAACCTACTAACATGCGTTCTGGCGTGTCCATCTCTTCAGGGAATAACTGCTTACCCGTTCTAGTTCTTCCAGACTCTGAAGTTGCAGCAAATAAAGTATCTAATCCTGCCTCAGTAACCATCGCCTCACCTATGTAAGGCTCTAAGCTATTTAGTGCTGCTGCACCTACGGCTTTTCCTAAGTAGTCAGTTAGCGCCTGTCCTCTTAACTCTCCACTTCTGATTTTATTGTAAGCTTCTAGGATAGGCTGTTTTATGGTAGAGTAAGAATCAATAAACTGCGTGTCTACTGTGTATAGCTCTCCATCAATTCGAGTAACTAATCGAGGAGCGTTAGACCAAGGAGTTTTTGAAATCTCTTGAATTGCTGCTTCTTCTTCTGGACCAAGCCCAGCCATCTGTGCTGTAGCAGCACCGCCTCCTGCAAAAACAGATCCTTGAGTTACTAGGCCTGCTAGACGAGTCAAGCCTCTTTGTGCAAGAACTTCGTTACCAGACGTAATTTCTTTAGATGCCTCTTGTACAATGTTTACAGTTGTTCTCCAGATTTCAGTAGGGAACGATACGAAGTTTCCCATAGGAAGATAGCGTAGTGCCTTAATTCCTTTTGTAACTCTGTCATAGTTAGGGAAAGTCTGTCGTACTTTTCTCGCGGCCTCTTCTTTTAGAACATCTATGTTTTGATCCGGGAAAGCTTTTTGTAGATTTTTAAGCTCAAATTCAAATGCATTGATTTTATAAAAATCATCTACAGCCATGTAGACTTCAGTACCTATTTTATCTGCAGCCTTTGCAATGCCGTAACCCGGAACATACTCTTCAAGTTTATTTACAAAACGTGCGCCTTTAGAATCCATCCCTGCATCCAAAAGCCTTCTCATTTCGTTGACACGCACGTTTGTATTAATCACACCATACTTCAAATACTCTTCGTACTTGTCTGTAACTGTTTTATCGTCTAAGTTTCTAGCCTGATACCACAGTGTTTCAGCAGCATCTCCATTAATAATAGAAAAAGGATTTATTCCGTTAGCAATACCAAACTGAAAACCGCCCATTACGTTACGTAAGTGCGTCACATGGCTCCAAACAGTTTTCATTTTTTGAGAAAATGATTTGGTTGCGCCAAAATAATTTCCTATCCTGCCAAGACCTTGTGATTTGAAGTCTGCATCCCATTCTTTTCTAAGTATGCCTGCTGCAATTTCTGGAGTAGTAAACTTACCGTCTAACTCAGATCCTGTGCCTTGAATCATCGTAGTAAACTGAGTTCCATTATCTAACGTCCTTTCTTCATCAAAGATATACCGATGATTAGAAGACTCTCCAAGCGCTTTTATGTTGCTATAGAACTTGTTTGTTTCTGTCAGTTGTGCCAGCTTAGAAACTGTTAAGATAATATTTTCAGAAGGCGACTCAATTTCGCCCATCAACTCTCTAATCTCTTGAGGTATCTCTTTTTTCTCAGTAAGTATTTTCTTATTTAAACTTCCAAGATAACTAAAGTATTCGTTGACATTCTTAGCGTTTCCCGCTTGTTTTAGAATAGCGTCTACCTGCCCCCTTGCTTGTTCCGCAGAAAGACCAGTGCCTTCTAAGTATCTTATTGCTTTGTCCACAGCGTTTTGTGATGGGACATAACCAACATCTTCAAAAAGTCGGTAAGACCTTCTCATATATTCGCCAACATTTCCAAGAATAGTTTGACGTAATTCGTTGTCTTGTGGAATGCTAGAGTTAGCTAGAGTCGTAGAGAGATCATCGATTAACTTCCTAGCCTCTAAAACTGTCTCAGCAACTTCTGGAGTTAAAGAATAATTTTTAGTTAGAAGTCTAATTTTTTGCTCATCTGAAATGGGCTGGGCAGTTTTAACTTTAACTGTTAAACCAAAGAAAGGATCTGTCAAGGCCTTCTCTACATTTCGAGACGCATTCTCAGTTGTTGCTTCATCTCCTAGCTTGTTTATTCTTTGCTGCAGTCTTTGAGAAATATTTTCTGCTTGCTTAACTAGCTGTCTCTGTGCGTATTGAGATTCGTTGAACGCACTAAAAGCAGCAGGAGTTAAGTAGCCACGAGAAGTAAAAAACTGTTGCTTAAATCTTTTTAGTAGACTACTATTTTGCTGTTCAATTTGTGCTAGGCTTTCAGCAGTCTCAGTAAAAGAAAGCTCTGTGCCGTCTGACTCTTTGTATTTAGCAGCTGCTCGAGCGTCTTTTAATACAGACATAGAGACATCAGAAAGTTCTTCATCTGTCAAGTTATGTACTTTCTTTTTATACATTCTAGCCGCAGAAGCAGCAAGCTGTGGTGTAGTGAAGATTGCGCCGATAGTCCCGCCAACAATAGCGCCATCTATAAGATACTTCATTCTTTTTTCTAATACTGTATCGTCTTCGTTTGAAACTAAGAAATCAGCTACATCTCTAAATATGCCTTCTGCCTGAATAAGCTCTGCATCATCTAATACGTCTACTAAGTTTTCGTCGTCTGCAGTGTATAATACTTGGTCTATCGTAGCACCAGACAAAGCGCCCTTTATTATTTTAGGGGCTTTAGATAAAGCAGAAGACTTATAAATAGCTCCACCGCCTATGACATATGGAACTACTTCAGCAGCCATACCTCCAATAGTTTCTGGTTGCTTTATAGAAAAGTCTTCTTCTATAAAGTTTGCAACAATATCGTCTCCTATAATTGGAATAGACCCTACAAGACTTGCAGGCGCTTGTTTTACTGCATATTCAGGAATAATATCTTCTTCACTACCCAACATACGCCCTACTACGTTTACACTGTCTGCTGCAAACGTGGCTGCGCCTTGTCCAGTTCTTAAAAACATTTTAGCTACATCTGATCCGAAAGCAGACATAGTGCTACCGTCCTCCTGTTCTTCTTGAATAGAAGGATCAGGCACAGTATTTTTTTCTATTTCTTCTTCTGGCACTATTAAAGCAGGCTGCTCTATTTGTTCAGCCTGTCGTGCTAAGTGCATTCTTAAAACGTCTTCGTCTGTAACATTGGGAGGAACATTTTTATATTGCTTTCCTCCGGGTAGAGTGACGGTTCTATTCATTTTGGTTGCGTTCCTTGCATTAGAAAATCAATAACACTTGAAGGTACTGTCATAGGACTACCGCTTCCTGATGAAAGAACAGAGAAATCTTCTACATCTGCAGCCTCTTCTAGTCTTCCAGTTAGTGCATTAACAAAACTGTAAGTTCTTGAAATCAAGGCTTGTCGATTTGCTTCTGAAGGGTCTAGCTGAAAATTTCTAAAGGCATCAGACATGAAAGGAAGATCGTCTCTTAACATTGCTGAACCAACCTCAGTTACAAGTTGAGTGCGAAGAGGGTTTTCTTGATATTTTGATTCTGATGCAATAGATAAGTATTCTCTAAAAACAGCCGAGTATGTTTCAGGTGTAAGCTTCTTAGGATCTAAACGATTTTTAGGATTTGGGTCAATCAGCATAGCGTTTAATCTATTAGCAAAAAGAGACTGCCCCTGCTCGTTTAAAGTAAACCTTGCTTCTTTGAAAGGATTTAAAACTCCTATTAATTTATGGAAATCGTCTCCTGCTTTATCAGGATCTTCAAACAAAGTACTGACAGCAACGTCTCCTTGATTATCCGTTTTCAACTTGCTGGAAACAAGCGCGTTATTTCTAGAAGGGTCGTATGTTTTAACTCTTGTAATTGACTGCACACCTCCACCCGATGTAATAGTCTCATCCTCTTCTACGGTTATTAGCTTGTCCTCGCTAATCTTACCAACAACTACGTCTGTAAAGTCTTGCGCTCTAGCAAGGCTACCAACAGATCTATAAGCTTTCATAAAGGTGTCTAGCGCCTGTGCATTCTGTGCCATAGGCCCTTCAGTTATAGCAGCCAAAGCCTCTAGCTCCATATCTTCTCTAGACCTGCCGCCAAAAAACTCAGAAATCTCTCTAAGAGCGTACTGCCCTACATCTTGACTAAGGCCTTTGTTGGTATGTAAAGCCATTTGTGCTTCGAAATCTTCTTCTGAAAGAACTCTATCTGAAAGTCTTGTAAGCTCTCTGTAGCTTTCTGCATACTGTTTTGCGACAGCTCTTGTTCGCTTATCTACAACAGAAGCATAGTCAGTATATTCTGTAGTCTGACTAGGATCTTGTAGCTCTGCTTTTATCCCAGCCTCAACAATTGGCTTTGCTTGGTTGTAAGCCCAAGTTTCTATGTCTAAACCTTGAGAATCTAATTGTTGTTGAATACCTGCTTGAACAGTTTGCGCTCTGTTGGCGCTTTTTTGAATCAGTGTCTGATCATATATAGGCTCTTGCTTTAAAAATTCAGCCGTTTTATTTGCAAGTCGTTCGTTACCTATTTTAGTTGCGAGCTTAACCCCGAGACCAAGCATAGCTTCTCGCTCTTGTTGTTTACGAAAAGCTCTTTGCTCGTCTTCTTTTCTTTTGCGAATATCCGCTAAAAGAGACTCACCAAATTGTTGAATAGCCATTATACTTCTTCCTCTTCAGCGGGTTGCTGTGCAAGTAAACTTCCTTCAACAGGAGAAGATTCCTCTTGAGGACGCTCCATAAGACTTGGAATTTCTGGCACAGGTAGTGCTTCTATTGTTTCTACCATTTCAGGAGTAATAGCACTTGAAGGTGTTTTGCCAAGCGAAGCAAGTTTTCTAATATTTTCTAACTTTTCTTTTTCAAGCTCGACACCCAACACGCGCTCTTCAGCTTCGTCGTCTTCTTCGCCTGTATAGATTTTTGGATCAATACCCACACGTTCAGCAAGCGCTAAAATCATGTAAGCTACAGGCTCAACAAGCATCAACATCAAATCAGGATTCCACTTTCCTTCTTTAAATCCAGCAAACAAAAGCGTTTGTACAACATCCATGACAGGTACATCTTCAACAAGAAGACTCATTATTTCTTTATAAGTTTGTTCTTCAATAAGCCCTTCAAAAATTTCTTCGGCAGCTTCATGAATAGAAGTATGTTGTGGGGGCTTTTCATATGGCGCTGGATTTGAAGGATCGCTTGTCAGGCTTTGACCCGGAATAGGTCTTCCGCCCGTTAAAACCATTTGATTGTATTCTTCGTTCATGTGTTATTGTTCCTTATGCGAAACCATACTTACGCATTGTATTCATGTAAGTTGCTGCGTTATACATGTTAGCGTTGAGACCAAAAGGTTCTAATCCCATTGCCTGTTGATTACTAGCTACATACTGTACTGGATTCATCATTGATTGCGAGCCAACCATTGGAGCTTCTTGGATTGTTGGAACGACAGTAGCGTAAGACACTTGGTTGTATACTGGATCTGGATCAAGTCCAGCAGCCCTTCTAGCAAACTGGGAGGGAAGATCAGTAATAGTTTTTCCAAGCTTATCCACGGCCTCTTGTGGAAGCTCTTGAAGTTTCTCTCTACCTAAACGAAGTGTTTTATCAATAAAGCCTTCTTTTACTGCTTCTGCTTGTATCTCAGAAGTAACGCCCAAGTCTTGAAGTGTCTTTGCGCGTTGTGCTGCTTCTGCTTTAAAATCAAAGGGTGCTGAAGAAACAGTTTTTGTAGGTATTGTTGAAGCATCTGTAGATGCAAAGTATTGTTTTGATCTAAGCTCAGACAACTCTTCTGGTGTAAAGTCTGGATTAAATTCTTTATCAAAAGCACTATCAAGGGAAGCTTCTGCTTGTACTGAAAGCTTACGATTAACTACAGCAGAAGGGTCGCCCATAGTTTGAGGACCACCAACACTAGGAGGAGCCACATCAATCTCTGGCGATAACAAAGAATCTGTCTGTATCTCTTTCATTGCTACATCTGGTGTAGCTAAATCTGGAGTAACTTCTATTTTAGGTTGTAAAGAAACAGGGTCTTTAACATCAGCGATGCCTAGCTGCTCTCTTCGAGCAGTTTGGAATGCACTGTCTGGACCTAAAGCTTCAGTAGAAAAAGATTCCATAACACTATCAACACTAGCGTTAAATGTTTTTCCAATACTGTCTAAGCTTGCGTTGTTGATACTGGTTCCAAGATCTGTTAAGTACTGTGATCCAAAACGCTCGCCCAATCCCGACGCAACTTGACCAAGGCCTAGCTTGTTTGCACCAAACTTAAGAGTTTCACCAACAACATTCTTAACGCCTTCAGTAATTGTTGAAAACGATTGGCCTATCTCGCCAGCAATTTCTGTTGCTCTTTGTAAAAAATTTCCAGCGCCTTGAATGACAGAAGAGCCAACGCCCGTATAACCTTGTAAGACACCCACCATGCTGCCCCACGTACTACTAAGCATTTGTCCTATGCCCGGCAACATAAGAGACAGGCCTATCTGACCTACAATGCCGATCTTGTCCATAAATTTACCTATAGACTTAAAAGCACTCTTAATTCCTTTGCCTATTTTTTTAAAGGTTTTTTTGACGCCTTTAAAAACTTTAGATAAAAAACCCATTATTAACCTCCAAGACCTAATAATCTTTCAACGATACCAACAATAGTATTCGTAGTTGTTGAATTCTTTTCACCACTAGCGGCTGCTTCGTTGCCAATAGCTGTAGCTAATAACTGAGTCCTACGAGTTTGATCGTTTTCGTAGGCCTGTCGCGTGTATGCTGCATTATCACGAACTTCCTGCCAAAGGAACTGAAGCTCTGACATTTCAAGATTGAAAGCATTCATAACATTCTGTTGGTTAGCCGCATTACGAGCCGCAGTATTGATCGTGTTTGTTTGACGACGCCATGCAATATCTGCTTGTTCAATAGCCTGTCGGTTAGCAACATTAAACTGCTCACGCTGTTGATCCATAGTCTCGTTGAACTTTGAAATATCTGTTGCCATCTGAGCGTTAGCTAAAGAGACCTGTGTAGCGTTCTGAGCATTCTGAGCCGATATACGATTCTGTTCAGAGATGTTGAACTGACTCATAGCGTTTGACTGAGCAGCATTAAACTGTTCTGTTTGAGATGACAAACTTGCCATAAACTGATTGGCTTGTTGTTCGTTGGCAGCATTAAACTGACGAGACGCATTCTCAGCTGCTTGATTTGACAACATAGTTTGCTGTGCTTGTTGTTGATTCATAACAGCCATTTGTTGTTCGTTGCTAAGATTAGCCATATCCATCTGAAGGAATGCTTGAGCATTTTGAGCCGCCAAACGTGTTTGAGCATCAAGGTTTGCCATGTCCATTGAGGCCATAGCTGTTGCGTTTTGCATGATAGACTGTTGACGAGCGTCAAAGTTCTTCATGGTCATTGACTGCATAAACTGACTGTTAGCCATTGCTGCTTGCTGGTTAGCATCAAACTGTGCCATGTCAAGGTTTGCATCTACCTGTGCATTAAACATTGCAGATTGCTGTTCATTAGACAGATTTGCAAGGCCCATCTGCTGTGCAAGCTGTGCGTTAACCTGTGCTGCCTGCATACGCTTCTCATACTGCTGAAGCTCTGCGACATTCTGTGCTGACATAGACTCTGAATCTGCGCGATTCTTAGAATCAAGGTTAGCAAGAGAAATGCGCTCTTCCATACTAAGACGTGCAAGGTCTGCTTGTTGTAACAGCTGTTCATTTTGTGACATTACCTGAACATAGTTGTTCAACTCTTGCATACGGAATCTGTTTTCTTCAGTAAAGTTTGCAGCGTCCGCCGAAGCTCTTTCTTGAAGATTTGCAAGTTCCATCTGCTGTTCATTGGCAAGGTTTGCCATGTCCATCTGCTGGGCAAACTGTGCATCAGTCTTGCGGAAATCAACAAGCGTGTTAAGGTTTGCAAGACGTGTCTGCTGTTCAGCCGTCATGTTTGCACGGGCTGTAGCATTACGCTCAGATAGTTCTGATAACTCTACTTTTAATCTAGCATCAAGGTTTGCACCTTCAGTCTGCTGATTTAGTTCTGCTTGACGTATCTTACGATTAACCTGTGCGTTGTACTCTGTCAGCCTTGCCTGCTGTTCAGCACTAAGATTTTCAGAGCCTGCACGATTAATCGCCTCAAGATTAGCCAGATCAGTCTGTTGACTTTGACTAAAGTCTTGTGTAATAATCTGCTGACGCATCTGGGCATTTTGACTAGCTTCTTGAAGTCGGGCATTCAAGTTAGCCAACTCAACCTGTTGAGATGCATTAAGGTTGTCGGCTGACGCTTGATTTTCTGCAGTTAAATTTGCAAGAGTAATTTTTTCTTCTGTACTTAAATTTGCAAGCTCTGCTTGTTGACGAAGTTGAGTATTTTGCGACAACACCTGTGCAGCAGTTTGAAGCCTAGTCAACTCAAAACGATTAGCTTCTGTAAAGTTTGCAGAGTCTGTAGCAGATCTTTCAGCAAGATTAGCAAGACGTGTTTGTTGATCAGCCGATAAATTTGCTAGGTCCATCTGCTGCGCTAACTGCGCGTTAGTTTTCTTAAAGTCTACAAGAGTCTGTAAGTTAGTCAGACGTTCTTGATTTTCAGCCGTCATGGTGTCACGAGCAGCTAAATTCTGCTCAGACAGATTCTTTAACTCAACCTGAAGGGCTGTGCTAAGATTTGCTTTATCCATGTCCTGCTGTAGTTCAGCCTGACGCATAGTACGATTGACTTGTGCCTGATAAGACGCAAGACGTGTTTGTTGTTCTGCGCTAAGGTTTTGAGTAGCAGAAGCGTTAATGGCTTGTAGGTTTGCAAGCTCCATTTGCTGAGAAGCTGACAAGTTCTGTACAGCCGCTTGTTGACGTTGTGCAGACTCTTGTTGCGCTCTTTGCTGCTGGAACTGCACGTCAGCCATACGAGACTGTTGTTCTTGTTGGGCTGTCAGTATCTGTGCTTGTTGGCGGAACTCACCCTGTTGTACTTTGATCTGCTGTGCCATCTGTGCTGTTTGAGATGCAGCAGTTTGACGGTTAGCAAGATTCTGCATACGAACACTAGCAATCTGCTTAGACTGCTCTATGTTTGCTTGCTGTTGATTGCTTAGATTCTGCGTAGCACGTTGCTGAAGGGCCTGAGCGTTGCTCTGAGCCATTGGAAGAGCACTTTGAATAATTGCATTAAACAACGCATCTCGTCCAACAGTAGACGTGCTAAGGCCTCTCTGGGCCATCTGTGCGTTGATTGCGTCTACAGCTGGTCGTGCCCACATTGGAACTTCGCCATCTTCCATACCAGCAAGAAGGCCTTCCATCTGTGTAGATACAAGTGCTTCTTCTGGCAGTGCTGCGACAGCCGCCACAACTTGAGGATCTTCACCAGTATCAAGCTGGGCTTCAACAGTTGCAGGGTCTTCTGAGATTGCAGCTGTAACTTCTGGAGGCATTTCAACAACAACAGTCGCCATGTCTGCAGCAGCCATCTTACGTGCTTGGCCTGTAACGGCTTGCATTTGTGCAGCCTGTGCAGTAGGAATACCACCAATCTGAGCCGCATCACCCGCTGGTGCTTCACCAAGGATAGCTTGACGACCTTCAAGATCTATAGCAGGCTGACCACCTAGTTGAGCAGCAATGCCTTCAGCGGCTTCAGCGACTTGTGCTGTACGTCTTGCCGCCATCTGATATGTGCCAAGCTGATCAAGATCTGTTTGTTCAGCAATAACTTCAGGAGGTGCATCAGCCGTAATAGCCTCACGACTTGCAGCAGATGCTTTACGAACATCTTCCATCTGTGCGGCTTCAGGAGCATCAACGCCCAAAGCCGTATATGCTTCACGCTTTGCAGGAGCAAAAGAGTCAAACTGTTCTATGCGTTGTTGACGAGCCTGTGGCGTATCTTCAGCACCAATAAATTCTGCTTGTGCTGCTTCAGCCTGTGGAGCCTCTTCAAGTCGTGAACGATACTCAGCAGTTACAGCCTCGCCTTGTTGTGCAACTCGCTTTTGAATTACATCTTTGTATTCTGGAAGATCTTGAAGATCTACACCACGTCCTTGCGCTATTTGGCCTAGACGTTCTACTTCAGCTTTTGAGACTGTAGCGCCTTCGCGTGTAACAACTGCTGGACCTTCGATGTCTTCTACTTCAATAGTAGTTCCACTTGTAGCAGCTTCCGCATAATCACGAGCCTCAGGCCTTTGTGCAGCCACTGCTCTTGCAGCTTGTTCTGCAGCCGCATCTCTTTGAGCCGCAACAGCCGGTTGAGTAATAGTACCTTCATCAACTCTTGCAATAGCTTCTTCGCTTACTTGACCTCGTGCGGCTTCTCCGGGCGCAATGCCTTCAGCTATAGCAGCTTCCATTTGTGCTGCTTGAACTTGTTGAGGCGCAGCAGCTTGTGCAGCAGTTGCATCTGCTTGTGCCTGTGCTGTAGTTGCAGCGGCTGTAGTAGCTCTTGCATCACCTGTATCAGCCATCTCATAGACCATAGAGTCTGGACCATAAGCTACATCTTCAGGAGTAACTTGAGGCAGGTCTGGACGATCAGGAAGATTAATTTGAAGATCTAGTGGGGCTTGTGATAGGTTTGATTCCATTCCCGGAGTAGTAGTGCCTCCTCCGTCTTGACGACCCCCGTCGTTACCGTCTTGCCTTCCTCCTCGCCGCGCCGTTTCTGCAGCACCTTTGCCCGGCGCAGGCTTGACTTGACCATCATCATCACTAGGGGGCAACGCCATTGATGGATCACCTGTAGGCATCTGGCTTCTTGTATCAGGCTGAAAAATTCTTCCTGTTTCTGTTAGGTTTGGAATAATGCCTGTAAACTCTGGCAACTGACCTTCTGTATTATCTGGGCGCTCAGACACTCCAGTAGGTCTTGGCTCAGGACGAGGCGTTCCTATATCAGGAGGACGCTTAGGGCCAGCAGTAGTTCGAGTAGGCGGTTGTTTTGTAGGAATGCCTTTCATAGGATTAGGGTTTATCCCATCAGTTTGACCAGCAGGACGTTTTGTAGTCCCTGTACGTGGATCAAAACCCGACGTACCGCCTGCAAACATGCGACCACCTTTCTGCATCGGCGCTCTAGCTCTTTTAGACGCAGCAGCCTTTTTAAACTTTTTAGAATTTCGTGTCTGTCTTTTCTTCGACATTTCTTACTTCTCCCTTATAGGTCTTTTACTTAGACCCTGACTTACTAGCGCCAAAGTAAAAGCTAACTACAGAAGACACGATGCCTCCAAGGTAGCCTAATACAAGATTTACAATACCGTCGTCATTCGCATCTGGCGGTTGTATTGTTACTAAAAGAATGTATCCACCAAAAAGCGCAACAGAAACAAGTGCAATAGCTCGTGCAGTCCAATCTTCTTTAAATGAATCTCTAGCGTGTTGCGTATCTTTTGTTTCTAGAGCAAACACGTCTACTTCTAGTTCCTTCATGCGAACTTCGAAGTCTAGTTCTGCTTTTTTAATTTCTGCCAGTTGTTCTGGCGTAGCTTGTGCAAGAGCCTTTTCAATTTTTTGTGGCGTAGGATCACATCCCAACACATCTGCTAACATGCTTGCTGCTGCACCACCAACAGGGCCACCAAGGGCTGTTCCAATCGTAGGGGCTATTTCGCCCAATATCCCTTTAATTGCATCAAACTTCATCGAAAATACTCCGCAAAAACAATACTTGCTATAATAAATGGATAAATAGACATGACCATTCTTTCTAGCTTATCAAAGCGCTTTACACCAGAATCTAACTGTCGTTGAATCATTTCATAACGAACAGCACATTCTTTTTCATGGCCTTCGATACGTGCTAACAACTCTTCAGTCTTTGACATCTTATTATCCTAATGGGTTCGCTAAAGAATCTAGGCCAAGCCATAGATCATCTATTTCTTTTTGTATACGCTTTAGACGCTCATTTGTGTCTTTTAGCGACTCAACTCTGTTTTCTACTTTAAGTACAGATTCTGAATTACTTTTTTCTACAGCAGCTACACGGTCTCGTAAGTCTA
>VMHT01164799.1_pt1 | contig 15312 bp, 33 predicted proteins | sample 4693611 | NCBI WGS metagenome assembly VMHT01 (sample SAMN12280063, study PRJNA550983) | marine metagenome | isolation source: seawater sampled from same location over 5 years 0.02-0.2 micron viral filtrate | place: USA: collected off the coast of southern California halfway between the port... ... | reverse complement strand
TCTTTTCAGCTCATACTTTAAACGGTATGGGCTTTTCGTGGTATGAAATGTAATCATAATATTCCACAAGCAAGGCTAGACCTTGGATACACAGTCTGCGTAGATTGTTCAACGGAGGAAAAACTCGGTTGTATCGATGCTATACACCACAAAACCGGTAACACTATTCAAGTGATGCCGCGTGAAGATGCAGATAAAGCAAGTAAACTTACTCAAAGAGCTGGTTTCGGTATACTAAGGTCTATGGCGGGTGGTTCTAGTCAACGTAAAGCTAAGTATAAATACGATGGATGCTCCACTACTTATGTAGGGAATGACGTAATGTTTGAGCAAATAGGTAAAACTTACATCGATTACTTAGATGTTGACGAAGAAATTGCAAACCGCTACCTCGATCGAGCGGTAAACAATGCGGAAATATCTCAATTGCAGTACAATAAGATAAAAAAGCTTTGTTACGAACTAAATACGATCACTATTGGATAATATATTAAATAATATATGAATAAAATAACAAAACAACTCGAAAACTTGTACTCTTGGACACAATTCTACCAAAATCGAGGTAATAAAGAACAAATTAGAAAGTGTCAAACTGAAATCGCACAGTTAAAACAAGCGTATAACCAACTAAAATCTAATAAAAATGGCAAAACAAAGAACGCTAAACGAAATTAGACAAACAAAAGAATATCAAAGAGCTTTAGATATTCAAACTAAAAAAGTTCTAAATAACAGAACTCATCCATGTAGTGAATCTACAGCTAGAAAAGTAGCTGAGCATCAGCTAGCATACCAAAACTGTACAGGTGATGTTAAAACTTTGAGTGATCAAGGCGGTAAGTATATCGTACCAGAAAAAGGCGGGAATGCTATCTCTGTTAAAAATCCTTTTGACCATGCAGAAGTAGGAAAAGTTGTTGATCAAATAGCAGAACATCTAGAACCTATAGTATTTGATACTATATTTGAGTTAATCTGCAATGAAATGAGTACAAAAAATGTATTTGACTCATCAGAATATTTAACTGAAGCAGGGTTAGAACTATTTGAAGAAGAGTTTTTCGATTTTTATCATGAAAATCACAATAAAATAATGCATAAATTACTACAAAACTTAAAATAATGAAGAAATTTAATGGAATGGAGTCTAACCTTATAATAGACGCACTACAATTTTATGTAGCTCAAGTTGAAAGAGATATATTACAAATGGAAAAAGATGGTAAAAGATCTATATTTGCACCGGGTTTTTACACTATGATTTCAAAAGACTTGAAAGAGAAAGTAAAATCTATGACTAAAAAAGATAAATATACAAACTAAATACGAACACTAAAGGATAATATAAATATGTTATACGATAAATTAAAACCACATATCAAAGCTAAGATGAAAGAAAATGCTGAAGAGTATAAGTCTGTCAACTGGCTAATTGATAGTATTAAAAACAAAAATAATTACTCTGACTTAACTATTGACGAGATAAGGTCTATTTGTACATTTGGCGATGTATGGTATCACGATCTAACTCAAAAAGATTTAATATGGGGTGATTGGCTAACAAATAAATAAATATGAACGAAGAACAACTAGCATTGGATACGTTAAAAGCACTAGGTGCTAAAGACACATCAAGTCCATCTCAAATAAAAAGAGGTACAACTTGCTTTACATTACCGAATGGTGATTGTATATCTGAACACAAAACAGGTTATATTAGAAAAAACTACTTAAATAAAAACGGTAGTATTTACACCTGTTACCAATTAAATCCGGTATACAAAGCGTCCCACAAAGTAATATCAAGAGAAGGTGATCTATATGAGTGGGAGCATACTAAAAGAATGTTGATAAATAATAGAGCTGAAAGACTAAAAAGGTTAGTGCTATACACCATAAAAATGGTAAATAAACACAAAGACGAAGGGTTGATGTACTAATGGATAATGACAAAAGAGATTTAGCGCTAATATTGGCAGTTTTAGCGCTAATACTCTACACAATTTTATTAACTGTCTCAATACTAAATTAAATTAACTATGGAACCAAAAGAACCAACACACGAAAAAATGATAGATGCTGTAAAGAAATATTACGGTGTAAAAATAGATGATAATGCTTACGACAGCGCAGATGTTTATGCATATGAAGAAACAACTGCAGATGGCTACTCTTTATATGTAGTAACACATGATATGAGAAGTATATGTATAAGTGAAGATGTATATTACTACGACTCTGATGTAGCTGAAGCTGTTATGGAATCAATAAGATATTCTAACGGATATTGTACACTATATGCAGATAGCTACTTTTTAGATGATATATACTTTGATGATGTATTACTACAAGAATTTGCAGAAATAGCAGAGCAAATATATGGCGAAATTATAAATGAAGACGGTGATTACAACTTTGATATGGCAGAATTGCTATGGATAAAAGAAGAATTTACTGAATCAGAAGAGATTAATCAGACTGTTAGTTAGTTAATAGTAGTTTAGTTTCCACGAACATGGTGCCTTACAATTTAAAATAAGGTCAGCTCGTATTAAACTGTCGTTTTAAATACTCAGAGAGGAGATATTAAAACAGGTTTGGTACGGGCTTTTCGTGGTATGAGTAATATAAACATGATGAAAGCGTTTATGTTGTTAGGGGATCTATCAACTAAACAAGGAGAAGAACTGTCAGATATGGCAGTAAAATACCAAGAAAGAATAGCTTTTGCCACAATGAGAGCTAGTATACCTGACTGGCAACCACCAAGTGACTGGGATACTTTAAGCAATGCAGAAAAGCATAAAAGACTTAAAAAATTAAAGTCAGTGTAATTACAAACTAAATACGATAACTAACGGATAATATAATTATGACAAAAAAAGAAATACAAATGCTAGCTGATCTTATATTCGATAGAATAGTTGAAAAGCAAGAACAAATGGACGAAGATTACCATAATCAAGTAAGAAAACTATATGAAAACGGTTTTGTTATAGATGATGTAACTAATAAGTTTGGCATGAATGAAGAAGAAAAATTAGTTGGTGAGCTAGCTAAGTTACAAACTATTATGATGATACTTGAAGACAAAGAAGAGTATGAAAAAGCGGCAATTATACTAAAGAAAATTAATAAAATAAATAAAAAACTAAATGATGGAAGTGGAAAATATTAAAGCAATGCTTGCTCACAAATACAATGAAGACAAAGCAGATTACCCAGCATTCATTCAACCAAAACTAGATGGCGTACGTTGTCTATTTACTGCTAAAGGCGCATTCTCTCGTGCTAATAACAGGTTTATGAATGTAGAACACATTGAGAAAGCTTTAAAGCCTTTCTTTGCAAAAAATCCTACAGCTATACTTGACGGCGAGTTGTATAATCACGGACTAAAAGATGACTTTGAAAAGATTATCTCACTAGTTAAAAAGAAAAAACCAACTGACGCTGATAAAGCTGAAGCGGCGGAGTTAGTGCAGTATCATGTGTATGACATAGCTAACTTAACAGTAGCTAGTTACACTACAAGATTAAACTTTATAAACAAATTAACTTATACATATCCTATATGTAAAGTTGATACTCAAGTTGCTCTTGACTTTGACGATGCATTAAAATTACACAAGAAAAATCTTAAACTAGGCTACGAAGGCAGTATATACAGAACGTTTGAAGGCAAGTACAAAGGTACTAGATCATGGGATCTTATGAAGTTTAAAGACTTTCACGACGACGAAGCTACAATTGTTGGCTATGAACTAGGTAAAGGCAAACGTGAAGGTACACTAGGTAAGTTTATTATGCAAGATGATGAAGGCGTAGAATTCGGTTGCCCGCCAGGCAAAGGCTATGATTATCAAGCACTTACTGATATGCTCAACAACGTTCATGACTATGTTGGTCAGCGTGCTACCTTTACTTACTTTCAAAGAACACAAGCTGGTAGCTACAGACATCCACATTACAAAGCACTAAGAAATTATGAGTAATACTTGTAATTATTCAGGTCTTGCTTCTACAGAATCATGGGGCAAGCCTGTTTGCGAAATGTGTGGTAAATTTATGAACCAAAAAGACCACGATTTCTGCGATATATGCGGTGATTGTTTAGAAGAAGAATTATGAGAAGATTAATATATGATATGTTTTACGCTGATGAGATTAGCGAAGACGTTGCTTACAAACTAATTGATAAGCTAAACAAAATAAGAGATAAAACTAAATACAGTTGGGAACGATGAATATATTTTACTTACATAAAGATCCAGTTGTAGCTGCTAAGGTACAATATAATAAACATGTTGTTAAGATGATCTTAGAGTCAGCTCAAATGCTTTGTACAGCGCACCATGAAATAATGGGAGACGATGCAAATGTACCATACAAGCGTACACATGTAAATCACCCGTCAAGTATATGGTGTAGAAGTTCAGCTGAAAATTACATATGGTTGTATGATCATTTCTGCGCTTTATCTGATGAATACACTAAACGATATGGTAAAAAACATTTATCATATATAAAATGTGACGAACATTTAAGATACTTACCAGCAGGTTTACCATATACAGGATTTACACAACCACCACAGGCTATGCCTGACGAATACAAAGATGAATGTAGTATAAAAGCTTATTGGAATTATTACATAGGCGAAAAACATATAGTAGCAAATAAAGATGAAAGAATTTATAAAGAAGCGCCGGTGTTTGTTTCATAAAAGATATGTAGCAAAACGTATGGCTGAATTACAAAATGAAATATTTCAAGAAGCAATGGATACAGGCCTTGTTAACTTGGAGAAAAGAAAACAATTATTAAAGTATAAAGAACATTTAAAACACTTATGACAAAAAAAATAGAACCAATATTTAATTCTTTTAAAGAATACATAGAAGCAGAAGAAATGATTTTTAAAACGTTACAGGGTGATATGGAAACTGTGACGTTAGGGTCTTAAGATATATAGTAAGAGGCTAATGTCGCATAGGAATATTACATATTTAAATAATAATAGAATAGTATATAGAAAGTATTCTGATGACAAACCTACTGAAACTTTTAGTTGGGGTTGGTTTTATTTAGAAGGCACATACGACTATTATTCCTTATTTAATACAAAAGCTAAGATCAATAGCTATAAGTCTCTTAAATGGCATTTATTGACTTTGTGGTACTTAAATCCACAACTTACGATGGATGATTTTAAAGATTTAGCTACACATATTTGTTTTAAAGAAAATAACTTTATTACTTTTAAAGTACCAACCCAAATACTTAATAATATGATATATGAAGTTTACATGGAAGACCTTGATCAACCACCTAAAAATAGATTACGTAAAATAGTATTTAAAGATGGCACAGGTTTAAGTACAAGTGAAAAATTAAGTATTGTAGGTTCAATAGTTGGTAAAAGTAAAAGTATTAAAGAAGATGATATTTACGATGCAATGCTATACATACATGAGCAAGGTAAAATTACAATAGCTAAATTAGCTAAAGTTTTAAAATGCACAACAAGAACAATACATAGAAATATGGGTGAAGAACTAAAAAGAGAAAAAGAGTTATTAAATAGACAACATGAAAATTGATATTAGAAGTAAAGATTCTTTATTTATTGAATTAAACGGCTATACTTATTATATAGACGATTCAACAAATGAACAAATAATAGAAAAATATGAAGAAGTATAATGTAAAAAACTACGTTAGGTACAAAGAAGATGTTAAGAGAGTTATACAATCAGTAAAGCAAAAAAGATTTGTTGATTATAATCCTGAAGAACTTAAAGTTATATTCTTACCTTTAGTAGAAAATATAGCTAGGAAGTTTGCAACATCTCAAGAAGCTTCAGGTGTTATGTCTATAAATGATATAATACAAGAAGGTAGTTTACAATTATGTAAAGCCGTAGATAAAATAGATAGAAACAAATTATTCGAATCCGAAGACATAGAAAGAACTTTGAAATCATTTCTAGCTAAAAGAATAAGAGGTGGAATACGTAGAGCTATTGATACAAATAGAGGAACAATGCGTATACCTGAACACAAACTAAACGAAATGAGAAAAGATGGAGGTAAAGATAAAAAAATGGTTGCTATGTTTTTTAATAGCATATTTTTAAGTATCGATGCTAATCCATCAGATGAAGATATGGTTTACCAAATACCTGATAAATCAGATCCTTACAATGAAACACTGCTTAACGCTTATATATTAAGTTTACTTAATAAACACTTAACTTCTGATGAAGTATTTGTTTTAAACAAAAGCTATGGACTTGACGGAAAAAAATGGTCAGCAAATGAAATAGCGACAGCTTTAGAAATAAAAGGAGTGTCTGCATACGTTAGAGTATCAGAGTTAAAAAAACAAGCAGTAAATAAACTTATAGACAATGTTGATCATAGTCAAGTGCTTGATTACCTATAAGTTATATTGTAAATATAAATTAAACACGTAATTATATATATATGACAATAAACCAAAAATTAACCCAAATTCAAACGAAGTTTAAATCGAAAAAGAGTAGATTTAACTCATTCGGTAAGTACTATTTCCGGTCTGCCGAAGACATCCTAGAAGCTACAAAACCTTTTTTAAAAGAGTTAGATGTAACTGTTACAGTTGATGAAGAATTAATATCTTTTGACCCACCGGTAATGCAGGTGACTGCAAAAATATCTGATGGTAAAAATGATATTAAATCTAGAGCTGTAGTAGGTGTTGACTTAGATCAGAAAGGTATGCAAATGCCACAAAGATATGGTGCAGCAAGTTCTTATGGTAAGAAATACGCACTAGGTAATTTGTTTTTAATAGATGATACACAAGATGCAGATGCAACTAATAATCATGGTAAGAAACAAACAATTACCCAAGCAGCTATATCAACAGCTCAGCTAATTAAAGCAAAAGAGTATGTTAAAAGCGGTGGTAAATTAGATGCTATAAAATCTAAATATAAATTAACACAAGAGCAAGAGAAAGAATTAGCTACATTATGAAAAATGAAACTATAGAACAATTGTATAACGAAAAGCTAATTGAAAATGTTCTAGAGAAGCTAAAGGACGATGAACATTACTATGGCGAATACGGTAGAAACTTTATATCTAACTCAGATATAAGAACACTGATGACAAATCCGCTTGAGTTCAAAAAGCCAACTCCATCAGCTCCTCACTTTCTTATAGGAGGCTATTTTCACACTGCTATACTTGAACCAGATAAAATTAAAAACTTCAAGATAGTAGAAGCTAGCTCACGTAATACAAAAGCGTATAAAGAAATAACAAATGGTGAAGTTTGTTTATTGCAACACGAGGTTGATAAAATCGAAGCATTAGTTGAAAAGATGATGAACAATAAAGTTTGTCGTGATCTTATATACGCTGAAGGTAATGAGTTTGAAGTTCCAGGTGTTGCTGAATTAGCAGGCAACTGGTGGAAAGGTAAAGCTGATATAGTTAACCATAATGAGAGATTAGTTATTGATTTAAAAACTACTGCAGACTTAGAAAAGTTTCAGTGGTCTGCTAAAAAGTATAATTATGACTCACAGGCTTATGTGTACAAAAACTTATTTGGCTATGATATGATATTTATAGTTATAGATAAGAAAACCGGGCAGATAGGTGTATATGATTGCTCAGACAACTTTTACTCTAATGGATTAACAAAAGTTGAAAAAGCGTCTGAAATATACGATCTGTTCTTTAACAACAAGGATTTCGATCCTAATAATTACTTTATAAATCAAACCCTATAATATGGCAGGAATAATAAAAACAAGTATCAATTTAAATGCAATTGATAAAAGTAAAATAATCGAAGGCAAGAAAGGTAAATACCTACCTATTACGATTACAATAAATGACGAAGCGGATCAGTTCGGTAATCAAGGTCCTGTATGTATGGAACAGTCGAAAGAAGAAAGAGAAGCTAAAGTGGCTAAAACATATCTTGGAAATGTAAAAGTTGTATGGACTAATGGAACATTCCCTGATAAAATACCTTACGAGGGCGGAGGACAAGCTCAAGCTAATAATACTCCTAAACCAGCGGCTGTCGAAAATGATTTACCATTTTAATTAAATCAAATAAATGCAAGTCGAAGATAAAGAAATAAATGGTTTCTTAATTGAAACTTTTAATCAGCACGACTTAGAGGTAGGTAAAACGCAGGGGATTTGTCCCCTGTGTTCATCTTCTAGGAAACCTGAAAATAAGAAAGCTAAATGTGCTTCTTATGATTGGGATCGTGGTATCGGTACTTGCCATAACTGTGATAAATCTTTCCAATTACATACATTTAAACGTAAAGGCAAAGCTGAACGTGAGTATGTAATACCCGAAGTTAAACATAAGCCAGTTGAATCTAAGATTATTGATTGGTTTAAAACAAGAGGAATATCTAAACAAACCTTAGATGAGGTTGGTGTAGGTGAAGGTAAAGAGTTTATGCCACAGACCGGTAAACCCGAGAATACTATTCAGTTTAATTATTATGTAGGTGGAAACCTAACTAATGTTAAATATAGAGATGGTCGTAAAAACTTTAAGTTATATAAAGGAGCTGAAAAAGTATTTTACAATATAGACAGTGTTGTTGGTCATGACACTTGTGTTATAGTTGAAGGCGAAATGGATGTACTTGCTATACACGAAGCTGGCTACACGCCGGTTGTATCAGTGCCAAACGGTGCTACATTGAATACAAACAACCTAGATTATCTAGATAATTGTATTGATTATTTTGAAGATAAGAAAAAGATAATCATTGCAGTTGATGATGATCCACCTGGTGTTGCATTGCAACAAGAGCTTATACGTAGGCTTGGTGCTGAAGTTTGTTTTATAACTACGTTTGATGACTGTAAAGATGCTAATGAATATTTAGTTAAACACGGCACTAAGGAGCTAATGTCACGTATTGATATAGCACATCCTGTACCTCTTGAAAACGTTACAACATTCAGAGACATAGAAGACGAAGTTACAGACTTTGTTCGTAATGGCTTTAAACGTGGTTTTCAAATAGGTTTACATAACTTTGATAATATCTTTTCTACTTATACTAAACAGTTTATAACTGTAACAGGTGTACCTAGTTCAGGTAAATCAGATTTTGTAGATCAAATGTGCGTAGGTTACAATAGAGAGTATGGTTGGAAAACAGCGTTTGCTTCTCCTGAAAATGCTCCTACATATTTACATGCACATAAGTTAATGCGTAAAGTATGGGGTGATATGCCTAACAAAGGCGATATTGGCGGCGATAAATGGAATCAAGTTGCAAGTCATGTTAATGACAACTTTTTCTTTATTGATATGGAACGTTATACATTAGAATCAGTTTTGCGTAAAGGTGCAGAGCTAGTTAAACGAAAAGGTATTAAATGCCTTGTTATCGATCCATATAACAAAGTTAGAGACACTGATTGTCAAACAGAGGATGTTAACCGTTATACAATGGAATACTTAACTAAAATCGAAACTTTTGCAAAAAAGTACGATGTATTAGTGTTCATTGTAGCACATCCAACTAAAATGTATAAAGGCCAAGATGGTAAAATCGAAGAGCCAACAATGTACAATATAAAAGGCGGCGGCGAATGGTACGATGCTAGCTACCACGGATTATTAGTTCATAGGGATTATGAAGCTAAAACAACTAAAGTTAAAGTACTTAAAGTTAAGTTTCAAAACCTAGGTGAAAACGGAGCTGAAGCTCATTTTACTTGGGAACCAAGATCCGGTTGCTTTGTACCTCATGAAACACCAGAGCTTGATGAAAAAATGCCATGGGATTAAGCAAATTACCAGAATGGAAACCACCACCATGGAATAAAGAATATAGAAAAATATACTCGTGGTGTTTAAAACATAGTGTTAAAATATACCCAGTACCAGCTTCAAAAGGCCAAAAAAATAAAACTTGCTATATAGAAGTTAATGTGAATGGTAAAAAAACAATGTCTCCAAACACTTATAATACAAACGAGCTATGGCTTAAAGTATTTGAGCTATATAAATTTTATTACGACAAACATACAAATTAAATACGATTAAAATAGGATAATAAATATATGAATATACAAAAAGAATATAGAAAATTATTATCAGAATTATTCTGGGAAACTGGGATAGATAAAGAAGATAGAACAGGAACAGGTACAAAATCTGTTTTCGGAAGAATGCTTAAGCACGACATGTCTTTAGGCTTTCCATTATTAACAGCAAAGAAAATGTATTTTAAACATGCAGTTACGGAATTATTATGGATATTACAAGGTCGCACTGACTTGGATTTTCTTCATAAACACGGCGTTAATTATTGGAATGATAATTACAAAAAATCTGGAAGATCAGATAATACTCTTGGCCCTGTTTACGGGAAGCAGCTTAGGGATTTTAATGGCCATGATCAGCTTAAAAAAATACTCGAGCAGATTAAGAAAGAGCCAAGCTCTAGGCGCATTGTGGCAAGCTTATGGAATCCCAATGATATGGGCGACATGGCATTGCCTCCATGTCATTATGGTTTTCAAGTATATATAAACAACAATAAGTTGAGTCTATCTTGGAATCAAAGATCGGCTGATGTATTTTTAGGGTTGCCATACGATATAGCTATGCATGGCCTTTTACTACAAATGCTAGCAGTCGGAAGTAATTATGAGCCTGGAGAATTAACTTGCTTTTTAGGTGATTGTCATTTGTACAATGATCATATTGAAGCAGCTGATAATTATCTTCACGCTCGTGATAAAAAATTACCATCTTTAGAAATAAACAAAGGTATTTATTTAAATAAAGATGTAAACATACCTTCTCATGAAGATATAGTATTATTAAATTATAACCCAGGAGCTATTATAACTGCTCCATTATCGATATAAATATGTATTTTATATATCATATTCCCGGTAAAAAAATAGGTGTAACACGTAATATTATGTCTAGAGTTGTCGAACAACAAGGCTACAGCTTAGACGAAATAGAAGTTCTAGAACAAAGTACAGATATAGATTATATATCTGACCGCGAGTTAGAACTTCAACAGTCTTATGGCTATAGAGTTGACAGACAAAAATATAAGGATCTATATATTAATAAACCAAAAAACCAAAATAAAATGTATATAAACGCAACAGAGCAAACAAGCACATTTCCAGTACCAGTATCTAAATTAAAAGGAAGATTAATGGATATGATGGGTAAAACCTGGGATACGTTATACGGTGAGTTTGAAATAAACATGGATACAATAGATTGGATAATGAAAAATGTTAAGACATCTATGTATACAACCGAAAGATCATACATATATAATAAAGCATTTGCTAAATACTTTCAAATTAAAGATCACGCTGAAGAAGCTGAAAGATTTCCATTTGGTAAAGATGCTTACCAAGCTTATTTAGATACTTTAACAACTAGAGCTAATAGCAATGGTAACTGGAGATATGATAGCAATGAAAGCGAAAGGTTTCAAAAAATAAGAGACTGGGCAGGTGAAAGAGGTCTTTACACGAAAGGTGATAAGAAAACACAGTTTTGCAAGCTAATGGAAGAAGCTGGTGAGTTAGGTAGAGCTGTACTTAAAAACGATAAAGAAGAGTTTATAGATGCTATTGGCGATATGGTTGTAGTGTTAACTAATATGGCTCATCTTGGCGGTACAACTATTGAAGAGTGTATTGACGCAGCATACAAAGTTATTTCTAAAAGAACTGGTAAAATGGTTAACGGAACATTTGTTAAAGATGAAAAGTAAAACTATAATATTCAGAGATCCTGTTGTAGAAAGAGTTTGCGATAAGTTTGTTAAGCGTTCTGATGTTGGCTATGCTAAGTATGGCAGAACATTACACGATGAAAGAACGGGCAAACACAAAAGCTTAGCTGGTTATCTAAACGATGTGCAAGAAGAATTAATGGATGCTATTCTATATATTCAAGCCGCTAAAGAAGAAATATCTGACAATATAGCCGATGAAGCTATAGCTGAAGCTAATAAAGCTGGTTTTAGACCACCACATCCTTCACATGCTTCAACAGCACAACAAGACTGGGACGATGCGATCGCGCCGGTTTAAACGAAAGAAAGGTCCGGTAAGATCTAAAAAAGTTAAACATGATGGAATATTGTTCGCATCAGGTTTAGAAAAACATATGTACATGGCTTTGAAAAAAGCTAAGATTAAAGCACAATATGAGGGGCAAACTTACGAGCTTGTCCCTTCTTTTAACTTCAATCAAGAAGCTTATGAAAGGCAAAGCAATGGTAAAGGTGAGTTCCGTAATCGAGGTAATAAGAAAATACTTAATATTAAGTATACACCAGATTTTATTGGAGATGGCTTTATCATTGAATGCAAGGGACGTGCTAATGAATCTTTCCCTATACGTTGGAAGCTATTTAAATTATATGTACATAAAAACTTACCGAACGTTACGTTATACAAACCTCAAAATCAAAAGGAATGCGAAGAAACCGTGAACTTAATACTTGGGAAAAGAAAGACCTAGCCAGAAGAAAGTATGCCGAGCGCAAATTACAAAAGTTTATTGACTGGAGCGTTGAAGCTAAAGGTTGTTTAAAATATAAAGACTTAATTAAATATAGTAAAGAATATGGCCAAACTGACACTATCACCGTATCGAGAGAGAACCCGTAAGAAAAGACCAGGTGTTCATGCTAAAAGCAAAACATCAAATTCTAAAGGTAGTAGAAACTATAAGAAAAAATATAAAGGACAAGGGAAATGAAAGAAAGTACTTTGCTAGAAATGCAAAATAAAATAAAAGCTTTAACAAATATAGTACAAAATTTGTTAAGTGAAAACCTGCAGTTAAGAGATTTATCTGTAGGTACATTGGAAACTTTAAAGCTTATGCCAGGTTATGACGAAGCTATAGAGCAACTAAAAGAAAGTGTAACTAAAAAAGAAAACAAAGATGGAGTTAAGCAACAAGATACTAAGTGATATAACAGTATATATGAAGTATGCTAAGTTTGTACCTGAGTTAAACAGAAGAGAAACTTGGGAAGAATTAGTTACACGTAATAAAAACATGCATATTAAAAAATATCCAAAATTAAAAGATGAAATTGAAGAAGCTTACAAAAGCGTGTATAGCAAAAAAATATTACCATCTATGCGATCGCTACAGTTCGGAGGCAAACCTATTGAGATCTCGCCTAATAGAGTTTATAATTGTGCTTATCTACCTATTGATAGCATTGAGTGTTTTCATGAAATAATGTTTTTATTACTTGGTGGAACTGGAGTAGGTTACTCTGTACAAAACCACCATGTATCTAAACTACCTATAGTTAATAAACCTTATATTAAGAGAACTAGAAGGTTTTTAATTGGTGATAGTATTGAAGGCTGGGCTGATGCAATTAAAGTTCTTATGAAGTCTTATATGGGCGACAAGAGATCATCTAGCGTACAGTTTGATTATTCTGATATTAGACCAAAGGGAGCTCAATTAGTCACATCTGGCGGCAAAGCACCAGGACCACAACCGTTAAAAGAATGCATACTAAAAATTAAAGGTATACTAGATAACAAAGAAGATGGTACACCACTTTCTACTTTAGAAGCTCACGATATTGTTTGCCATATTGCAGATGCTGTTTTAGCAGGTGGCATACGTAGAGCAGCACTTATTAGTTTATTTTCTGCCGAAGATAACGAAATGATTGGAGCTAAAGCTGGTAACTGGTGGGAGACAGATCCGCAAAGAGGCAGAGCTAACAACTCAGCTGTTCTTATGAGACACAAAGTAACTAAAGACTTTTTTATGGACTTATGGAAGCGTGTTGAGTTATCAGGATCAGGTGAGCCAGGCATTTACCTTAATAATGACAAAGACTGGGGAACAAACCCATGTTGTGAAATAGCTTTACGACCATATCAGTTTTGTAATCTATGTGAAGTAAATGCTAGTGATATTGAATCACAAGATGATTTTAATGAGAGAGTTAGACAAGCAAGTTTTATAGGTACATTACAAGCTGGTTACACTAACTTTCATTATTTAAGAGATGTATGGAGAGATACGACAGAGAAGGACGCCCTTATAGGTGTATCAATGACAGGAATCGCGAGTGCCGCTGTGCTGCCGTTGGATATGAAGGCCGCTGCAAATATAGTAAAAAGAGAGAATACAAAAACAGCTAAGGCTATTGGTATTAATCCAGCTGCAAGATGCACAACCGTGAAGCCTGCAGGGACAACATCTCTTGCGTTAGGAACTTCATCTGGTATTCATGCATGGCATAATGATTATTATACGCGTAGAATTAGAGTTGGTAAAAACGAATCAATGTATAAGTATTTATCAGAAAACCATCCTGAGTTAATTGAAGATGAGTTTTTCAGACCTCATGATACTGCTGTTATTAGTATACCACAAAAAGCACCTAAAGATTCTATATTAAGACATGAATCACCATTTGATTTACTTGAAAGAATAAAGAAGGTTGCTACTGAGTGGGTTAAGCCAGGCCATAGAAAAGGATCTAACACTCACAATGTTTCAGCTACTGTTAGTTTAAAGCAAAACGAGTGGGATCAAGCTGGCGAGTGGATGTGGAAAAACAGAGATCATTACAATGGTTTATCTGTATTACCTTATGACGGCGGAACTTATACCCAAGCACCATTTGAAGACATAAGCAAAGTACAATACGATATGGCTATGAAACATTTAAAAGATGTTGACTTAAGTAAGATCGTAGAAACAGAAGATGAAACAGATCTTGCTGGAGAAATTGCTTGCGGAGCAGATGGATGTGAAATAAAATGATAGCATCAGCTGTATACGGATTTGTTGCTGCAATACTGGTTCTTGCAATAACATTTATGGTAATAATGCTAACTAGTCGGTTTGCAAAAGCCGGCTATGGCATTATGTACGGAAGTTTATTTATTAAAATGGTAACTTTATCTGCATTTACTTTAGCAGTTAAACCTCATTTAAGCGATGCTATAATATATGCAGCTATTGTTTTAATAAGTATAATGTTTTCTAATGTTTATCTTATAATAAAAATAAAACAATGAGAAAATTAGCAATAATAGGTGGCATAAGCCTAGCTAGCTTTGCAGCTGGCAATATGGTTATGCATAAACAAAAAATCAATTTAAATCCTAACACTTTAGCTATAGCTAGTGGAGGTTTTATATTTGCTTTTGGTATTACTTATAGATTTTAAAAATACAATTATGTGTGAAAACTGTCCGGGCGGATTTTGCCCATGGTGTTAAATA
>VMHT01081227.1_pt1 | contig 15314 bp, 10 predicted proteins | sample 4693611 | NCBI WGS metagenome assembly VMHT01 (sample SAMN12280063, study PRJNA550983) | marine metagenome | isolation source: seawater sampled from same location over 5 years 0.02-0.2 micron viral filtrate | place: USA: collected off the coast of southern California halfway between the port... ... | reverse complement strand
GTGAAGTATCTGCTCTCTAGCAAGTGAGCGTACTGAGCGAGCCATCAACCAGCTAATCCGTTGTGGGTTGAGTTTGTCGGCCACCTTTCTCTCTCGCATACCAACCAGATAATCCGGATACCCAAAAATAAAAGGGGATGCTGAGGCGATATGGCTTGGGGTTTGATCTATTCAATGAGAGATTGTTTTTTGAACAGTCTTGGTGGCCCCGGTTTTTGATCGTCTAGGTCGCCTTAGCCTGTTAGTATTCCCGTCAAGTTTTCAAGGCTCTGGATGCGTCAATGAATCAACGCATAGGGTACGCCCGGCTCTCGATTGATGACCAGCACCTAGACATACAGCGTGATGCTCTAAATCAGGCTGGGTGCCGTGTGATCTATGAGGAGGCTACCAGTGGTAAAAACGCGCCTCGCCCGGAGCTTGAGCAGTGCCGCAAAGCCCTGACGGCAGGGGACACTCTTGTTGTTTGGAGGTTGGATCGACTAGCTCGTAGCCTGCATGACTTGGTGCAGATCGTGGCCGACCTTGACCAGCAGGGTGTGCACTTCGAAAGCCTTACCGAGCAGATCGAAACAGGAAGCGCTTCTGGCAAGCTGCAATTCCATGTGTTCGCGGTTTTGGCCGAGTTTGAGCGGACGTTGATTCGAGAGCGTTCGCTGGCCGGATTGACTGCGGCCCGCGCTCGTGGTCGGGCTGGTGGCCGCAAACCGAAGTTAAATAAACAGCAAGTGCGAGAGATTAAAGTCCTGTTGCGTGACCTAGATCTTCCGGTAGCTGAGGTTGCTCGTCGCTACGGTGTCTCTCGCACCACACTTTACAAGTATGTTGGCGTCGTTACACCACGCCAATAAGGACATGAGATGCTCCGAAAGCTAGAAACTTCAGATAGTGCACGCCCTGAAGGCGCTTCCGATTCAGATGCACAGAATTTCTGTCCGATTATGGCTGCAACCCATATGTTGGCTTCGGAAGGAGGTCATGAGGCCCGAGGGGCTATTTTTACTCGCGCAGAGGTTGTGGATTTCATTCTGGATTTGGCTGGTTACACGGAGGATCAACCTCTCCATAAAAAGCGGCTCCTGGAGCCGTCATTTGGTGGCGGCGATTTTCTTCTGCCTATCATTGCGCGGCTATTGCGTGCCTGGCGCACGGCTAGACCAAAAGGCGCACCGCTTGAAGAGTTGGCAGACGCAATCCGAGCAGTGGAGCTGCATCATGATACCTATAAAGGTACCCGTAAGGCCGTTGTAGCGTTGCTTAAGCAGGAAGGGATCGCCACGCAAACAGCGAATGCATTGGTTGGCCGCTGGCTGTCGCAGGGTGATTTCCTGCTAGCTCCATTGGAAGGGCAGTTCGACTTCGTGATAGGTAACCCCCCTTATGTTCGTCAAGAACTAATCCCCGCTCCACTTCTTGTCGAATACCGTAGTCGCTACAAGACTATGTATGACCGAGCGGATATCTATATCCCCTTCATTGAGCGATCTTTGTCAGTTTTGTCAGATGGAGGCATCTTGGGGTTTATCTGCGCTGATCGCTGGATGAAGAATCGCTACGGAGGACCACTTCGAAAGCTAGTGGCCGAGCAATTCCACTTTAAAGTCTATGTCGATATGGTGGATACACCGGCCTTCCACTCGGAAGTGATTGCCTATCCAGCCATCACTATTATTGGCCGTGAAGAACCAGGGGCGACTCGCATCGCTCAACGCCCCGCTATTGAGCGGGGGGCGCTGGCTACACTGGCTAGTTTGCTTCGTGAGGAGACGCTACCAAAGGATTCTGGCTCGGTACGCGAACTCGCTAACGTTACAAATGGCGCAGAGCCCTGGCTTCTAGATTCGTTCGACCAGATGGCCATTATTCGTCGTCTAGAAGCTGGCTTTCCACTACTTGAGGAAGTGGGGTGCAAGGTTGGAATTGGTGTTGCAACTGGTGCTGATAAGGCTTTTATCGGAGACCTTCAGGCGCTTGATGTCGAGCCAAGCCGAAAGCTTCCATTGGTGACAACCAAGGATATCATGGCCGGGGAAGTTGAGTGGCGCGGGCAGGGTGTCATTAATCCCTTTGCAGATTCGGGAGGCTTGGTCGATTTAGACAAATACCCGAGGTTACGCCGATACCTTGAGGAGCGGCGAGAAGTGATCGCCGGACGTCACTGCGCGCGGAAAGCTCCAGCTAGGTGGTATCGTACGATTGATCGCATCAACCCTGAGCTTGCTAAGAGACAGAAGCTTCTGATCCCTGATATCAAGGGTAAGGCCCATATCGTATTTGAGGGTGGGGAGCTGTATCCCCATCATAATCTGTATTACGTCACGTCAGATGACTGGGACTTGCGGGCTTTGCAAGCAGTGCTCTTGTCAGCCGTAACCCGCCTTTTCGTGGCTACATACTCAACACGCATGCGGGGCGGATTTCTACGCTTCCAGGCGCAATATCTGCGTCGCATTCGAATCCCTCGTTGGGCGGATGTATCCAAGCCGCTGCGTGATGAGCTGACTAAAGCGGCCATCAAGCGAGATATACAGGCTTGTAATCGCGCAGTGTTCGAACTCTATGGTTTTAGCCACGAAGAACGATCAGCCCTCGGAGGCAATGGAGAATAAATGGCACTGGATCTTGTCAACTACGAAGAAAAAGCCCGAGAGGCGGTGAAAGCATTTTGGGGCAACCGTGAAGCAGCAAAACAGAAACAGATTGAATCAGGTAATGCTGACCAGGGGGAACGAGCGGGCGTAACAGCTGGAAAGAACATGGATGGTTTTCTGGCCTTGATCCTCGATGTTGTCAGGGGTAATGGACTTTCAGGTGCTGAAATACATCAGAGCAGTAGAATGCTGACATTGCCAGGTTACTTTCGACCAACCAAGTTATGGGATTTGCTCGTCCTTTATAAGGGCGAGCTGATTGCCGCCATTGAGCTTAAAAGTCAGGTTGGCCCCTCTTTCGGAAATAATTTTAACAATAGAACTGAAGAATCCATTGGGACTGCTCATGATCTATGGACAGCTTTTCGTGAAGAGGCTTTTGGTAAGCAGCCGCGACCTTTCGTTGGGTGGCTGATGATGGTTGAGGACGCCCCTGCATCGCGCAGGCCCGTTCGCAATGCGTCGCCACACTTTCCGGTCTTTGCGGAGTTTAACGGAGCGTCTTATCTCAAACGGTACGACCTGCTGTGCCAGCGATTGGTTCAAGAGCAGCTTTACACTTCCGCTGCGGTTATCTCAGCAGAGCGGACCGCAGTTGACTCTGGTGACTTTGCGGAACTGTCATCAATGACAAGTCTAAAAGCATTTGTGACAGCATTGGCTGGCCATGTTGCTGCTAATGCCGCACGCTTAGGATGACAGCACATAAGGAGTCGGAATGCCGGAGCAATTCACCTACGCAAAGTTTTGGCGATTGCATTCCTGATCAACCCTTTTAGCTACAACAGCATGTATAGAGGTTGGCAGCAACTTGGTAACGTCGAAAGGAGTGCGAGTGAGCCAAGAAGATGATGATAAATACCCGGCAAGCGCGATATCCTCATGGAGCGGCTTTGTTTATCAGGGAAAAATTGCACTATATCACTCACTTAAACTTATTTGCGATGGCGACTTGGATTTCGAGCTTCAGCTAGATAGTAGTGACGATTTCGCTATTTATAAGAATGAAAAGTTACTCACCGCCCATCAAGTCAAAGCAAAGATAAGTAAATATCGTAGTGGTTACATCGCGGCATTGGAGCAGTCTACTTTAATCGAACACGATAAAATCAAGGGTACGGATCGTTACTTCCATGTGTCTGTACCGCTAGAAAATATAAGCAATTATAAAGGCGCTAGCGGAGAAACAGTAAAATTTTATCGCTACGGAAATAACTATCATTGCGGGCTGGATGAAATTGAAGGGCTTACGAAAGAGCTCATAAAAAAAATATGTGAGAAAAGGTCTATTACTGTCAGCGACAATCTTATAAATTTTAATTACTCCTTGCTGTCAGAAAAAATAAGTGCCAAGGCCATATATAACCATAAATTAAATCAAGTCGACGGAATCCCAGAAAAAAAAGCCGCATATGAGGGCCGCATAAAGGCCAAAAGCATTTTAGATGACCTGCTGTCTGAAAATCCCTATCAAAACAGGGACTACTATGCAGTTGAATTAAAAGCTAGGCTCCAAACCCATCTAGAAGAAAGGCTAGATCAGGCCCTGCCAACAATGAGTGACGCCACTTATGAGCGGGCAAGGCGCCTGAGTGAGCACATTCGCGAAACGGACATCAACGAATTAAAAAAACTGTGCCAGATGATGAAACCATCCGAGCGGTTTCAAGGCATTCAGAGAAACGATATCAGGCGATACACCAAGCTCATACAGGCTATTTCGGTAGAGCCCATATTCAAGCATCTTCCGCATTACCTTGACAGCGAAAACCGGTTCTATGTACCTACAGCTCTTGACGTAGATGAAAACGAAGAGTGCGAGTCAGACATGATCCATGAAATGCAAAACAATGGTGATCTACTGAGACTGCTTTTTGAATATAATCATCTGATTGCCAGCAAAGCGAAAACTTCATTCACGTTTAATACAAAATTCACCAACTCGGATGACTTCGACAATAAGCAGGCCACTGAAAAGCTTGAAAGCAATATTATAAGGTCGCTATGCATTAGTGTGATAACAAAAGACGACGCGGAGGGGCGGCTGAATGATAAAACAACTCATTGATGAAGCACTTGTTGCCCATGGCTTTGTGAGTAAGCGCGAACTTGACACTACAAGCTTTTATGTTCGCGAGGCAGGTTCTGCTATCAGATTCGCAATCCTGCATAATCTTAACGATCTTCCTGATCCTCCCGAGCTGAATAATAGAATTAATCATCTTGCTCCTGAGGAATTTTTAAGAAACCCAAGCTTCAAAAAAAATTGCGATTTGATTTGTATTTATCGTCTTGATGTTCTGGCGGAATTCAAAGATCACGAAGAGAAAATTTTCGCAATCGAAGAGGATCCGCACTTTTACAAAAAATATATACTTTATTATAGCGTTGCGGAAGAAAGTGCGCTCACTAATTTAACTTATGAAAAATTAAAATTTGTTGTTGCGGACAAAAAGGAATTTCTTGAATACAAAGAAAATCCTCTTGTTGCCACGCAATACAGCTTCGCGGCGAAGACCTTTATTAAGCTTCCTTTTTTGGAGCTCCCTAGCCATCAAGGAAATCTTGTGTCTTTGAGGTTGCAAGCAGCTGAGGCCGTTGCAGAAGCCGGCCTTAAAGATACATATTTGACTATCCAGAGGGTCACGGACAAAAACGCTGACGACATTATCAAGGATATGATTAACGATGAACTGGCAAATATCCAGGATTGAAGTTTCTAGCTTCAAAGCTTTCAAGCATATTAAATTGGATCTTGGCGAGTCGTCTTTGCTGACGCTGGACGGGCCTAACGGTTATGGCAAAACAAGCATCTTCGACGCAATAGAGCTGCTGCTCACCGGCCAGATAAGTCGAATACAAAACCTATTTAATACATTGTTAACCAGAAACAAGAGAGACTACGCGGATAATCTGTTTTGGAATAGTCGATCTGGCGATAATGATTTATGCATTAAAATTGAATTCATCCATGGTGATCGCCAACTGGTTTTGGCTAGGCATTGTCCAGCTGAGATATTCAAAAAACCCGCAAACAATCGTGCGGATAGGTATGAAAATTTTAAGCTTTACGAGTTATCGAACTTCGAATCGACTGACTTCTCGAAGAGCAACCAGCGAGACGATCGCTTTCTCGACGAAGTTTTTGGAAAGAATTTCAGGGAGAACTTTTGCTTCCTTAACTATCTTGAGCAAGGGCAAAACCGACTCTTGCATGCTCGGGTGGATGAGCGTAAGGATAAACTAGGAAATCTATTTAACATCAGCGATATCGAATCAGAGATCAATAATTGTAATGTCATATATGGTAGGCTCACAAAGTACATCAACGATTCTGAGCGTAAGATAAAGGTTGAATCACTCAAGGAAGAGATCTCGACCCTAAGAGCCTCATTGCAGTCAGAGTCTGGGGATGTTGAATACAAAAAACTCTCTACGACCGATGTCCAGCCAGGGTGGGACAAGGAGATCTTGTTCTCAACGTATTCGGCGGTAGATTATGCAGCTTACAAGGAGTCTGTTCGGAAAATTGTCTCCCTTTTGCCGCTCAAGGCCACGATAAAAACCAGGGTTTATAACGAAGAAATCGATGCCGACATTGATCGCAATGAGGGGGGGTTGAGAACTCTGGCACAGTTCGGTAAAGACCTTGGTATGCTTGAAGGGCTCGAAGCTATCAAGAAGGAGATTGATGAATTTGAGCGTTCAGCAGCTATCATTAAGCGCGGTGCCGCGGTGATTAAGGTTGAAGAAGCCCAGTCGCTTCCAAACTGGGCGGATGGGCGTTTGGAGTGGTTTGAAGCAAAAATCGAATCCCGAAACACCCTGCGACAAAAGTGCAGCACCAACGCGGGCGTCGCAGCCGAATTGAAACATCTAAAAATGCAGCTGCTTCAGGAGCATCAAAAGCTTTATCCCGATGACCAGTTATGCCCTTTCTGTGGCGCTGACTGGGAAGAACACAGATCAATGGTGAGTGCCATTGAGGCAAGAGCTAAGCATATATCTGAATCGCTAGGCCAGGACGATAAGGAATTGCTTAATCTTGTCGCTGCTATGGATGCTGAGTTGAAGATCATCGACACCCGCATACAAGACAGGCTGAAAATTCTCAAGACTAAATTCGAACCAAATCTTTATGCGGCTCTAGCCAAAATTAAGCTTCGGCTCCCGGCAATAACCCAGCTTCGGGAGAGGCTGCAAAGCGAGAACATACCAGTTGCTTACTCATTTACGGAAATTGATGATGTAGTGGGTGAGCGACTTGAAAAGCTAAAGGAGATTTTAAGAAATAAAAAGCAGGTTGAGGCTGATGCCCTGCCGCTGCCGGAGGAATGGCGAGAAACCATTAACTGTGCCTTCAAAGACATGCAAGACTTCTACATAGTCACCGCTGACGACCTGAAGGACAAGGAGCGGTATATATCGATTAAAGCTAGCGAGGCTCAGAACGCCAGGCTCCAAGCCTGTATTACGGAACTAGAGCGTATCGAAAATGAAACCCGGGCAGCCAAAAAAGCACAAGATAAGATAGAAAACCTCCGCAGAACCCTGAAGAAGACAGAGCAGGATTATACCGATCAGACAATTTCGGCCATTGAGTTCATATTCCACATCTACAGTGGCCGGCTGATCCAAAACTACCAGCGCGGTCTGGGCCTATTTATTGAGAGCCGCGAAGGTAAGCAGTTGAGGTTTTTGACTGCTGAGAAGTCTGAACATGACGCAGTGATGTCTATGAGTTCTGGTCAGGTGTCTGCCCTCAGTCTTGCTTTCTTCCTCTCGCTCAATAAGGTCTATGCTCGGGTGCCCCTTATTCTGATTGATGATCCATCGCAATCCCTGGATGAAGTCAATGTTGCTTCTTTGACCGATTTACTCCGTTGCGAACTCAGACATTGTCAGTTGGTCGTCTCTTCTCATGAGGATGATATCTCGGCTTATATGCGCTACCGGTTCGAAAGAGCAGGTTTGCCAACAAGTTCGCTCAACATGCAGCTCTTGGCGAAAGTAGCTTCGTAAAGCCGCCTGTGACTGCCAGGTAGGGCTGGATTCTCGTGATAGTAATGCGGCTGAGCTGGTGACCCTGGAGAGGCTGCTACCGGGAGGCTTTGTCACGAACGAGACTAAACCGGTATATTGAGCGTTTTTATCATTCATGGCACTTTTCATGGTATGGTTTTCTGCGGTGTTTTTTATCCATTGTTTTTATTGGGTTTTTTATTGCTGATGATAATTGAGTGGGAGTGATCTGATCTAGCCTGCTGGTAAGGGCTTACTTAAAGGCCGCCGGCGCGGGAGTGTCGGCGGTTTTTGTGTTTTGCGGGACAGGGCGGCTCAAGATATCAGTAGGAGGACACTCGCTGAGTTTGTAAGCGGCTGAATTTTCTGATTTTATTCTTCTTTAGGGGGCTTCAGGGAAAGTGATATGACGCCGGTGCTTTCATTGGATATTCGAGATGGCGTCCTAATTCCTGTTAGGCACAACCCAAACACATAGAGCAGGACAAGCATTGAACAAAAAGCAACTGAAACAACTGGAAGATGACCTCTGGGCTGCCGCAGACAACCTGCGCGCCAATTCCGACCTCAAAGCTTCTGAATACAGCACGCCGGTGCTGGGGCTGATCTTCCTCAAGTTTGCGGATATCAACTACCGGCGCCATGAGGAGGCCATTCTTAAGGAATACCAGAAGCTCAAAGGCAGTCGCCGGGAAAAATCCCTGAATGAAATCGCCGTGGCCAAATGCGGCTTTTACCTGCCGGATCACGCCCGCTACAGCCACCTGCTGAACCTGCCCGAAAGCCAGGACATCGCCAAGGCCATTGAAAAGGCGATGGAGGCCATCGAGGAGTACAAGCCTGAGCTTCAGGGCAGCCTGCCCAAGGACGAGTACTACCGGCTGACTCGCACCCAGGAGACCAAACTCCTGCCCTTTGATCTGCTGCGCCAGTTCGACAATATCCCGGACGACGCCACCGGCGATGTGTTCGGCCAGATTTACGAATATTTTCTCGGCAAGTTCGCCCTCTCTGAAGGTCAGGGCGGCGGGGAGTTCTTTACCCCGCGCTCGGTGGTGCGGCTCATGGTCGAAATCATCGAACCCCACGGCGGCACCGTGTTCGACCCCGCCTGCGGCTCCGGCGGCATGTTTGTGCAATCGGCGCAGTTTATTGAAAAGCACAAAGAAGAGTACGAAGCCCAGGGCCAAGACACCAGCGTCTTTGTCTCCGGGCAGGAGAAGAGTTCGGAAACGGTCAAGCTGGCGCGTATGAACCTGGCCGTCAACGGCCTGCGCGGGCAGATTCTGCAGGGCATCTCCTACTACGACGACCACTTCGGCTCGTTCGGCAACTTCGACTACGTACTGGCCAATCCGCCGTTCAACGTGGATGAAGTCTCGCTCTCCGGCGTGGAAAAAGACCCGCGCTTTAACACCTACGGCATCCCGCGCAAAAAGACCAAGGCGAAAAAATCCGAACAGGGCAAGGAGACGGTGCCCAACGCCAACTACCTGTGGATCAACCTGTTCGCCACCTCGCTGCGCGAGCCGGACAACAAGCACCCCGGTGGCCGCGCCGCGCTGGTCATGGCCAACTCCGCCTCGGATGCGCGCCACTCCGAGGCGGATATCCGCAAGACGCTGATCGAAAACAACCTGATCTACGGCATGCTCACCCTGCCGTCGAATATGTTCTACACTGTCACCCTGCCCGCCACTCTATGGTTCTTCGACAAGGGCAAGACGGACGAGCGCATCCTGTTTATCGACGCGCGCAATATCTTTACCCCCATCGACCGCGCCCACCGCGAGTTCTCGGAAGAGCAGATCCAGAACATCGCCATTATCAGCCGCCTGCATAAAGGCCGTAGCGATGAGTTCGTTGCGCTGGTCGAGCGCTATTTTGAGCAGGGCATGGCGCGGCTAGTGGAGAACCAAAATCAGGTGGAGCCGGTGGCCGAACAGCTGCTGGCGGTGCTGGACGATAAGGCAGGCAAGCAGGCCGTGGCTAGTCTGGTGGACACCTGGAAAGGCTTGACCCCCTTGCAAAAAGCCTGGGTCGCCTACCAGAAAAAACACACAGCCAAGGCCACCGCCGATAAAAAGAACCGTGCCCAGCACGAGCTGCGCGCCACCTTCGACCCTTTCTTCACCGCCCTGCACGACAGCCTTAAACAGATCGACAAGGCCGTGCGCCGCCACGAAAAAGCCCTGGCGGAAGCCGCCAAACAAGCCGGCAAACGCCAGAACAGTGATCGCGCCACCCGGCAACTGAAAGCTGCTTTGGAAGAACTGCACAAGGAAGTCAAAAACGCCGAAAGCGACTTTGGCCATATCCACTGGTTACAGGAGCGCTTCCCCGAGGCGCAATACGAGGATGTCACCGGCCTGTGCAAGCTGGCCGATTTGGACGACGTGAAAGAGCAGGATTATTCGCTCAATCCTGGGCGCTATGTGGGCGTAGTGATTGAGGAAGATGGGAAGACAGAAGAGGAGTTTGTCGCCGAAACATTGTCCATGAATGATGAATTAAATGAGCTTTTCAACACCTCTAAGACATTACAGAAAATAATTACCGACAACGTGATCGCGATTACTGGAACCGATGAATGAGTGATCTCAAGAAAATAGGAATCGTTGATGACACATTCCGCTTCACAACAGTCGAGCAACTAGTCGCTGATGGGGTTCTACATCGCCCGATGGATGGCAATCATGGAGAACAGCACCCTAAGGTTGCTGATTATGTCTCCGAGGGGATTCCATTCATTATGGCAAATGACCTCGTACAAGGTCGGATTAATTATGACGATTGCAACTTTATAACTAAAAAACAAGCAGACGGGCTTCGCAAAGGGTTCGCCAAGCCTGGCGATGTTTTAGTCACCCACAAAGCAACTATTGGCAGGACCGCTTTGGTGGGCGATGAAGCAAACCCATATATAATGCTCACTCCACAAGTGACCTACTACCGAATTAGGAATCCCGAAGTTTTAGATAAGCGCTATTTGCGACATTATTTCGATAGCAGTCTCTTCCAACAAACTCTATCTATGTGGGCTGGTGCTGGAGCAACTCGCGCTTATTTGGGGATTACAGGCCAAGGTAAGCTGCCAGTTGTCATTCCACCTATAAGTAAACAACGCAAAATCGCCGCCATCCTAACGGCCTACGACGATCTGATCGAAGTCAACAAGCGCCGCATTGCGCTGCTGGAAAAAATGGCCGAGGAACTTTACCGCGAATGGTTTGTGCGCCTGCGCTTTCCCGGTTATCAGGACACCCGTTTTGTAAAAGGTATGCCGAAGGGAGCTAAAGTCTCTCCACTTCGCGAACACATCAAACACTATATTGGTGGCGGCTGGGGCGCGGATTCACCGGAGGGTAGAGAAAATCAACCCGTATATGTGATTCGAGGAACAGATTTCGATGCTGTAGCAGTAGGAGACGTAACCTCCGTGCCCCTAAGGTATGAAAAATTTTCTTCAGTCGAATCTAGAAAGTTGCAGCCGGGTGACATCGTAATGGAAAACTCCGTCAACCATGCATCACGCACATCTGGCAAATCCATTCTTATCACCGAAGGAATTCTAAAGCTGTTCGATGGCGACGTAATTTGTGCGAGCTTTTGTAAGCTTTTGCGGCCCGCGAATCGCGAATTCGCAAAACTCCTACACTTAAATTTCAAAATGATTTTTGAGCAGGGGCTATTCGAGATATACCAAAATGTCGCCACCAATGGAATCGCCAACCTTCAAATCGAACGTTTCCTAGATAGACACCAGATCGTGGTCCCAGCAAATATTGATCTGGCAAAAATCAACTGTCTTGATGTTAGCGTCATTGCTCGAATGCAGGCACGCCTTCGAGCTACTCGCGATCTCCTCCTCCCACGTCTGATGTCCGGCAAGCTATCCGTGGAAGACCTGGATATCCAGTTCCCGCCCAGCATGCAGGAAGCTACGGCTGAGCAGGAATCTCTGCCGGAGGCCCGCCGTGCCTGAAGCCGTAGCCGATAGCAGCCCGGAACACCAGCAGGCGCCGGTCACTGTTCAAAACAACGGAAATCTGAGAAGATGCCTTATGACCTGCTCAAAATAAGCCAATATTGAGCAGGTTTGTCGCTAGCCGAAGGAATCGATGCCATGGTGCTGACCATCCGCGAACACTTTCCGCCCCGGGGGCCGCTGGAGACGCCGGCGGTGCTGCGGGCGCTGGTGGCGGCGCATCGGCATCTGGCGGAGCTAAAAGGTGTGGCGCGCAGCATCCCCAACGAGCGGCTGCTGGTGTCCACCCTGTCGCTGCAGGAGGCGCAAAGCAGCTCGGAAATCGAGAACATCATTACTACCCAGGACGCGCTCTACCGCTATCAGGTACAGCCTGGCTCGGTGGACCCGGCCAGCAAGGAGGTGGCCTGGTATGCCCAGAGCCTGGAGGTGGGTTTCCAGGCGGTGCGCACCTCCGGGCTGTTGCGCCTGAGTACCATCCTTGAGGTTCAGGCCACGCTGGAGGGCAATGACGCCGGCTTGCGCCGCACGCCTGGCACGGTGCTGAAAAACGAGCGCACTGGCGAGGTGGTGTATCAGCCGCCCTCGCCGGAGCAGCTGCCCGCCCTGATGGACGAGCTGGTGAGCTGGATTCATGCCGACGAGGGCGAAGGCCTGGACCCGCTGGTGCGCATGGCGGTCATGCATCACCAGTTCGAGACCATCCACCCTTTCTATGATGGCAATGGCCGCACCGGGCGCATTCTCAATATCCTGTTTCTGGTGCGCGCCGGGCTGCTGGATTCGCCCATTTTGTACTTGAGCCGTTACATCAGTCAGACCAAGGCGGATTACTATGCCGAGTTACAGAAGGTGCGCGACAGCGGCGACTGGGAAGGCTGGCTGCTCTATATGCTCCATGGTGTGGCGGTAACCGCCCGCCACACCACCGCGCTGGTAGAGCAGATCGCCCGCTTGCTGCAAAAGCAAAAGCACGATATTCGGGCTCACTACCGCTTTTACAGCCAGGACCTGATCAACAATATTTTTTACCACCCTTACACCAAGGTAGCCTTTGTCGAATACGACCTGGGGGTATCGCGCGCCACCGCCAACCGATACCTGGATGAACTGGCCAAAGGCGGTATTCTCGACAAACATCGCCTGGGGCGCGAAAACTACTACATCAATCGTGAGCTGGTGCAGCTGTTGTTCAATCTGCCGCCCCTGGACATGCCACCTTTGAAGAATCAGGGAGCGCTCTAGCCAATGCCGAACTTCCTGTCTGAAGACAATATCGAGCAGGCCATGGTGCAGCGCTTGCAGCACCTGTATGGCTACGATGTGCTGGATTGCTACACCACCGATGCGGCCGACCTGAATGACGGCTCCGGGCGCGCGGACAAGCGCGAGGTGATTTTGCGCGATCGCCTGAAAGCGGCGGCCGTGCGCCTGAACCCGGAGATTCCCGAGACCGCCATCGACGATGCGATGGAGCAGGTCTGCGACCAGCGCCAAGCCATGGCCACCATGGTGGCCAATCGCGAGCTGGACAGTTTGATCCGGGACGGCGTGCGGGTGGAGTTCAAGGATAGTGAGGGGCGCCCCCGCAGGGACCGGGTCAAACTGATTGACTTTGAGCAGCCAGAGAACAATCACTTCCTCGCCGTGACTCAGCTGTGGATTCAAAGCACCGGTGCGGCGGCCAAGGCGGGCTATCGGCGGCCGGATATTCTGCTGTATATCAACGGTCTGCCGCTGGTGTTTATCGAGCTGAAGAACTCCAACGTCAAGCTGCGTAGTGCCTACGATGACAATCTGACCAATTACAAGGCCGATATTCCCCAGTTGTTCCTCACTAATGTGTTTTGTGTATTCAGCAACGGCCTGGAAACACGCCTGGGCAGCCTGAGCGCCGAGTGGGAGCACTTTTTCCATTGGCTGCGCCCGGAAGACGAGAAAGAAAAAATACGCCGCGACCAGATTCGCGAGCAGGGCACCAGTACCGAGCGCCTACTTCAGGGCCTGTGTGCCAAAGAAAAGCTGCTGGACTATGTGGAAAACTTTGTGATTTACCACAAGGGTACGCAGAAAATCATTGCCCAGAACCACCAGTTTATCGGCGTAAACAAGGGGTTCGACAAGTTTCTGCGCCGGCGGGAGTTCGGTGGCAAGCTCGGGGTTTTCTGGCACACCCAGGGTTCGGGCAAGAGTTTTTCCATGATTTTCTATGCCCGCAAGATCATCCGCAAAGTGCCGGGCAATTACAGTTTTGTGGTGGTCACCGATCGGGACGACCTGGACCGGCAGATTTACCGCAACTTCCTCAACACCGAAACCGTCAAGAAGGCCGATGCCGCCCAGCCGAAAGACAGCGAACAGCTGCGCGCTTTTCTGGGCCAGAACAAGAAACTGGTGTTTACCCTGATCCAGAAATTCCGCTGGCCCAAAGGCAAGCGCTACCCGCTGTTGTCGGATCGCGACGACATCATCGTGATTGTCGATGAGGCCCACCGAACCCAGTACAAAACGCTGGCGGAGAACATGCGTGCCGGCCTGCCCAACGCCCAGTACCTGGCCTTCACCGGCACACCACTGCTGGGGCGCGAGCGCAAGACCAACGACTGGTTTGGTGATTATGTCTCGGAATACAACTTCAGCCAGTCCATGGACGATGGCGCCACAGTGCCGCTGTTCTACAAAAAGCGTGTGCCGGAGGTGCTGAACCAGAACGAGGACCTGAGCGACGAGTTCTACGAGATTCTGGAAGATGAAAACCTCGACGAGGCACAGCAGGAAAAGTTGGAGCGCCGCTTCGCCACGGAACTGCAAGTCATCAAACGCGACGATCGGCTGGAGACCATTGCCCGGGATCTGGTTTACCACTTTCCACGCCGGGGCTACCTGGGTAAAGGCATGGTGATTGCAGTGGACAAATTCACCGCCGTGAAAATGTATGACAAGGTGCAGCGCCTGTGGAAAGCCGAGATCAAAGCGTTGCGCGGCGAGATCAAAAAGACTAGTGATGAACTGCACAAAGCGCGTTTGCAAAAGCAGTTGGAATGGATGCGCAAGGTGGGGATGGCGGTGGTCGTCAGCGCCGAAAACGGCGAGGAAGAAAAATTCGACGCCCACAATCTCGACATTCGCCCGCACCGCAAACGCATGGATCAACTGGATGCCCATGGCCACGACCTGGAATACAACTACAAGGACCCGGAACATCCCCTGCAACTGGTGTTCGTCTGTGCCATGTGGCTGACCGGCTTTGATGCGCCCACCGTATCCACGCTTTACCTCGACAAGCCCCAGAAAGACCACACCCTGATGCAGACCATCGCCCGCGCCAACCGCGTGAGCTCGCACCGCATCAATGGCGTGGAAAAAACGAACGGCGAAATTGTCGACTATTACGGCGTGATCGGTCGCTTGAGGAAGGCCATCAAGGACTATGGGCAGGGTGACGACGGAGGGGATGAACCGCCGGTCAAGGATAAGGATGAGCTATTTACTTTGTTGGTAGATGCCATTGAGCAGGCACGCTTCTTTTGTGGGGTATACGGATTTAATGGTTGATGGGGCACCTTCACCCCATCAATCTGATACCACCCTCAGATGGTTGATAGATCGACTCCGTAGTTGAGTTCCTCTGCGAAGTCCGGCAGTCCGTAACC
>VMHT01058258.1_pt1 | contig 15320 bp, 31 predicted proteins | sample 4693611 | NCBI WGS metagenome assembly VMHT01 (sample SAMN12280063, study PRJNA550983) | marine metagenome | isolation source: seawater sampled from same location over 5 years 0.02-0.2 micron viral filtrate | place: USA: collected off the coast of southern California halfway between the port... ... | reverse complement strand
CCGTCATTACTATCTATAATTCCCCATAAACAACAGCTTTCAGCCGCATATCCGTAGTCAACTCCTTTCGTTCTTTCCCACCCTATAGGCATCTCAAACGGAGGAATTACATGGACTTGCGTATCAAATTCTACAAAAGCAGCTCCTTCTGCAACATCCCAATTACCTTCTAACAACTGTCTACGTTGAATAGGTGGTAAAGACTTAAGCATTTGCTCATAGATACCATCTTCCGCAAGATAAGGATTGTCCGCAAGTTTAGCAGGAATAAACTTCCTAGTTAATCCATCGTTACCTTTGAAACCTGTATTATGTTCTGAAGGTTCTATGTATCTTCTTTTTACCCATTGCGAACCCACACCGCCCGGATTTGCTGTGCAGCGTAGGTATGTTTGTATTTCAGGATCAGTTGTACGAAGTCGGGAAGCTAAATAGTTCCAACTAAACTCTGTAGGTAGGTGGGTTATTTCATCAAAACCAATCCAACTATATGCTTGACCTTGATAACGATATACATCTGCATCACGTTCAAGGAAGCCGAACTCTACCTTTGCACCACTTGGAAAGTTCCAAAGCTTTTCAACTTCACGAAACTTAGCTCCTTTAAATGCAAGAGGATATAGTTCTCTGGACTTGTCAATCATCTCGCGCAGTTCTGGCATAGAACGTCTAAGAATTAGTGCGCGATGAGCTTTCTTATGTGCATACCGTAGTGGATCAATCAACATTGCGTATGATTTACCACCACCAGCAGCACCACCATAAAGCACATCCTTCTCGCCTGCAGCGAGGAAATCAGTCTGTGGACCTTCATTAGGATGGAATAATACATTTTGTTCAGGTATTATTTCTTGTACAGCTTTAGGTAGTTCTTCTAGTTCTGAAGACGTAACAACGTGATCCGTCTTATCGGAAAGCTTATTTATTGTATTGGTTGTGGCTTTGTAAGACTTTCTAGCGTTGTTAAGCTTCTGTTCTAGCTTTTTTATATTTTTTTTCTTACGAGCTATTTTGCGATGTACAGCGTATTTAGCTTTTTGACTTTTGGAAATATTGTAACTTTCACTAGATCCTTTAGGTCTACCTGCTTTTAAACGTGGTGTACCATCTTTCTTCCGAACAAAGTTACCTTCATCATCTTGCAAGTAACGATCTGGATTCAGTTCCCAATCTTTCGCTTCTTTTTCCATACTTTTTATCTATGTGTTTTTTAAGTCCTGCTCTAGACATACTTCGATCAGTCTTATATTCTAACCAATCTACTGCTTCTTGAAGAGATATTTCATCATCAATGATCATCTTCTCAACTATTTCAAGAGCATCTATTTGTTCTGGTATAGGTTTTAAGTATCTTGATTCAAGATCTATTTCATAACCAAAAGGAATAGTTGAACTAGCACGTTTGATATATCCGTTTTCCATGTTATTTTAGTTTTATTTTTGATTTGAGTGTTTCATATAGTTCAGGTTTTTTTCTTTTAACAAAAACAACTGCAACTATAGCGATGAAACCAAGTATAATTATAGCATCCATAATCAATCTTCCTCCTCTGTTATATTACTAAACTCCGCATCTTCTATTACTACTGTCTGTTTCTCAGGTAATATAAAGATTCCCCCTTGTACATTATGATCTACTTGTACGCGGTCTGTCTTAGCAACACCTACTCTATCAAGAATCGTCTGTGCTGCATTTAACTTTTGACTGGCTTGAGGGATTGGTTTGTTGCTGTCTATCATTTCTACTAATTTAAACGCTGCTTTAGGTGCTGAACGAGCAAGTACATCTGAAGCCAAATCGACTACTTCTTCTTTTAATGATTTAAGTACTTGATAGTGATTGCCTGAGTACCCTGCAAGTTCTGCTGACTTTTTAAAATCGCCTTCGGTAGCGACTAGATTATCTAGAAATGATTTTTGTTTCTCAGTAAGATTACGATTGTTTTTCTTTTCGGGCATTAAATTCATAATAACTTCTATTATAGGGTTACTTTTACAGTTTGTCAAGTTATTTATTTTTTATTTAGGACTTGACAAATGTGAAAATAAACTGTATAATAAAACTATACCCCGTGGGTTAAAGTACCTAAAAAGTCTTGTGAAGAAATATCTCTTATAGCGCGGATAACGCTTGTCAAACTTAAGCAGTATAATAGTTAATTATTATATTGCTTTTTTTATGTTCACGCGCAACTGGTTGACACTTGAAAAGTTTGTGAAATGTATGTGTTTTATATATATATGGGTAGTACCCCCCCTGCCAGCCTGCCCACCCCCAGCCCAAGTTATCCACAGGATATCCACAGGTTACTAACATATCCACAAGTTATCCACAGCTTTTCCACAGACTTATCAACACTTTAAAAAGTTATACACAGCTTATTAGAAAGTTATCCACAACTTGAAAAACTTTTAAAAAGTTCTTGACATTTTGAAAAGTTTGTGAAGTTTGAAAAAAACAATTTACAAACTTTAAAATTTGTGAAAGTGAACCGCCCTTTTAAAGTGGTTAACATGGTCACATTATGAAATATTTGTAAAATAATTTAAAAAATACTTGACAAGGTTTTATCAATTTGAGAATATTTGAATCGTTACATAACTTTTAATAACTTTATAAGGATACATAAGCATGAAAAAATCAATATTTGACAGACCATTTATAGCAACACCACGCACTATAGAAGATACTTTTAAAACTAAGAAAAGAATCCCATCTAAGCTTATCAGCGAAACCTTACAAGCTGATGGTTCAATTCTTAAAGTGTATGCACCTAGCCCAGAATTGAAATCGTTAAAATTCAATCGTGGCAATTTAAAATGTCAGAATGATATGAAATTTAACTTCTGGAATCTTAGGTCAGCATGGTAATATAACCAAATAAAAAGATATTTTTTAGCCCGTCTTAATTGACGGGTTTTTTTTGCCTGTAATATATACAAATAGCCCTTAGACGCATTTAAATGCGATTACAGCGGTTTTATGGTATACCCTTTATATTAGTATTAAAAAATAAAAATCTCTTTAATTTGATTTTATTTATTTTTTAGTATTGACATATTATAAATGATAGTGTATATGAAAAAAAAATTAAAAAAAGCTTGACATAATATAAAAATAATATTAAGTTATAATCAACACAACGAAAAAATAACAAATTAAAAAAAATAATATTTTATTTGACAAGATTTAAAAAGTGTAGTAATGTTAAATCAAGTCAAAAAGAAAAGGATATTATATGACAAGGCGAAGATATAGAAAAATTGAAAATGAACTTTTAACATATAAGTATTTATGTTTATTTGTTTTAGGTTTTTGTATTGGTTTTTATATTTCAAAATTAATTTGATAAAAAGCTTGACACAATTTGAAAATGATGTTAAGTTATAATCAACAGCAACAAAGAAAAAAGAGAGGTACTTGATTATGACAAAAGAAAAAACAGTAACCATGACAAAGTATTGGTTAGGTAAGCCAAGCGAAGTTCAAGTTACTAGAAATGAATACATAAAAACTTGGACAACTGCTGTATCGGATAGAGGTTATGATAGAATAATAAATTATTCTGATTATGATATTCAAGCTGAACAGGCAAAAAAGATTGAAGACTTTAAAAACTTCATGGGCGAGTTAGCAGGCGAACAATGGGATAGAGATTTTGAAGAACAAAAATGAGAGGTGATGTATGCTATACCAACATTACATAGACAACGCTGAGTTAGACAGGCAGGTGATGTTTGGTGGTGAGAATGTGACACTTGAAAAAATATTAAAAGATGACAAAGAATATTTTAACAAGCTACCAACAAGCTTACTATCAGTAGGTAGTGATGCCAAGACTGTAAAGAGTGAAAAGATAGAGGTCAAGACAGGCATCATGTATCTAGCACAAGCGGATATGCTGACAAAGAAAACGCTGTGTGCCTTTGCAGAATTAGCAGGGTGTAAGAATGATTGCTTGATTCATGCAGGTAGGTTAGGCATGAAACACGCGACAAGGGCTATTATAAGAAGGACATTGCTCTATCTTTATCAGAGAGAGATGTTTGATAATATGCTAAAGAATGAGATTATGAAGTTATCTTTTGAACATGGGGATAAACTAGCCATAAGATTAAATGGCACAAGTGATATAGACTTTGATTATATCATAAAAGAATTTAAGAATGTGCAGTTCTATGATTATACCAAGATACTGCCGAGAGTAAGTAACAACAAGTTGAAGAATTATGACTTGACATATAGCTTTTCACCATACAGTAAGAAGTCATTACAGCATGGAAGGGAAGCGGTCAAGCAGAAATTCAAGATTGCGGTTGCTTTTAATACCAAGAACAGTAAGGGCGATACGCTCAAGATTCCAGATAAATTATTTGGAAGAAAGATTGTAAGCTTTGATGATACTGACGCTAGATTCCTTGATAAAGAAAGTAGCATTGGGTACTTGACAAGGAAGGGAAGTAGTGTTAATGTAAGACAAGCTGAGAACAAAATAAAAGATAGCTTCTTTATAACTGAAGCTAACTTAAAAGAGTTACAGGTCTAAATGCAATACCTGTTATCAAATTGCATAAATGTAAGAGGGCAATATTATGTTTAAGATATTCAGAGATAAAGAAAGTTATGACAAGAAATTCTACCACATTAATTTATTTGGGTGGAAGTTCAGAGTTGCGACAAACACCAGAGGTTTCAGTAAGTTTGGAACATACCGAACTGGTCGAGGTCGAGTGCTTAACTTAGGTAGACAGTACATGTGCTTCATACCTAAGTCGTAACACAGGTAACAAAATGTATTACGCAGTCTTCGGTGTGAATAAAAATGCTATGCAAGACTGTGTGAGTCTGCCTAACAATGTAATGCATGGGTTGTTAGATGACTATAAAAGCGCACATGCTAGTGTTGACAGGCACTATAAAAACCGATAGTTATGTTGCTGTTGGAGGAGTTGGTAGTCATCTTCGGAACTAAAAAACTACCACGAATTTTTATGGTACGTCCAGTAGGGTTAAAGGGAAAAAGCCGTAACAGGTCGCGCTAAGTGAGGAGATAATATAAGTCTAGTTAAAAAGCACCCAGTCTCCATAGCCATAATAATAGCAGTTGGTAGTTATCTGCTTAATACAAAACTACCAAGAATTTTTAATAGAATATAAAGAGGTAAAGAGTTATGGAATTTAAAGACGCAGTAAAGATTGTACACCCTGATAAGTTTGACGCTTGGTGGAAAGGTATTGACAAAGACAAAGACTATCAAGAAGAAACTGATAAACTTTTAGACGAGCCACAAGCTAAAGACGATTACTATATGTCGCTCATAGACTAGGAGAAAGGTATGATTGAAGAAGAAATATATTTGAACACCTTGATAGCAGAGGCACAGTTACAAATGACAATAGGGTATATTGCATTTGGAATGTGTGTTATGTTAGGTATAACTTTATGGATATATAGGAGATAGATATGAACAAGAGTGATTTAATGAAAGTGTTCTTTACTTTCACAGATGATAACGCTGAGTTAATGTTTAACTATGAAGATGTGAATGGAAAAGAAACAACAGATAGAAAAGTTAAACCTTTCAAGATAGAGTATCAAGAAGATGATGATGAAGTATTAATTACAGGATTGTGTGCTGTTGCTACCATGCCTTCTGGAATTATTGATTGGCAACAAAGAAAGTTTTATTTAAATAATATGTCTTGCATTAGAGTATATAAAGAGATACGTTATACAGAGATGTTAGATTCAAAAGCTTGGAGTAACTGATGAACATATTTTATTTTTATGATTGCCCAACTAAATCGGCACAAGCACAACCAGATAAGATGCTAGTGAAGATGCCGTTGGAAACAGCACAGATGTTATGTACTGCACACCGAGAGTTAGATGGTGACCAGTATGCAGACAAGGTAGGTTTATACAAGCGAGCATATTGGAATCATCCTTGTACTGTATGGGCTAGAGAATCAAGTGCTAATTACTGTTGGTTGTATCAACATTTTATTGCTCTAGGTGAGGAGTATACTTATCGTTATGGTAAAGTTCATGCAAGCATTGTTAAATTATCTATACCTTTAGCAACAATACCAGTTGGTGATGGAACTTGGAATCATGCGTCTTACAAGCTATCACCAATAGCACAATGTATGCCAGACCAATACAAGAATGAGGATGCTACCAAAGCATATCGTGACTACTGTATCAACGAGAAACACTATGCTAAGTGGGAGAAAGGTAGAGACAAACCTAAGTGGTGGGTGAAGGAGGTGACTGATGAATCATTGTTATAACTGCAAAAAACCTTTAAACAAATACAAAGGTTATTATGTTGTTACTGATTGGGAGTATTCTTGCTCTACAAAATGCACCAAACAGATGTTGAGTAAAGAAGAATATGAAGAAGGAAAAAAAGAATGGAAAGAAAACGGAGACAGCGACATTTTTTATTGGACTGATTGGAATTAAGGAGGTGACTGATGAAGAAACCTAATCCAGTTAAGAAAAACATGGACAAGTTTCATAAACCTAAGACACACAGAGATAAGACTAAGTATAATAGAAAAGGAAAGGTGACTGATGAGCGTTAAATTAGTAAGATTAAAAAACCAAGAACTTGTATATGGTGAGCCAGAAGAAATAGAAACTTACTGTGACCAGAAGGATACTTTTATAGTAAGTACTTATATTGGTGTGAAACCTAGTGTGGCACAAGCACACTTTAAATATGTAGGTAATAGAATGGGTGACCCTTATGCAGTAGCAAAAAATATTTATATAAAACAGGAGGTGTCTGATGAATGAAAAAAAAGAATATGAATGGAAATTTCACAAGAAAAATTCCAAAGGTGAAGTTGTTTTTAGACATGAAACAGGACAAACTTTGAAAGATGTTGTTAAGTTTTTTAAAGAAAAAGAAATTGATATTGTAGTAAGAGAGGGAGGAAACATGGTGTGGGTTTATTTTAGAGGACAGAAATATTCCTACTACTACACAACAGGAAGATGGTCTCCTTTTTTAGAAGGGAAATATCCTAACAAACATTTTCATTCTAAAGGAGTTAAAGATTTCCACGATAGATTTTTGTTAAAAGTTAAAGAAAAAGAAAATGGTTACAGTAAAGAAGGTGACGAAGCAAAAGAAGCATGGCTAGAAATATTTGATGCTTACGACAATTCAGGAGACTATGTATATTACAATGGTAAACCTTGTGTTTATATGTCTGATGGATTATGGATTTCAAAAGATGGTTTTGAACATGATGATCGCAGCTAAAGGAGTAAATAAAACATGAAGAAACCTAAAGGAAAAAAAGTATTAGTGCTATTGATTAATGATGATAAGACATGGTATACTGCAGAGGTAAAGAGTTTGTTGAGCGTATAGTTTACTGTGAATGTTGATGTAGATGGAGAAAAGAAACATCTGTTCTATATGTACAGAGATTTTAATTTAACTTGGAAGGAGATATAAAATGTTAGAGTTAAAAGCAGGACAAGAGATAGACGGAAGAGTGGTAGATAAGATAACTATGAACGAAGATACAAGGGATATGACTGTTTGGTTTGACACAGACAAACTAATCGTTAAACAAAATCAGTCTATTGATAAAGTTTTAAATCACAAATGGGAGAAGTAGCATGGCTACACAGATAAGAAAGTTTGAACAAGAAGCAATCGTTGATACTATTATTAATACAATAGAGACAACCTTTAAGAGTAAGAGACAAGAGCTGACTGAAGATGATAGAGGCTATGCGTCTATGTTATCAGATGCTAATCGGATTAAAGCTCTTAACAAACAGATAGATGAGCTAACAGATTTAAGAAATCAAATAGCTACCAGTGTTTCTGAACGCACACAGGAATGGAACGGAGCTAACTCTAGCTATAGACTAGATTTGACTAGGTATTCAGGAGTTTTAAAGCTTGACTTAGCTAATCAACATAAGATGAAACAAGATGTAACTAACCGAGTTGCAATAGCACTATTACCTAAAGATGCAATAGAGAACATGGATACTATCATAGCTAACATAGCTAAGGAGTTTGTATAATGCAATTAACATTTGATTACTACGAGATACAGGAAGCAATACAGCTTCTTGTTAAAAAGAAACTAGGTATAGATATAGACTTGGAAGATATAAGTCCACATGATTATCCTAGTATTGAGTACCGAGAACGAATCCTTGCTTACAAGAAACACAAGAACGGAAAAGAAGTTAAGGATAAGAATGGTATTCGTGAAATAGATTGGGATAAAACTAAATACGAAAAGAAGTGGATTCAGTTTGATGATAGTGCTGATATATCTTTTTGGGTAGGAGAATAGTATGAGTGACAAAGAATTATTAGAAGACTATAAGAAGATGGAGCTAGATATTAGAGAATCAAGTGAAGACTTTGACAAGTTTGTTTCTGATTTATACATGGCTAACTGCCATGAAAGAACTGAGCATGGTCAACCTATCTTTAGTTCAGCTAAAGAATACTATAATGAGTACAAGATATTTATAAAGACTAAGTATTATGAAAAAAGATATAAGGGTACAACCAAACCTGCTGTAGAAGTATGTACTCCTGCAGAGAGTTGGAGTTGGAACGCAGACGGAGTATTTACTGATGAATAGTGAAGAGCAGATACACAAATTGTTAGATTATGTAGCTGATGTTGAGAAAAATTTCAACGAAGCAGAAACTAAACAGCTTGTTTGTATTTTAATATCAAGATTATTGAATCCATTAAGTTCTAAAGAAACAGCAGAGCTTATCATAGGATTAGCAGAGATTGAACAACAAGCAATAGATTATCTTGAAGAAAAAGATAACAATAAACTACATTAAAAAGGATATATAAATGGAAGATTTATTTGATAAAATAGTTGATGATTATTATGAGAACTGTCCTTGTATTGACACTAACTCTAGTAGTACAGAAACTTATGACAACAATGATAACGAACACAAAAAGATAGAGGGTTGACTTTTGTTTTATAATATGATATAATCTTTATAACTATTATAAGTATTAATTATTATTATTAATTATTATTTTATAAAACTTTATAAGGTATTAAAAGAAGATAATTATTTATAAAAAAGATTTGACTTTGAAGGTGGTTAGTGGTATAATGGGATTTAAAATTACAAACAAGATATATTTGCCCTCATGTATCACCTTCCTTGTATCTTGTTTGTTCGCTAGATAGCGAGTAAGTTTCTGGTCTTACAATTTAAAACCAGACCGAATTTTTATAGTAACTAAGAGGTAAATAAAAATGATGTACGCAACAGGTAAAGCAATGTGGGCTAACGTGTCAGTTCCTAACACACGATTTGAACCACATAAATATATGATTACCTTATTGACTGACGAAGAAACAGCATCAGAGTTAGAAGGTGCAGGTCTTACACAGTCAAGAGATAGAGCAGGTAATCCTAAGTATGACGAGCCAGCTTTTAGTTTTTCTAAAACTGCAACAAGAAAGAAGAAGAATCAAAAAACTCAAGAGATGGAAGAGGTAACAAACTCTCCTCCTAAACTTTATGATGCTGACGGAAACAGTTTAAATTGTTTAGTCGGAAATGGTTCTAATGTTACAGTTAAGATAAGACCATACAGCAGTCCTTATGGAACATTCGCTGAGTTGATTGCTGTTAAAGTTAATGAGCTTGTCGAGTATGGTGATAGTGATTCTGATAACGAGGAGTTTTAATTATGGGAGAACATGATGAAAAACCATATATAACTATTGATGGTGTGCAGATTTCGGTAGAAGATTTACCCGAAGAAGCACAAGGTATCTTTGGAAGGATTCAAAGATTAAATCAAAAGAAAGTTAATCTTACTCTGGACATTGAAGAAGTTCAGGCAAGTTTAAATTTCTTTACCAATAAGATTGTTAGTATAATTAATGAAGAAGGAGAACAAAGCGAAACGGAAGTCGAAGAAGAAGAAGTTGTAACTAAATCAGAAAACTAAAAGGAGAAAGGTATGAGGGCAGAGTTTGAAGATAAAGAATGGGAAGCTGTTCACCAACCTTGTCCTTTGTGTAACAGTAGTGATGCTGTTGGTATAAACAAAGACAGATCAGCAAAGTGTTTTAGCTGTGGCGAGTTTATGAAAAACTACGATAACATATATGAGGGAAAGGGAATGGAAACAGTAACAGTAAAACCAATAAGTCAACAGTCAGATGATACATTAGGAAGTTACTCAGCGTTAACAGATAGAAAGATAAAACTAGATACTGCAAAAAAATATGGTGTGAAAGTTGTACACGATTTACAAGGCAAAGTAGTTAAACATTTCTATCCATACTATAACGGACATGAGTTATCAGCTACTAAAGTTCGTAATGTAAAAAGCAAAGACTTCTTTATTAATGGATCTTACAATGACACAGGTTTATTTGGACAACAGTTATTTAAAAGCGGTAAGTATGTAACGATCACAGAAGGAGAATGTGACGCAATGGCAGCCTACGAACTACTCGGTAGCAAGTGGGCAGTCGTTTCGATTAAGCGAGGTGCGCAAGGTGCAGTTCGTGACATCAAAGAAAGTCTTGAGTTCTTTGACGATTTTGAAAATGTTATAATCTCATTTGATAATGACAAAGCAGGCAAGGAAGCCAGTAAAAAAGTAGCAAGACTTTTCAAACCTAGCAAGGCAAGGATTATGACATTGCCTACAGGTTGTAAAGATCCTAACGATATGCTTAGACAGAACAAGCATAAGGAATTTACAGAAGCGTGGTGGTCTGCTAAGACTTATACTCCATCTGGAGTTATCAATGTGTCAGAGCAGAGAGATAAGTTCCACAACAGAGAGAAGAAAGAAAGTGTACCCTATCCATACGAAGGTCTTAATAAGAAGCTGTATGGCATGAGACAAGGAGAACTCATAACCCTTACAGGGGGTACAGGGCTAGGTAAATCTAGCGTTACAAGAGAGATAGAGCATTGGTTGATTAAACAGACAAATGACAACGTAGGTATTATTGCTCTTGAAGAAGATTGGCGCAGGACTATTGATGGTATTCTTTCTATCGAAGCTAACTCTAGATTGTATATAGATCAGATAAGAGAAAGATATTCTAAAGAAGAATTAGATAAGTTATTTGATATACTTTATGATGGAGATAATAAGAATCGTGTGTGGGTTCATGCCCACTTTGGAGCTAACGAGCTAGACGAAATCTTTTCTAAGATAAGGTTTATGATTGTAGGATGTGGTTGTAAATGGGTGGTGGTAGATCACTTGCATATGCTTGTCAGCGCGTCAACAGAAGGAGATGAAAGACGAACCATTGATTCTATTATGACTAAGCTTAGATCTATAGTAGAAGAAACAGGTGCAGGTCTTATTCTTGTATCACACTTGCGTAGGATTGATGGTAACAAAGGACATGAGAATGGTATCGAAGTAAACCTATCTCACCTTAGAGGTAGCCAGAGTATTGCACAGCTATCTGATTGTGTCTTAGCTTTGGAACGTAACCAACAGTCAGACGATTACCAAGAGTCACAGACAACAAAGGTTCGTGTGCTAAAGTCTAGGTACACAGGAGATGTTGGACTAGCTTCACATCTACTTTATGATAATGAAACTGGAAGATTGTCTGAGCTTTCTAATGATGATATAGAAGTCACCGATAACAGCGAAGGATTTTAATATGGATTTAGTATTTGATATAGAAACAGATGATCTAAAAGCAACTAAGATATGGTGTATCGTTTGTCAGAATCCTGACACAGGAGAAATATTTAAATTTAATCCTGATCAGATTGATGAAGGATGTAAACTTTTGCTTAGTGCTGATAGATTGATAGGACATAACATAGTTGGTTTTGATATTCCTGTCATTAAGAAACTTACAGGAGTTGATCTATCACATATAGATGTATTAGATACTCTTGTCTTGTCAAGACTTTTCAATCCTGTCAGAGAAGGTGGTCATAGTTTAGAATCTTGGGGTTATAAGTTAAGATTTCCTAAGATAAACTTTGAAGATTATCTCAACTACTCACCAGAGATGATGAAGTATTGTGTCAAAGATGTACAGCTAAACACTATGGTATTCAAACAGCTACGCTTTGAAGCTAAAGGATTTTCTAAAGAGAGTATAAAGCTAGAACATAATGTTGCAAGACTGATGAAACAGCAAGAAGAAAATGGATTTAAGTTTGATAGTTATTCTGCTGAACTTCTACTGGCAAAACTTAGAGAAAGAAAACAAAAGATAGAAGATGAAGTACACAACACATTCAAACCTAAATGGGTAGATGATAAGTTAGTCACACCTTATGTAAAGAAAGATGGAACATTATCTGAGCGTGGACTTACTGATGAAGAGTATGATAACTGTTTGTGGTTTGGTAACACAGAGCCTTTCATTCGTAAGAAGTTAGTTCATTTTAATCTTGGCAGTCGTAAACAGATTGGAGAATACTTGATTGACTTTGGTTGGAAGCCAGAAAGATTTACACCTACTGGTCAACCTATTGTAGACGAGAAAACTTTATCAGAAGTTACACACATACACGAAGCTAGTCTAATTGCAGAGTTTCTTTTACTACAGAAACGTATAGCACAGATTGATTCGTGGGTTAAAGCTGTCGAAGATGATGGTAGAATACATGGGTTTGTCATACCTAACGGAGCTATCACAGGTCGTATGACTCACCGAAGTCCAAACACAGCGCAAATTCCGAGCGTAAGACAACCTTATGGTAAGGAATGTCGTGCTTGTTGGACAGTAGATGAAGGTAATGTGTTGTTAGGTATTGACGCATCTGGTTTAGAGATAAGAATGTTAGCACACTATATGAATGACGAGGACTATACAAATGAAATTCTCAACGGAGACATACACACAGCAAATCAAAAACTTGCTAGACTTGAATCAAGAGATAAGGCAAAGACGTTCATCTATGCCCTCATGTACGGAGCAGGAGATGAAAAACTTGGAAGCGTGGTTGGAGGAAATAAAGGAGATGGTTCAAGAGCTAGACAACTGTTCTTTGATAATAAACCATCATTTAAATCTCTTAGAGATAGAGTTACAAGAGCGTCAGCAAAAGGTCACTTGAAAGGAATAGATGGTAGAAAGTTATTCATTCGTAATGCACACGCTGCTTTGAATACTTTATTACAGGGTGCAGGAGCTATCGTTATGAAGAAAGCTTTAGTTATCTTTGACAGTAAGTTAAGAGAAGCAGGACTAGAGCATAAGTTTGTAGCTAACATACATGATGAATGGCAGTTAGAAGTACCTAAAGAACACTCTAAAACTATTGGCGATATTGGAGTCAGTTCTATTATAGAAGCAGGAAAAGTATTTAAACTACGCTGTCCTTTGGATGGCGAATATGATAAGGGAGGAAACTGGAGTGAAACACACTAATAAAAACCTAGATAAAATTAATCCCAGTAGGAAGGGAGACTTTGCAGAATACTACGCAGTCACTTGGTTATGGGATAATGGTTATGAAGTCTTTCAAAACTCAGGATGTACTGGTCCAATAGACATGATTGCTATGGATAAGAAAGGTGACATTACTTTGATTGATGTAAAAACTTTTTGTAAAAGATATAGAGATGATGCAAACAATGATATTAGCGCACCCCGAACAAAAAAACAAAAAGAGATGGGTGTGAAAGTTTTAGGGTTCAATCCTACAAACAGAGAACTTAGATTTGTAGAGCATACAGAATGAATAAGAAACTAGACACACTTGTTGAAGATATATACGACAAGCTATCTGCTCTATCAGATGGTAAACCTTTAGACCTTGACGATAAAACTATAGATGAGTTTGGCGAGTCAATGAAAAAAGTTTTACATCATTGGGCTAATCCTAGACCTAGAGATACAGCGACACTTCGTATGTCTAACATAGGTAAACCCACCAGACAGCTCTGGTTTGAAATGAGATCTGAAAACAAAGAAACTGAAAAGATAAAACCATCTGTGTTCATTAAGTTTTTATACGGACATCTACTTGAAGAAGTGTTACTGATGTTAATTAAACTTGCTAAACATAAAGTTACAGGAGAACAGAAGGAAGTATCTCTTCAAGGTATAAAAGGACACATGGATTGTATAATTGATGGTGAAGTAGTAGACATCAAGACAGCTTCTGGTTTCGCGTTTAAGAAGTTTAAAGATAAAACCCTAGCCGAAGATGATGTTTTCGGTTATCTCCCTCAGTTGGCTGCTTACGAGGCTTCTATGGGTACAAACAAGGGGGGTTTCTTGGCAATGAACAAAGAGTCAGGTGAAATAGCATTGTATAGACCTGATTCTTTCGATAAACCAAACATAAAAAAGAAAATAAAAACAGTAAAAAAATTAATAAAGGTGGACAATCCTCCTGAATTATGTTATAATCCTATACCAGATGGTTCATCAGGAAACATGAAACTTCCTAGAGGATGTACTTGGTGTAGGCATAAGGTAGAATGTCATAAAGATTCTAACGATGGTAAAGGATTACGAGTGTTTAAATATGCAAAAGGATATACTTACTTAACTCAGGTTGTTAAGACACCTAAAGTTTTGGAAGTAACCAGATGAACGGAAGAAAATCAAAAGCATTACGAAGACGAGGTAAAGATATTCTCGTAGGTTGGCTACGTTCTTTTGTTCCAGAAGGTGAAGATGTTTCTGTAATAAATAGAAAAACATTACCTAATTTTTTAGCAGAAGAAACACATTTCTATTCTAACAGAAAGATAATGCTTAGTGCTTATTCATTAAGATGGATATATAAAAAGTTAAAACGTAATCCTGATTTTACTTTGGAAGATTTGAATGGCTAAAAGAAAACCTAGAAAGATAAGACCAAAAGAAAAAGGATTACCTAAAGGTTATGATAGTAAGTGGGAGTATGATTTACATAAAGGTATATTAAGTAATTGGAATCATCATGGTAAAATGATTGATTACATTATTGAAAAGAAATATGAACCAGACTTTACAAAAGATAAAATTATTATTGAAGCTAAAGGTAGGTTCTGGGATCATGCAGAGTATAGTAAGTATGTTTGGATTAGAAAGTCTTTACCGAAAACAATGGAACTTGTGTTCGTCTTTCAAAAACCTTACGCACCTATGCCTGCTGCAAAGAAAAGAAAAGATGGAACAAAAAGAACACATGCTGAATGGGCTGAGTCTAATGGTTTTACATGGTACTCAGAAGAAACTTTACCAGAAGGGTTTAAATAAATGGAATATAAATTCAACGAAGAAAATACAATAGAACAAATAAAAAGATATGTAGATAAAACATATGAGAAACATTATGCTAGT